>Ga0247834_1006489_pt1 | contig 13086 bp, 12 predicted proteins | sample LaCruzMarch2015__8_FD_187118 | JGI IMG/M metagenome (GOLD analysis project Ga0247834, IMG submission 187118) | Freshwater microbial communities from meromictic Lake La Cruz, Castile-La Mancha, Spain - LaCruzMarch2015_12m | ecosystem: Environmental > Aquatic > Freshwater > Lake | place: Spain... | reverse complement strand
TCCACATCCATTATTTCACCTGCAAAAAATAAACCAGGTTGTTTTCGGCTTTCCATCCGCGCCAAATTCACTTCCGCAAGCGCAACTCCCCCCGCAGTTACAAACTCCTCCCCAAACGGACCTTTCCCTAACACTTTATAAACACTACGTTGTAAAACTTGAAGCAGCCGTTGCTCAGCTTGGCGTGATAACTCTGCCCACGGCGTAGCTGGATTCAACTCCGCTTGATTTAGTAATGCCAACCAAAGGCGCCGCTTAAGACCCTGCAATATCTCTGGGCGTCCGTTAGCCAATTGTTTGCGCGCTAAATCCTGGCGAGCTTGCTTGAGTTGTTGCTGCAAGATTTCTAAACTTGCCCCTTCACACCAATCAATGCGTAATTCAGCGCGATATTGATGTTTATGCAAGGCCCTAGCCGCAAACGCCGTAAGCCTCAACACCGCCGGACCACTCACCCCCCAATGGGTGATAAGAACGGTGCCCCTCTGACGAAAACTTTCACCTCCAACTAACAATTCCAGCGGCACCGAGCCCTGGGATACCCCCGCCAAATCCCTCAAAAACTGCGCATCTAAACGCAAGGTAAAAAGCGATGGCACCGGCGCCACCAGTTCGTGGCCCAATGCTTGGGCAAGCTGTCTGCCGCTGGGATGTCCGCCCGTTGCAAGCAGCAACTGATCACAGCAAATGGAGCTATCTAGGCCTCTACCTTTCAGTTCAAAACCCCCTTTGCTTAAAGGTTTCACCCCCTGCAGCGCCCGCTGGGTATAAAGCTGAACGCCAACAGCTTGCGCCCTGGAACGCAGAGCTTCCACCACCGTTGCAGAGCTATTGCTCACAGGAAACATGCGGCCATCAGCCTCCTCCTGCAAATCGACGCCCCGCTCACTAAACCAGGCCACAGCATCCCCTGTTGCAAATCGACTAAAGGGGCCCCGTAATGGTCTTTCACCCCTTGGGTAGTTGCTTACCAGTTCAGCTGGATCCCAACAGGCATGGGTAACGTTGCAGCGCCCGCCGCCACTAATGCGCACCTTGGCCAAAGGTTCGGCAGTGGCTTCCCAAATCTGCACCTGTTTAAGACCTGCCTCTGCAGCCGTAATAGCCGCCATAAAACCTGCAGCACCTCCACCTGCCACCACCAGCTCAGGCATCGGCCTTGAAAGTTAAAGCCACGCCGTTATTGCAGTAGCGCTTTCCAGTTGGTTTTGGCCCGTCATTAAATACATGGCCCTGATGACCTCCGCAGCGACGGCAATGATATTCAGTGCGGGGAACAATTAATTTGAAATCCACTTTACTAACCACCGCCTTTTGAAGTGGTGCCCAAAAACTTGGCCAACCTGTGCCGCTATCAAATTTAGTAACACTGGAAAATAGCGGCAATTCACAGCCGGCGCATTGATAAATACCCTTTCGTTTCTCGGCATTTAAGGGGCTACTGAAGGGGCTTTCAGTGCCTTCTTGACGCAAAACCTTGAACGCGGCTGGAGCTAACCGGGCCCGCCATTGGGCTGGGCTTAATTGCCAGGCGGGATCAGTTGCTTCTGTTGCTGCTTGGGTAGGAGCCGGGCGCCAAAAAGCGGCAAAGGCTGCAGCAAGGGCTTGCAGCAATGAACGGCGTTGCCAATCGGCCATGCTGAATAAACGCACATCAAGCTGCAGCATGGGTTAGTGACCCCCTCAAGCGCTACTGCAAATCAGCCTCCGGCCCATCGTTTCAGTGTGGCGCCAATGCTGGATTACACCGATCGCCACTTTCGTGTGCTGATGCGGCAGGTGAGTCGCCACGCGCTTTTGTATTCAGAAATGGTGGTAGCTCAGGCGCTACATCACGGCGATAAAAGCAAACTGCTCAACTTTGATCCAATCGAAAAGCCCTTGGTTTTACAGCTTGGGGGCGACGACCCAGAACTGTTAGCGGCAGCAGCTCAATGGGCAAAAACCTGGGGCTACAGCGAGGTAAATCTGAACGTGGGTTGCCCTAGTGCCAAGGTGCAACAGGGGCGTTTTGGCGCCTGCTTGATGGCTGATCCAGAAAGGGTGGCCCGATGCGTTGAAGCTATGGCTGCTTCCTCAGGCTTACCGATCACGGTGAAACATCGCATTGGCATCGATAACCACGACAGCTACGCGGAACTTCTTAATTTCGTTGATACGGTTGCTGCAGCCGGCAGCCAGCGATTCATTATTCATGCCCGTAAAGCATGGCTTGAGGGCCTTGATCCCAAACAAAACCGCACGGTTCCCCCCCTGCGTTACGACCTAGTGCAGCAATTGAAACAAGACCGACCCAAACTGTTATTGGAATTAAATGGTGGTTTAGAAACCTTAGAAAATTGCCAGCAGCAGTTGGATTGGGCTGATGGAGTGATGGTGGGAAGGGCCGCATACCATCACCCATTGCAATGGAACCAGGTTGATCGAGAGCTTTTTAATGATGAAAAGGCGATTCCAGCTCGAGCCTCAACGGTGCTGCGGGGCCTTATGCCCCATACGGAGCAATGGTGCAGGGATGGGGGCAAGCTGTGGCCCATTGCTCGCCACTTGGTTCATTTAGTGGAAGGGGTTAGCGGTGCTCGCTATTGGCGCCGAGCCTTAGTAGAAAAAGCTTCTAAAGCCAATGCTGGACCTGAGGTGCTGGAGAGCGCTTGCCTGCAATTAGAGGAGCGCGGTTTGTAGTTAGCTGCTAAAAAGCGAGGGCAAAATCAAAAATTCAATGGTCAAACAATTTTTGCGGGATTTCCGCAATTTTTTGCAGCAGGGAAATGTAATAGAACTTGCCATCGCTGTAGTTATTGGCGGTGCATTCGGCAAGGTTGTTGATGCTTTAGTGAGCTTGGTGATGGGCCAACTACTCACTCCAACCTTGAAATCCCTTGGAATTGGTCAAATTAATCAATGGCCTGCTGGCAACTTCTTGGTGGCGTTGATCAATTTTGTTGTAATCAGCCTGGTTGTGTTTTCAGTGATGCGCACGATTCAAAATCTGAAGCGCCAAGAAGAGATCAGCACAACTGCCGCTGCCGCAACTGATCCGCAACTGCTGTTAGCAGAAGCAGCTGAACGGCTCGCCAAAGCGCTGGAGAGCCGCCAGCTTTAAAGCAAATTCAACCTTCAGCGCCGCCGTAATCGCCCCAATCCTCACTGGGGGCTGGGGTAGCTGGGCGATCACCACCACCGCGGCGGCGGCGGCTGCGGCCGTCGTCAAAACCATCGCGGCTTGGTTCGCCAGCTGGGGCGCCCCAGGTATCTGCTGCAGGGGCAGGGGTTGGAGCTGGAGCTGAATCGCGATTGCCGTAGCTGCGATCTTCCCAACCGCGGGCACCCGAGCTGCGCTCGCCACCACCACCGCCATAACCGCCACCTCCTCCGCCATAACCACCACCGCCGCCGCCATGACCGCCGCGGGGAGCACCACCTCCTCCACCGCCGCCATAACCGCCGCCGCCGCCACCACCGCCGCCGCCACTGCGGGGTTCAGCTTTGTTGATGCGCAAGGGTCTACCCATCAGCTCGGCGCCTTGCAATGCTTCGATGGCTCGCTGTTCTGCAGCGTCGTCTGCCATTTCCACAAAGGCAAAGCCTCTTTTGCGTCCGGTGTCCCGTTCCAAAGGAAGGGAACAATTGCTTACTTCGCCGTGGGTGGCGAAGAGTTCGATGATGTCTTCCTGTTCCGCGCGGAAGGGAAGGTTGCCTACAAAAATGCTCACTGGCCTTAGGGACCGAATGGACGGTTGATATGGACTAGGGGATCCCATAGAAATGGGAACTTTCAAAATCTAAACCGGCAAGTGCCACTTAATCGATGTCTTTAAGAACACATCAAGAGATTGCGCCAATGATTTAGCTGCAGTTGCACCTGAGTAAAGCCAGTACCCCCTTCACTAATCCGCGCTGCCACCACCTGCCGCGGAGCGATCGCGGCATAAATACTTTGCTCAAAAGCTGGATGCAGCATTTGCCAACGCTCCAATGGCAACTCAGCTAGCAACACCCCCTCCTGCAGGCAGGTTTTTACCAAACCGCCAACTAATTGATAAGCCTCACGGAAGGGAACACCGCGATTCACTAGATAATCAGCCACATCAGTGGCATTGGAAAAGTCGCTGGCAACCGCTTGCTCCAAACGTTCCACCCGAAAATCAATACCCTCCTCCAATAAAATTGCCATGGCTTCTAGGCAATCTTCAGTGGTGCGCACAGCATCAAATAAAGCTTCTTTGTCTTCCTGAAAGTCTTTGTTGTACGCAAGTGGAAGCCCTTTAATCATGGTTAGCAAACCCTGGAGATGGCCAAATACGCGGCCGCACTTACCACGCACCAATTCCGGCACATCGGGATTTTTTTTCTGTGGCATCAAACTGCTGCCGGTGGCGCAACGGTCGCTAAGGCGCACAAAACCAAATTCCTCACTAGCCCAAATAATCACCTCCTCGCTTAGCCGGCTGAGGTGAACCATCACCAAAGCTGCTGCTGCACTGAACTCCACAGCAAAATCACGATCGCTTACCGCGTCCAAGCTGTTGGCATAAATAGTTTCAAAGCCCAGTTCAGCTGCGGTTTGACGGCGATCGATTGGCAGCGGAGTACCCGCTAGTGCCGCAGCGCCAAGGGGGCAAATATTCACCCGTTTACGCACATCAAGCAGGCGTAAACGATCCCGCTCGAGCATCTCCACGTAAGCGAGTAAGTGATGGGCTAATGAAAGGGGTTGAGCCCGTTGCAGATGGGTGTAGCCAGGAATCAAGGTATGCAGATGCTGATCCGCCAGTTGAAACAAGGCCCGTTGCAGCCGTTGTAGGCGCGGTTCCAAACCATCGATGCGTTGCCTCAACCAGAGGCGCAAATCAGTACCAACTTGATCATTACGGCTGCGGCCGGTGTGCAGTTTTTTGCCCAACGGCCCCAGCAGTTCAATCAAGCGCCGTTCCACGGCGAAATGGACGTCTTCACATTCCAGGCCGGGCCTAAAACTGCCCGCTGCTGCCTCTTGGCGCACCGCTTCTAAGCCGGATATCAGATCAATACTTTCCTGCTCTGAAATCAAACCGCAACGCCCCAACATGCGGGCATGGGCAACGGAACCATCAAGATCCTGTTGCAGCAAGGCAATATCAAAACCAATAGAGGCATTAAAGCGCTCGATTGCAGGGTGCAAACCCTGCTCAAAACGGTTGCTCCAACTGGCCCCTTGCCCCCCTGTTACCCCTTCATTTGCACCCATTTCGCCTGGCCCGCAGGATTTCACAGGCTAGGCAACACCACTTCATCTTTCACCTTCATTACCACCACCGAGGCGTCGTCGTCTAAGTGGCGGCCTGGCCCCACAAAACGATCCAGCCGCGCAAAAAGTTGATCCAAAATTTCTTGGGCCCCAACCCCCGATTTACATATCGCCAAAAGGGATCGCATTAAACGCTCCTCATCAAAACGCTCACCGCCAAGGCCGCTGGCTTCAGTAACACCATCGGTATAAAAAAGAAGCACATCCCCTGGCTCTAAAAGCACCTGCTCACAGCCGTAATCAGCATCGGGCTGCAAGCCAATTAATAGGCCAGGGGCATCAAGACGTTCCACCGTGTGGCCCTGCCGGCGCCAAATCAAAGGCGGGTTGTGAGCTGCATTACTAAAACGCAGCAATCTTGAGCGCGGATCATATTCTGAGTAAAACAAGGTAACGAAACGATTGGAATGAGCTAAATCCTCTTGGGCTAATTGATTTAAATCATGTAAAATTCGATCAGGCGGTAAACCGGTTAACACCTCAGCTCGCAACATTCCCCGTAGCAAGGTCATTAATAAACCTGCAGGTATCCCTTTCCCCATTACATCTCCCATCACTAAAGCCCACCTTCCCTGTTCCCGTCTTTTACCAGTTAATTGAGGTTTAGTGGGAATAAAATCATAATAATCACCACCAACTTGAAAGGCGGGGCGGCAGCGAGCAGCCAGTTCTACCCCTTCAATCACTGGGCAGCGATCTGGCAACAATTGCGCTTGGATTTCACCGCCAATATTTAGTTGTTGATCTAATCGTTGATGCTGACGCATCTGCTCCAGTAGTAATTCATTTTCAATCGCTACCGCCGTTTGATCTGCCACCAATTGCACATGGCGGCGTCTCACCTCACTCCACGAATATTGAGGATCACTACTAAAAACATATAAACGACCCCGCTGTCGATTTTTTGCAACCACCGAAGTGCCAAAAAGTTGCACATTTCCCAGCTGCCTGCGCACCAATTGATCCAGCCGAGATGCCATCAATTCATCGCCCGCCTCGGAATCGAGATCTTTATCTTGTAAACCCGCCAGCATGCGCAATAACTCAGCGCAACGTTTAGAGGCGGAGGCATGCAATTGTTCACGCCATAGCGAACCATCACTGCGCAGAGTGAGCAAAATCGCACCTTCCGCCTCCACTAAACGGGCCGTGAGCAGAGGCACCAGCTCAAGAAAACGGCTCAAATTAGTGAAACTACGTAAAGCAAACCCAAGGGATGCCAGTAGCTCTTGATTACGCCGTTGTTCGCGGTTGAGGCTATCGATCAGTTGCCGTAAAGAAGCGGCAGGGGTGATCGCAATTGGGGGTCGGTGGGCAGGCGGCTGGGCGCCCATGGGGCTGCCGCAGGGGGACTTAAGTTAGCTAGTTTTTGGCTAATAAAGCTTCAATAAATTCAAAGCTGTTAAATGGTCTTAGATCGCGTAAACCCTCACCGGCGCCAATAAAACGAATTGGCAGGCCGGTTTCAGCCGCAACTGCAAGGGCAACTCCGCCTTTTGCACTTCCATCGAGCTTGGTGAGAATTACCCCTGTGAGTTGCGCGGCGGCAGCAAAAGCCATCGCCTGTCTTAAACCGTTTTGACCCTGGCTGGAATCAAGCACCAGTAACGATTCCACCTGAGCTTCTGGAGCAAGGCGATCAATAATGCGCCGCACCTTTGCCAGTTCTTCCATCAAATTGTGTTTTGTTTGCAGCCGCCCAGCGGTATCAACCAAAAGCAATTCAACATTTTTTGAACGTGCCGCACCTATGGCATCAAAAACCACAGCGGCAGGATCGGCGTTAGCGGAAGGATTTGCTATCACTGCAACCCCGCTGCGTTCTGCCCACACCTGCAATTGCTGCACCGCCGCAGCCCTAAAAGTGTCGCCTGCTGCCATCAGGCAGCTGTAGCCACTGCGCACCGCCAAGTTTGCAAGTTTGCCCAAGGTGGTGGTTTTACCAACGCCGTTCACACCCACGATCAACCAAATATTGAGCCGGCCTTTTATTGGGGCAAGCAAGGGAGCAATTCCTTGTTTGCCAAGGGGACTCTCAAGCTGTTCGCGCAATTCTTGCTTTAGTAAAGAAATCGCTTCTGCCGCATCAACCACCGCTTCATTCATGCGTAGCCGCAAACGATCAAGCGCTAGATCGGTGCTTTGAATCCCTACATCAGCTTTAAGTAAAAGGGTTTCGATCTGCTCAAGCGACTGCTCAGATAGAGGATCATCACCAAGATTTTCGAGTAATTGAGTAACAAAACCCTGACGGGTTTTTTCCATTCCACGCCGCAACTTCCCCAGCCAATCGATTTCTTCTATGGAAACTTGAGCAGCTGGTCGCCCTTGAGCTGCAAGCACTTCTGCAGACCAAAGAAAATCTGAATCAAGCTGAATTTCAGTTTTAACTTCAACAGCGGCTAACGACACACTGGCGAGCCGTTCATCTCGCTTTGCTGCTGCTTGTTCGAGCAAAGAAGGAGCTATTGGAACTTCTGGAACTTCTGGTGGAGTATCAAGAGGTGCCTCTGGCGCGCCCTGTTGTTGAGCCTTAAGGCGGGCATAAGCCTCCTTGGCCCATGCCAAAGCATCCTCTGCAGATTGGGCCTCAGTGGTTTCGCGATTAAACCAATCAAACTCAGCCATTGTTTAGCCCTTGAAGTTCAGCAGCGGCAGTGATGTAGCGGCGCAAAACACCATTGATCTTGCGTCTGCCCGCCTCATCGCTATAGCGATTAGCCAATTCAACAGCTTCATTAATCGCCACAGCAGGAGGGGTTTGAAAAGCTTCAATTTCCACTACCGCTAAACGCAAAATGTCTTGGTCGATGCGAGCCAAACGGGTTAAACGCCAGCCCTCCATCACAGCATCAATGCGGCTATCTAAAGCTGGTTGCGCCGCAAATACTGCCTTGGAGCGCTGTAAAGCCCATTCGCGTAGATCATGCTGATCTGCTAATAGAAGCAAACGGGGAAGTTCCAAACTGGCCGATAACCGATTCAATACCTGCTCGGCTCCTTCTAAACCTTTATGTAAATGTTGCCTAACTCGATCGTTTTCACCTTCGCATAATTCGCTTTCTAAAAGAGCTTGTTGAGCTTGCTGTAATTGATCTGCAGATTGATCCAATACCTCTCGCAAATGGCTATGCAGTGAAGTGAGCGCTTGGGCTAAAAGTTGCTCGGTAGTAGCTGGGCTGCGATCAGCCTTTTGACCAAGAATTAAAAGGGATAACTCCCTGGCAATCGTGCGGTTTTGCATCAATTTCAGGGTTTTGGTGGGCTGGGCTGCGTGGAGGGCCGCAATTGGGCGAGAAGGCTTGAAAAACTACGATTTACAGGGCTATCGCGATCTTCGGGGCTAACAATTCCTGCTGAAATAATTGTTCTAAACGCATCTTCAACACTCATATCTATATCACGAACTGCAGTTTCTGGAACTACGGTATACCAACCGGTAGTTGGATTTGGCGCTGTTGGAATAAATACACTTAACATTGGTTGAGTGAAGCTAGCAGCCATCGATGCACCTAATACACCTGTTACAAAACCCAGCGCATACAAACCTTCCCTCGGATACTCAACAAGCACCACGCGGCGAAATCTGGTGCTGTTATCTTTTAATACCGTTTCTAGAATTTGCTTAAGAGTTTTATAAACCGAGCCAGCTAAAGGTATACGTGCCAGCGTTCCTTCACCATAATCTAACAGCCATCTTCCAACTATATTACGCGCCATTAAACCTATTAAAAGAATACCAAGTAGAGGTACTAATAAACCAGCAAGCAGGTTAATTATTTCCTGCAAAAATGGATTTAAAGTATTAAATGGGCTGAACTGCTTTGGCACTGAAGTGAGAAAACTCACCACAAAACGAGTCACCAAAGTAGACAACCAAATTGTGGTTGCAAGTGGAATCACCACAAGCAACCCAGCGATCAGGTCGTTCTTGAGATCTTGTTGCAACCGCACATTGATTGGCGGTTCTGGTCTAGGGCGGGTCTGCACCAATGTTCTTGAGCAGTAAATCGCTAATTCAACTTAGCCACAGGGGCGTCCACTAGAGGATTGCCCCCAATGCAACAGCGGCTGTGGCTAGGGCTAATAGCAAAGCCATACCAGTGCCATTAAAACGTCTTTGCCCCAAAGTTAGAGATCTGGCCCTTTCAGACTGCTGCACCTGCTGCTTGAGTTGGCCTAGACGGCCGTCTATAAAACGTTTTGCCTGGGCACTCGCCTGTTCATCACTCAAATTTGGATCCAGCTGACCGGCCTGACGCAGCTGAGCCACCAAGGCCTCAATCAATTGAGGATTGTTGCTTTCTGCAGTGGCCCGATTCAATTCCATCTGTTTTTGCTCCACCGCCTGATCAGACTGCTTTTGCAAGATTGCATTGCCGCCGATCGTTACCGGCACCGACACCAGCAGGGATAAAGCAAGGGCAATACCCACACCAAACACCGTCCAACGCAAGGGGCTGCGCTGCTGCTGAGGTTGATCGAGGCGGGAGCCCATCAACATCAAAAGCAAGCCAACTAAGGCCATCGGGGAAGCGTTAATCAAGGTATCCACCACCAATTGGCTAAAAGCCTCCTCACCCCAAGCATTTGCACTAAGCACTGCCATTAGCTCTAGAGCGAGCACCAGCACCAGGGCGCCGCCGATCCAGCGCAACAAACCAGATAAACGGGAAGGAGAAAGCTCTGGCACGGCAGAATGAAGACGCGGCGCAACTGTAAAGGTGCCGGTGGATCTTGCCGAGCAGTTGAAACAACAGGCCATCGCCCAGGGTTTTGCTGTGGCAGGGGTGGCGGCAACGGCTGGCAGTGAACGGCTGGCTCTGCGTAATGCCGCCCTTGAACGCTGGTTGGCCGCTGGTTATCAGGCAGATATGGCCTGGATGAACAACCCAAAGCGGCGCCAGGTGGAACAGTTGCTACCAGGGGTGCGCAGCCTGCTAGCGGTGGGCTTGAACTACTACGTAGAGCAGCAGCAGCAGGTTGGTGTTGCCCGCATCGCCCGCTACGGCTGGGGGAGGGATTATCACCGCGTAATCGAACAACGCTTAAAACGCTTAGGCCGCTGGCTAGAGCAGCAGCAACCCGATTGCCACTGGCGCGTTTGTGTTGATACGGCGCCGTTACTGGATAAAGCCTGGGCAGAAGAAGCTGGGATTGGCTGGATTGGTAAAAATGGCAATCTAATCAGCAAAAGCCACGGCTCCTGGTTGCTGCTCGGGCACCTGTTAACCACTGTTGAACTCACACCAAGCAACCCGGCCAGCCCTCTCTGCGGCAGTTGTAGCGCCTGCTTACCGGCATGTCCTACGGGGGCAATAACGGAACCGTTTGTTGTTGATAGCCGCCGATGTATTGCTTTTCACACGATCGAAAATCGCAATGCTGAATTACCGATTCCGCTGCATGGCTGGATTGCTGGTTGCGATCTATGCCAAGAGGCCTGCCCCTGGAATCAAAAACAAGCACACGCAAATGAAGATCCTGAGTTGCAACCACGCCAATGGATGCTGCAAAGCAAACCAGCTGAACTACTCAATTGGGATGCAAGCCAGTGGGATCAGGCCTTGCGAAGTTCAGCCTTGAGGCGGATTAAACCGCATATGTGGCGCCGCAACTTAGGCTGCCTTTAGCTTTTTAGAACACCATGGGCCTCAAGCTGCTGGCTCTATTGGCCGCAGCAGTTTGCATGCTGCCGGCCCCCGCCCAGGCGCTTGTGCCGTATGTATTTGTGCCAAGCGCAAAAGAACTTGGTAAAGCGGGCCTTGGTATTGCAGGAGCTGCTGCCGGGCTGCTGCAAATAGGTCAAGTGGAGGAAGGGCGCAAATTAGCGCGATTGGCAGTGCAGGTTTTACCAAGCGATCCAAGAGCTTGGCTGGTGCTAGCGGAAGCTGAATTGCGCAGCACCGCGAAGGGAGAAAAAAACAACAGGGCCTATGAAGCCTTAGCAAAAGCGAAGCAGCTAGACCCGAATAATCCAGGGGTGTGGTTTGCGGAAGGTTCGTTAAATCTGCGTAACAACAAACCGGAAGAGGCCCAGAAACTATTGCGGGAAGGGCTGCGCCTCGATCCAAATAATCCTGGTGCTTATTTTGATCTTGGTAATGCTCAGATCCAGCTCAAAGAACTAAATCCCGCCCTTAGCTCCTTTGAAAAGGCCGCCGGGCTCCGGAAAAATTTTTGGGAGGCGGTAAATAACCAAGCGATTGTGCTTTTCGAGCAAGGGCGCCGTAGCGAAGCGATTGGCCGCTGGCGCAAGGCTCTAGAAATCAGCTCCGATGCAGCAGAACCCAGCCTTGCACTGGCAGCAGCTCTTTATTCAGAAAGTAAAACCTCAACAGAAACAATCAACTTGGCGATTCAAGCCCTCGTGAAAGAACCGGATTACGTGCTGGATGCTTATCAAAAAGATCAGTTGTGGGGCGCGAAATTGCGGCAAGCCACCCAAGTGATGTTCCGCGATGAAAGGTTGCGGGGTTCTGTGGATAGGGCCATGGGTATGGCCGGTTTTAAGGACGACTGAATTCGCTATCTGTAGGCTGAGCCCCTTCCTTTCGGTTTAACCCATTCCGCATGGCGGACGAGCGCATCGTTCCGATCGCTCTGCATCAAGAGATGCAGCGTTCGTACCTCGAATACGCGATGAGCGTGATCGTGGGAAGGGCCCTGCCCGATGTGCGAGATGGGCTCAAACCAGTACAAAGGCGCATTTTATTTGCGATGCATGAGCTGGGGCTCACCCCAGATCGCCCCTACCGCAAGTGTGCTCGTGTAGTTGGGGATGTGCTGGGCAAATACCACCCCCATGGGGATCAAGCCGTCTACGACGCCCTGGTGCGGCTTGTACAAACCTTTGCCAGTCGCCACCCACTGCTGGATGGCCACGGAAATTTCGGTTCGGTAGACGACGATCCACCGGCGGCAATGCGCTACACCGAAACGCGCCTATCGCCACTTTCCCACGAGGGAATGCTGGCTGAAATCAGTAGTGACACAGTTGATTTCGCCAATAATTTCGATGGTTCTCAGCAGGAACCAACAGTGCTTCCAGCGCAATTGCCTTTTCTGCTGCTGAATGGTTGCACCGGAATTGCGGTGGGAATGGCCACAAGTATTCCACCCCACAACCTTGGCGAGGTGGTTGATGGCCTGGTGGCGCTTGTGCACAACCCTGAGTTAAGCGATGAAAAACTACTGGAACTAATTCCAGGCCCTGATTTCCCCACCGGTGGTGTGGTGCTTACCGGATCTGGATTACAGGAAACCTATCTGCAAGGTAGGGGCAGTATTCCCATGCGTGGAGTTGCCCATATCGAAGAAATGCAACCGGGTAAGGGACGCCATAAAAGAGGGGCAGTTGTAATAACAGAGCTTCCTTATCAATTAAGCAAAGCAGGCTGGATTGAAAAACTAGCAGAACAAGTAAATGATGGAAAAATAAATGGAATTGCCGATATCCGTGATGAAAGTGATCGTGAAGGCATGCGGGTGGTTGTGGAATTAAGGCGTGATGCGAATGCAGAACAAGTAATGGCTGAATTACATAAACGTACTGCGTTGCAAAGTAATTTTGGTGCCATCATGCTGGCGCTTGTTCATGGAAAACCACAACAATTAAGCCTGCGTCAATTACTTGAACAGTTCCTTGAATATCGTGAATTAACAATAGTGCGGCGCACCCGCCATGCGCTAAAGCGTTGTGAAGACAGGCTTGAAGTGGTTGAAGGTTTAATAAAAGCACTTAATTCATTAAAAGAAGTAATTGAAATGATTCAATCCGCCCGTGATAGCGCCAGTGC
>Ga0247834_1006485_pt1 | contig 13092 bp, 16 predicted proteins | sample LaCruzMarch2015__8_FD_187118 | JGI IMG/M metagenome (GOLD analysis project Ga0247834, IMG submission 187118) | Freshwater microbial communities from meromictic Lake La Cruz, Castile-La Mancha, Spain - LaCruzMarch2015_12m | ecosystem: Environmental > Aquatic > Freshwater > Lake | place: Spain... | reverse complement strand
TCCACGCAAGCCGGATTATGACAAATTAGCAAAATCTCCTCCCCCGCTCGTATGGCCCGCCTCGATGCCTCCGCACTGCCATACCGATTGGCAATCGCCCCCATCTCCAAATCATCCGTCATGACCAGCCCCCGATAGCCGAGCTCCTCCTTGAGCAATCCCGTGACAATGCCCCGATTTAAACTGGCGGGGCCAGAATCCCTACCCCAAGCAGGAAATTGGGCATGGCCGACCATGATCGAATCGCACTGAGCGCCCACTTTGCGAAAAACCGATAACTCTTCCTCCATCTGGGCCCTCGTTCGATCGACCAGCGGCAAATCCCCATGCGGATCCAATCCGCAGAAAGTATATCCCGGAAAATGTTTGCCCGTGCCTTTGACTCCCTCCCCCCGCATTCCCCTGAGAAATTCCCCAGCTCGCCGAATCACCTCTGGTGGATTCTCCCCAAAACAGCGGCCGGCCAGAGAATTATCGATCCCCGCCCTCTCGGGCGGGGCGTAGTCGAGCACGGGCGCCAAATTCAGATTCAGCCCGACTAACTTCATCACCCGCCCCGTCAAACGACCATGCTCGTAAAACCACTCCTCTTTTCCAGCCCTCGCTAACTCCTCACCCGAAGCCGGACGCTCCCCCATCGCCGCTAACCTCGCCACCCGACCCCCCTCCTGATCCACCGTCATAATCGTAGGATGAGCCACCAACTCGGCGCACTCCCTGACTAACCCATGAAGCTGTCCCGCCTTTGCCATGTTCCGAGTGAAGAAAATAAACCCTCCCGGCTGAACTCTCCGAATCAGATCCCGCAAGCCGTCCGTCAATTCCGGGCCAGGTAAACCCATCACAATCAACCGACCTGCTGGATGCACTTTCACCCCATTGGCTCTAAGGAGTTTCCCCTCATGACGCACGCTCAATCCGTCGCCTCCAGCCTCGACCTCACCCCCATCACCCGATTACTCTTTCTCCCTATGGCCTCGTTTCAGATCATCTTTACTCCCGCCAGCTCTGCCGAAATTACGCAATTACCCACGCCCCTTCAGGTGGAGGTTTTGCGGGAGTTCGATGTCCTCACCTCCGACTTTCTGGAAAAACATCCGGACCGATTTGGTATCGTCCGCCGACCCGATCGCACCTTGTACCGATATCGGGCGGGCGAATACCGCATCTATTTTGAAAAGACCTCCCCTGGGCTGGTCATCCATCGCGTTCTCCACAAAAACTCCCTGAAAGACTTCGCCTTTCGCTCCCAACTCCCCCTTTCGGAGGATGAGGTTCTCGCCGAAAATCCAAAATTCTGGGAGCTGATCAATTCAAGCGACTCCCAAAAAAGGTAGCCCATGCGATCCGCTCTGATCCCTCTCGGGCCACTTCTTGCGCTTTTCCCCTTTCTCACCGGATGCCAATCTTCCCGCCCCGTGCACTCGCTCATTGCTCTCTTTACCGACTTCGGCCCCAGCGACCCCTATGTCGCCCAGCTCAAAGGCTCGATTAAAACGGTCTCCCCCACCGCTGAAATCCTCGACCTATCCCACGCCAACGCGGACTTCGATATTCCAGCCGCCTCTTATCTTCTCGCCAAGTCGACCCGTACCCTTCCTCTCGGCACCATCATCATCGCCGTGGTCGATCCGACGGTGGGCTCTGCCCGAGCGGGCCTCGCCGTTCGAACTCAAGCGGGCCGGTTCTACCTCGCCCCCGACAACGGAATCTTGACGGAGGTCCTCGCGCGAGAGGGTCTGGCAGAGGCCCGCATCCTGCCGATTCCGACGGAGGGGGCATCCTCCACTTTTCATGCTCGCGATATTTTCGGCCCAGCCGCTGCCCGACTGGCGAATGAAAAGTCTTTTGATTCGCTCGGAACCAAGGCGGAAAAGATTCTCCGCCTTCCCCGCAACACCGCTACCGTCCTGCCGACGATGGCGAAGGGGCAAGTTCTCTTCCTCGATCACTACGGCAATATTTTGACAAACATTCCAGGATCGGAGTTAGGCAAGCTTAAGGTGGGCCAACTGTTAACCGTAACCGTCAAAGGAAAATCTTTATCCCTTCCTTTTCTTCGAACCTACGCGGAGGCTCCCGCGAGCCGACCCTTCGCCCTGATCAATAGCGACGGGGAATTCGAAATCGCGGTGAATCAGGGAAGTGCCGCCAAGGAACTCGGAATTAAGGTTGGGGATCCGGTCGTCTTGAAACTCTGAGCCTCGTCACCCCCGCTTGTTCCATTCGAACACCCCTTTTTTGTAGGCGTAGAGGTGGCCGACCTCGACCAACAGGACGAAGGCCAACATCAGTCCAAAGACTTGCCAACCCAATCCACTTTCCTTGAAGCCCATCAGGCTAACCGCCCACGGATACATAAAAATTACCTCGATATCGAAAAGGATAAAGATCATCGCCACGAGGTAGAACTTGACCGAGAAGCGGGCGGAGGGCGATCCGATCGGATCTTTGCCACACTCATAGGCCATGTCCTTGCCTTTGTTTCTTCGGCCAACCTTGCCGAGGATAATGCCCAATCCGATTCCCCCCAGCGCGATGGCCAAACCCATGCCGAGTGAGAACAAAACTGGGACAAATTCGCGAATCACCCTCTTTTCCTAACCAGTTTGCCCCAAGAGGGCAAGCCTTGCTCCCGTCTTGGCGATTTCCGGTTTTGTGGGCACGATGAATTGTGCCGCTTTTCCTCCCACTCCTCGCCTCGTTTCTCTACGCCCTCGGATCGTGGGGGCTGAAATTAGGGCTTCGCAGTGGAGCCCACCCGCGCATCGTCACCGCTCTTTCCAATCTCTCGATGGCGGGATGGTCGGCTCCCCTTGTCTTTTTTTTCCCAGGCCAACCCAGTAGCTCAGGATTTTGGGGCGCCCTCCTCGCGGGGGCCTCCCTTTTTATAGGCCGCCTTTGTGCCATTCGTGCCTTGGCCCATGGTGACCTCTCCCATGCCACTCCTCTCCTTGGAACGAAAACAGTTTTTGTCGCGATCCTGACCTCCCTTTTTTTGGATGAACCCATCACCTCAGGCTTAATGGCGGGCGCCATTCTGACCAGTGTCGCGGTGGCGCTCCTCTCCATTTCTCCACGGGAAAATTCTTGGTGGCCCAAGAAATTTGATCGCATCACGACCGGCTGGGCCCTGTTGGCTGCTTTCTTTTTCGCCCTGACCGACATCACCGTCCAAAAATTCGCGCGATCTCTGGGCATCGGTTGGTTTCAACCTTTGATGTTCGCCACGCTGGCTCTTCTCACCCCTCTGCTCTTTCTGCCCGAACTACGTCATTTCCGCTTTTCGTCCACCCTGCTACCTCCGCCCTCGCGGGTGGGGTCGCTCGCAGGTTCGGCCGTCATTGGATTTCAAACTTCTTTGGTTATTCTGGTGATTGGTCTATTCGGCCATGCCACCGCGACCAACGTAATTTATGCGGCCCGCGGCCTTTGGGCTGTGCTCCTCGAAGGAGCGGCCGGAGGAGGGACGGCATCGAGCGATCGACGCGTTCTGGCCCTTCGCCTGACCGGCGCAACTCTGCTCCTGGCCGCAGTGGCCCTCGCTGTCGGCTCACTCTAAAATTTGGCCATCGTACCATCTCATCGACCTTTCTCGAGGACTCCGAGCGGCTTTCTAAAATGAAAAGTGGCTCAAGATTCTCAGACCCCTGAGCGGTCCAGCGGGTGCCGACATCGTAAACCTGGAAATCGACCATAGCCGCGGTCGGTTGTTACCCACTCACAGCCGTGCTCCATGGCCAAGGCCGCGTGGTACGCATCTGGGATTAAGTTTCCCTTGGCCGCGACCTGGTGGATCAATCGGGTAAAGATTTGCCAGTGCCTATCCCCCGGCGCCAAGACAACCACATTGGCATGATCCCGAAAGTTCTGAACGAAGGATAAAGCCAACGGTAAAGGTGTCGGCGGATGAAAGATCTTAGGGTGGGTCAGCAACCGTAGACAGCCCGAGAGAACGAGATCTGACACCCCACATTTTTCCACACCAGAGAGCACCCCACCCAGCCAATCCCGATACTCCCGATGCCTTTCCGCATCCTCCCGATGAGCATAGAGCAGAACATTGACGTCAATGAGGATCACCGCCCTTCCATCCGGTCGAGAAGCGAGGCTGTATCGTCCAGATTCACCCCCGCTTGCAGTCCCTTTCCGCGAAATGTGATAAATTTTTGGGTTCCCTTGACCTCTTTTGCACCTTTGCCGGACAGATAACTGCGCAGGGAGTCCTGAACCAAGGAGCTTAACGTTTGCCGGCTAGCCATGGCTGCTTGCCGGGCCTTTTTTAGAAGATGCGTCTCTATGGCAACCGTTGTCCGCATGCATCAAGATGTACATCGACTACATCTTGATGTCAATGGGGGCGGCTTAAACTCTGCCCAGCTGCAGCATCACCAATCCCGCAACGGTGAAAATGAGGCCGGCGAGCTGAACGCCTGTGATCGGCGCCCGAAACCACCACCATGCCACCAGCTGTAACAGAACAAACCCTGCCCCCAAGGTAAACGCATAGACCAACTGCGGGCTCTGCTCCCGCAACGCATAGGTAATCAGAATCGGACAACCAAACCCGGCAAAGTTTCCCGCCAAAAACCAGAGCCACCACTCTACCCCGCTTTTACTTGCGGTTACTTTGAAAAGAAGGTTCGAACCCGCCATCGAGACCGCATACCCCAAAACGAGAAGGGCAAACTTCACTCGGAAATCGAACTAAGCCAAAGACGAACCGCTACAGCATGCCCCATCCTGATGGCCCGGTTGGGCATGCATCGCATACGCCGCCCCGCCCATTCGGTCACACCAATCGGCAAACGCTTTCCGCTCTCCCTCGTCCATCGGAGCTTGGGCGGCTGCCACCACCGCCGGATCGATATACTCAAACTGATCCACTCCAATCAGGTGCGTGCACACCTCCGGGTAACTCAACGCGTAACGCATCACCTTCTCCGCCGTCATTAAACCCTTTTCACTGGCCCGTTTACTGCCACCGAAACCTTTCATCCCAATGACCGCAATCTGCTTCTTCGCCAGCTCAGGGATGATTTCGGTCTCAAATGCACGGGATTTCAGGGTTCCCAAGGCGGAAACCGGCTGAAGAGAGGCATCGAACGGATACCCGCCATCCAAAATTTTGCGATGCACCGCCGGCTCAGTATGCCCCGTAAATCCTAAGTAGCGCACCTTGCCCTGCTTCTTCGCCAGATCAAACGCCTCCGCCGCCCCGCCCGGCCCGTAAAACTTATCCACCTCCTCCGCTTTCTCCACCTGATGCAACATCCAGAGATCGACGCGATCGGTCTTGAGACGACGCAAGGAATCCTCCAGATACTTCATCGCCCCCTCTTTTCCTCCTTCGGGCAATGCTTTGGCGTGCGTGCAACATTTCGTCATAATGAATGTCTTGTCCCGGATCCCCTGCAGGGCTTGCCCCATCCACTCCTCCGCTCTTCCGCCATGGTAACACCAAGCATTATCGAAAAATGTCACGCCCCGCTCGACCGCCTCGTGGGCAATCCGAGTCGCCTCCGGCACATCCTTGGCCAACCCCAAGGTGTGACCCCCAAATCCCAACACGCTGACCCTCTCATCATGCCGACCAAATTTTCTGGTCGGCACGGTGCCCGCCGCGCTGGCCCAACCCTTGGCCAACCCCAATCCGGGGATCAGCCCCAGAAACCCTCGCCTCGTGATCATGGGGGAACTTTGCTCCGATCCTCGAAGTGCGCAAGTCGGGAAAAAGGCTCTGTTCCAATTGTGAGGAAGTGAAATAAAAGAGTTTTCAAATGGCCCGAAAACCCCAAGCTACAGCTTGTGGTCATCCCGACCACGCAACCAAAGGAGAATCCTCTTATGTCATTTAGCAGCGCCAGCAAAAAGAACGGAAAAACCTACTACCTCCATAGCCGCCAACAGACCCTTCGGGGCGGCGCCACCGTGACCCTCTACTACTTCGCCTCCGCCCCTGGTGCGGGCGCAATCGATGCTCTCCCCGAAGGCTACGTTGTCACCGAAAACGAACGAACCGGCCTTCCTCTCCTCAAAAAAGCGAAATAAACCGTTCGACTCGAAAGTCGTCCCCGTTGGATTCGCCTTTTTGAATCCAGCTGCCTATTTCGCGCGGTAAGACTGATACCAATCCACGAATTTTTTGATCCCATCCTCAATCGAGGTCTTGGGCCGAAAGCCCACGGCCTCCCCTAGGTCATCCACTTTCGCCGCCGTGGCCAGGACATCCCCCGCGGGGATCGGCTTCATCACCACTTTTGCCTTCTGGCCCGTGGCCGACTCAATCGCCCGGACAAACCGACTCAGCTCCACCGGTTCACTGTTCCCGATATTATAAATTCGGTACGGGGCAGGACTGGTCGCGGGGTCAGGCCTCTGGCCATCCCACTTCGGGTTGCCCTTCGCCGGCTTTTTCGTCAATCGCACAATCCCCTCCACAATATCATCCACATAGGTGAAATCTCTTCGCATGGTTCCTTCGCCAAAAAGCTCAATCTCCCGCCCCTCCAAAATCGCTTGGGTAAACTTGTAGTACGCCATATCGGGCCGACCCCACGGCCCGTACACCGTGAAAAAGCGCAGCCCCGTACACGGAATTCCGTACAGGTGGGCATAGGCGTGCGCCATCAACTCATTCGCCTTTTTCGTCGCCGCATACAACGAGATCGGATGATCCACATTGTCTCTTTCTGAAAAGGGCATTCCTTGGTTCAACCCATAGACCGAACTGGAACTGGCAAAAATCAAATGGGGCGTCCGCTCCGCCCGACACGCCTCCAGCACATCTAACATTCCATCCAGGTTACTGCGCGCATAGGCGTGCGGATGCGTCAGGCTGTAGCGCACCCCCGCCTGCGCGGCCAAATGCACCACCACCTCGGGTTTTACCTCGTTCCAAATTTTCTCTACCCCAGTTCGATCTCCCAAATCAGCCTTCCGAAATTGGAATCCCGCCCTCTTCCTCAACCGCGCCAGCCGCGCCTCCTTCAAGCTCACCTCATAGTAGTCGTTCAAATTGTCTAACCCCACCACCTCGTCCCCCTGCTCCAGCAGTCGCTCGCTGAGATGATAGCCAATAAAACCCGCCGCTCCCGTGACCAACACCCGCCGACTCATGCTGGCTCCATTCGGAACCACTCCATCCGATCCCCCTCGAACTCAAACCAGCCCCGGAATTTTTCCCCCGCCAAGAGCCGTGGCATCCACTCCACGTCATCCGCCCACATCCGCTCATACGGAATCTGATCCGTCCCCATCCAAAACGGCTTCGCCTCCTCCGTCTCCATCAACTCCCCCTGCCACCCACTCGCCCGATACACCGTGCAGTGCAGGGAGTACCCATCCCGAAATTGAAACCGCAGCTCCCCCGCCCACTCCACTCCCGTCGGGGTAATGCCCACCTCCTCCTGCGTCTCTCGCACCGCCGCCTGCTCCGCCGTCTCCCCTTTCTCAATCCTGCCCCCCGGCCCATTCACTTTGCCCGCACCCAAGCCCCTCTTTTTTTCGATCAGTAAAATCTTCTCATCCTTCACCACAAAGCAGAGCACTCCTCTCTCCTTCGGCCTCCACTCCGCCCCGTCCACTCGTTCCGATGCCTCCTTCGGGCGGGCCGAGAGCGTCATGCCCAATCAGCGCACCGACCCACGCGGTCGATCTTTCTGCATCAACTTATTCCTCGCCTCTTCCAAAAGCTTCTTTTCCGCCGCCGTCAGGGAGCCCATCCCCTCCCGCGAGATCTTCTCCAAAATCGGATCGACCTTTTCCAAGACGACCAACCCCGTTTTTTTTGCCGTCGCCTTCTTTTTTCCGCCCCCTCGACTGCTTTTCGCGAAGGATAGTTTCGGCCACGAAACCCCACCCGCCCGCACCCAACCCACCGCCATCATCGCCGTCACCCACAGCTGAATTCCCCCCGACCAGTTGCGCCCGGCAAAGTAAGTCAGACTGTAGATCGCCAGCAAAACCCAGCCCACCCACCGGGCCGAAAGCCCGAAGAAGAACTGCGCCCCAGGGTGCAGAGCACAAAAAGCCAAAAAGATAGCAAAGTGGATCGTGCCCGATCCCACCAACACGGCCGACCCCAACCAAGGAGCCACCCCCAGCAACAGTAACGCCGGGCCCACGACCAAGGCGGCGTACAACAACCCCAACGCTCGGCGACCGATCGCCGATTCCACCTCACGCCCAAACCAGAAAAACATCAGCATCTCCAAAGCAAACCAGATCCCCTCCTGCCGAATATCGTGCACGAACGGATAGGTCAACAAGGTCCACACGTGGCCCTCCGCCATCTGCGCTGCAGAAAATACCCCCGCCGCTGCCCAAGCGCCCAAACCCGCCGCCGTCGCCACCGCCCCCAGCACCATCGCCAAGGTGTGCGCCCCCACCAGCAACATCGTCAAATCCACGCGAAGTTGCCCGATCGTAAAAATTGGCCCCTCCGCGCCCTCCCAGCGATTCCAAGAATTTCCCCAAGCCATAGCCCCTCACTATGAAACGGAATCGCGGGCGGAGCAAGTCGTGCCCCTTCAAATCTGATATTCGGTCGTTCTCCCCTTCGCCGCCATCTTGGCCCGGACCCGCTCGGCCAAACGGGCCAACGTCTCTTCCGCAAAAACTTTGCTGGCCGCACTGGCCGCATCTTTACGCAATTTTCCCCAAACCTCCCCCACCGCATCCGTCCGGCCGTCCGCCCGACCCGGCCCCTCCCCATCCACCCACGCCACCACCTCACTCATGCGAATCTTCTCGGGCGGGCGCGCGAGCTCATAGCCACCGCCCGATCCTCGGCGGCTGACGACAAATCCCCCCTGCCGCAACCATCGCAAAACTTGCTCCATAAATTTTCCGGGGGTGCCCGAAATCTGCGCTAAAGCTGCCGCCCTCTTGACCCCGCCACTCTCTCCCTCCAAAGCCAACGCCACCAGTGCTCTCACGGCGTAGTCACTCGTACGGGTTGCGGCCATCCCCCCATCGTCTCGAGGGTTATTCGCTTCGTCAACACGCGCTTCCGCGCAACCCGTTGCCAACCCCACCGTCCGAATGTATTCTATTCTCCATGAAAGCGGAAAACGGTCACTCCTCCGCCACCCCTGCCCCGGAAACCGATCCGGGCATCGTCATCACCAGTCGGGTTCGCCTCGCTCGGAATGTGAAACATTTTGCCTTTCCAGGTTGGCTCAAAAAGGCGGATCGATTGAAACTCTTGGAAACAATCCAGCCCGCCGTGGCCGACCTCGCCGCCATGCGTCCCGCCAAAGTTGCCGTGGCCATGGAAACCCTCACCCCGCTGGATAAACAACTCTTGGTCGAAAAACATCTCATCAGCCGAGAGCATGCCGCCAAAAATGCCGGCAGCGGCTTGGTCGTCAATGGGGACGAATCCCTCTCCGTCATGATCAATGAGGAGGATCATATTCGGCTGCAAGCCCTGCGCCCTGGCTTCCAACTTCTCGAAGCGTGGGAAGCGGCCGATAAGCTGGACACCGCCCTCGAAGATAAGCTCGAGTTCTCTTTTTCCCCCTCCCTCGGTTATCTCACCGCCTGCCCCACCAATGTCGGAACCGGCATGCGCGCCTCCGCCATGCTCCACCTCCCCGGCCTCGTTCTGGGCGAGCAGATCAACCAGGTCATCAAATCGGTCAATCAACTCGGCCTCGCCGTCCGCGGGCTTTATGGCGAGGGCACCGAAGCCCTCGGCAACCTTTTTCAAATTTCGAACCAGACCACACTGGGCGAATCGGAGCGGCAAATTTTAGATCGCCTGATCAAAGTGGTCCGCCAGCTGACGGAGCTGGAAAATAACGCCCGCCAGAAGCTCATCCAGGAAAAAGCCCGCATGTTGGGCGATCAAGTGGGTCGCTCCTACGGAATCGTCCTTCACTCCTACTCGATCTCCTCCAAGGAAGCCCTCAACCTTCTCAGTTTGCTCCGCCTCGCGGCCGATCTCTCTCTCCTTCCCGCGGCCATCAAGCCAAAGCTGGACGCTCTCCTCATCACCACCCAACCCGCCCATCTCCAGCAAGCTTCCCAGAAAAAGTTGGGCGCGGAAGAGCGCGACGCTTTCCGAGCCGATCTCCTGCGGGAAAAGCTCAAAGGGGTGGCTGAGCCCGCCATGCGCAAATTGCACCTCTAACCGATTTGGGTTAATCTCTATCCCGTGAATAATTTCACCCCACGTGCGCAACAGGTCCTCGCCCTCGCTCGCAAGGAGGCGGACCGCTTTAACCACAACTATGTGGGCACCGAACACATTCTCCTCGGTCTGATTAAATTGGGCCAAGGCGTGGCCGTAAATGTTCTGCAGAAGATGGGGCTCGATCTGGAAACCGTCCGCATGGAGGTGGAAAAGCAGGTGGGTACCGGGCCCGACACCAAGGTCACCGGCAATATCCCCTATACCCCCCGCGTGAAGAAGGTGCTCGCCTTGGCCAGCAAAGAGGCCAAAGCCCTGCACCACTCCTACGTGGGCACCGAACACATTCTTCTCGGGCTTTTGCGGGAGGGGGACGGCGTCGCCGCCCGCGTCCTCAAATCTCTCGAAGTCGACATCGAACGCGCCCGGCAAGAAGTGCTGAAAGAGCTCGACCCCAACTTCGAGGAGGGCGCCGAGCCCGCCGGAGGTGTTGAGGAGGGCCCCACGGGCAGTTCGGAATCCTCCCCTTCCGCCGGAGCCGCCGGGGCGCGCAAAGACGTCAAAACACCCGCTCTCAAAGCCTTCGGCCGAGACTTAACCGAACTCGCCCGCAAGGGAGAAATGGATCCGGTCATCGGCCGAAAAAATGAGATTGAGCGTGTGGTCCAGATCCTCTGCCGTCGGACCAAAAATAACCCCGTGCTCATTGGGGAAGCGGGCGTCGGCAAAACTGCGATTGTGGAAGGCCTCGCCCAAGAAATTGCTTCGGGCAACGTCCCTGAGATTTTGCGCGATAAGAAGGTCATCACGCTGGATCTGGCCCTCATGGTGGCGGGCACGAAGTACCGCGGCCAATTCGAAGAGCGCATCAAGGCCGTGATGGAGGAAATCCGAAAGCTCAAAACGGTCATTCTCTTTATCGACGAGCTCCATACTTTGGTTGGCGCTGGTTCCGCTGAGGGGGCGATGGATGCCTCCAACATCATTAAGCCCGCTCTCTCCCGTGGGGAACTCCAGTGCATCGGGGCCACCACCATGAATGAGTACCGCAAGTACATCGAAAAAGATTCCGCTCTCGAACGCCGCTTCCAAACGGTCCGGGTCGATGCCCCGTCCATCGATGAGGCCATCGCCATTCTGCACGGTCTCCGCTCGAAATATGAGGAACATCATCACGCCAAGATTTCCAATGAGGCCATCGCCGCCTCGGTTCGACTCTCGGAACGCTATATCACGGGTCGCTTCCTGCCGGACAAAGCGATCGACGTCATGGATGAGGCTGGCTCGCGCTGCCGCATCGCCGCCAGCATTCGCCCCCCTGAATTCAAATCGGGCGAAGTGGCGATCGAAACGATTCGCGCCGAAAAGGAAGCGGCCATCAAAGCGCAAGATTTCGAAAAAGCGGCCGCGTTGCGGGATCGGGAAAAAGAGGCCTCGGCCAAGTTGGAGGCCGACCTGAATGCTTGGAGAAAGAAACGGGACGAGATCATTGTCGATGTGGGCGAGGAAGACGTGAAGCACGTCATTTCGAAGTGGACCGGAATTCCTTTAACTCGAATGGGCGAAGGCGATCTATCCAAGCTCCTCAATATCGGCGACACCCTCCAATCCCGCGTCATCGGCCAGCACGAGGCGGTGCAGGCCTTGGCCAAAGCCCTCCGTCGTTCTCGGGCTGACCTGAAAGATCCCAAGCGTCCGATCGGCTCCTTTATTTTCCTTGGTCCCACCGGAGTCGGCAAAACCCACCTGGCCAAAGCCCTGGCCGAAGAGGTCTTTGGTGAAAAGGACGCCCTCGTGCAACTCGATATGTCCGAGTACATGGAAAAATTCAACGTCTCTCGCCTGATCGGATCGCCCCCCGGTTATGTCGGCTATGAGGAGGGCGGCCAGTTAACGGAGAAAGTCCGGCGTCGCCCCTACTGCGTGGTCCTTTTTGACGAAATTGAGAAAGCCCACCCGGATGTCTGGAATATCCTGCTGCAAATTTTGGAAGATGGTCAAGTGACCGACAGCCTCGCCCGAAAGATCGATTTCCGAAACACCATCATTATTATGACCTCGAACGTGGGCGCGGAGTTGATCCGCAAAGGAAACGTCATGGGCTTCGGCACGCCCGTGCACGAACAGGACTACGCTGCCATCAAGGAAAAGATCTTGGGCGAAACCAAAAAGATCTTTAAACCCGAATTCCTCAATCGCTTGGACGACCAGATTGTCTTTCACAGTCTCACCCGCGAAGATCTCTCCAAAATCGTCTCCCTCGAAGTCGCCAAAGTGGCCGCCCGTGTTCGTGAAAAAGGGGTTGAGATTGAACTCACCCCCGAAGCTTCTGCCTTCCTCATCGAAAAAGGTTATGAACCGGTCTACGGGGCCCGTCCTCTGCGACGAGCCATCGAAAGGTACCTCGAAGACCCCATCGCTGAGGAAGTCATTCGCGGCAAAATTAAGTCGGGGGATCGCGTGAAAGTCAGCGCGGATCAAGAGGCACTCACCTTCGCCACGACCACCCCCAATACGCCGGCCAAATCCACCGCCAGCTGAATACGCCCGATCACGCCTCGCGGGTTCAGACCCTTTTTTCCGAGCTCGCCCCCTCCTACGACCGCTATAACCGCATTTTCAGCCTCGGGCTGGATATTCTTTGGCGGAAACGCCTCGTGGAGGCTGTCGTCAACCGCCAACCCTCCGCTGTCCTCGATCTGGCTTGCGGGTCGGGCGACGTCACCCTGGCCCTGCAAAATGCCATTCCCACCGCTCGGATTACGGGGCTGGACTTCTGTCCCGCGCTTCTAGCCCAAGCCACCGCTCGCGGGGTCCAACACGTTGTGGAGGGAGACGCCCTTCAGCTACCTTTCTCGGACGAATCTTTTTCGGCGGTGACGCTCGCCTTTGGCTTGCGCAACTTTTCCGATCGACCCAAAGCGCTACGAGAGATCCACCGCGTTCTCCAATCC
>Ga0247834_1006479_pt1 | contig 13096 bp, 8 predicted proteins | sample LaCruzMarch2015__8_FD_187118 | JGI IMG/M metagenome (GOLD analysis project Ga0247834, IMG submission 187118) | Freshwater microbial communities from meromictic Lake La Cruz, Castile-La Mancha, Spain - LaCruzMarch2015_12m | ecosystem: Environmental > Aquatic > Freshwater > Lake | place: Spain... | reverse complement strand
ACGACATTTGACGACATGTCGGGTTCCCGACATGTCGGCAATTTCTTGATTGTTGTTTGAGTTCAAACACAAAAACTCTATGGTAGGGTAGCTAACTCGTACGTTTGGACTGACTTGTACTTGCCGGCTGTAATTGAGGAAAATTGGGTGTGTCGGGGACTCTTCCGTGTCGGGCCGACACGCAATGTCGGCCAAGATTTGGCGACATTTGGCGATGTCGCCGACATGTCGCCGACATGTCGCCGACATGTGGAGCTAAGAGTACTGGGAGTACGGCCAGTAAGGCAAGTAGCGAATCAACATCCGTCCTTTCGACACGACAACACCAACGACGACGACACCAACGACGACGACACCAACGACGACGACGACAACACCCACACCTCCAACCAGCATTAAACCATAACAACAGCACCCCCAATCAACTCTATGTTACGCCTTGATATTACTGAAGTACTGTTATTTCCTTCTCCCTCATTCACACGTACCACAGAAGCCCAAGCCGTTTTCATTGGTCAAATCGACTTGGTTTTTTCCAGCCCTACATGAACATACCTAGGTAGGTACACTGACGACATTCACAACACGACCACATGTCACACAAGACTACGGCTTCCTGTTATCCCTGTAGATAATAAACGATAATGACAGGCAAATTTTCATAGCTGGACATCTCCGGAGCAATCTTACCAAAGGTCGGTGGTCTCTTGTCAATGTTCGCGTGTACGTTCACAATTAGAGATATTATCATAAATTGGAAAAATCACAAGATACCATCATCATCATTGGCTTCATCATTATCATCATCGTCAGCTGCAGCTGCATCATTGCTAGAAGTTATCCTCTTAAGTATTTTTATCGAAGGATGGCTATTTGCAGTGTTCATTTTGTGTCCATCAACATGGTAAGAAGATTCGAACGAGATGATTCCGGTAGACTCAAGCGACACATCCACTCATTCATTGTTGTTTCTTCTCTCTGTGTATTGCAAAAAGGATGGTTCCCTCTGTAGCGAAGATGGTGGTAGAGGATGAGGTGGTTACAATCCCAGTCTATCAGGGATTAGGGAATACCTCATCATGCACCCTTCAGGGATTTATGTATACCCTGCTGATAGTGGCATGAGTGTTATTCTTTACTGAGCTTATGACAACGTGTGAGTTTATATTAATTTGATCGAGATTACCCAATCAATTCTCGTTTGTGAAACAAATTAATGCTATTCCGTTTGCAAAATAATAACAACAACAACAACAGATTGCCTTATTGTACGCTTTGGATGGAACGAAAGTCTATTGAGGAAGACAAGAATTAAAGTATTTGGCATTCTAACACCGATCGTTATTTCCACAGCAATCGCTATCCTACCACTACCCAATGAACGGTATAACTACTCTACATTTAGATTCTTCTGTGGGATAATTAATTACCCCAACAGATGTTATGCAAGTGATTCAGTGGATTGCATACGAGGTGGTACTGCTCAGATAGTACCTTCAATATTTGGACTTTCGTATTTGATTATTTGCATCATAATTATTGCCACAATTCCATGCACAATGTTATTGATATTTGAAATATATATCCAAGAGTTAAGAAGTCAACTCAAGATCTACCACAAGAACAAGAAGAGATTCGGGTCTATTTGATTAAGACTGCATGGCAGGGCTTACGCTACTTTGGGGTGTATTATTTTTGTCATTTTCCCATAGTCATCCGTCTCGTATACATCAACCTTGGCCTGGACCCCACAAATGCTGCAGATTACTTTTATTTGATTGTATTTCCGCTCACAGGGTGTCTCACTGCATGTGTATACTTCCGACCAAGATACTGTTAGTATGAGCTGGAAAGATAGTATCAGAAGCTTGTATAGAGAGATTGCTGTGGATGATAATATTCAAACTACACGCACTACAGTGGCAACTCTTGGGGATGGTACTAATGGCGAGGAAGATACAAACAGTGAGAATGATGTGATGTAATGAGTACCAGTATGAGCGTATAACAAAAAATAATAAATATAGAGGAAACTGACTATAGAGATAAACTAGACGCACTACAGTCTACAGTGGCAACTACTAATGGCGAGGAAGATACAAACAGTGAGAATGATGTGATGTAATGAGTACCAATATGAGCGTATAACAAAATTATAATAAACATAGAGGTCACGGCTATACAGAGATAAAATAAGTTAAAGATAAATACACACAACTTGATTCCATGAGTACACCCTTGACTCAATTGATAAACTCCTAATTCTTAAGTGTTACTCGTCAGTACTTTCATTCATTTCAATAATGACACAGATATAAGCGTTTGAAGATAAATACACACAACTTGATTCCACAAGTACACCCTTGACTCAATTGACAAACTCCTAATTCATAAGTGTTACTTGTCGGTACTTTCATTCATTTCAATTATGACACGGATATAAGCATCTCTTGTTTTGCTTCTCATCTCGGCACAAGAGTTATTGTATGCTTTCAAAGTTGAATCGATTGATTCTCTCCTAACAGCACCTTGTTCAAATAATGTTCTCAAATGATGCATAGCATGGTATTGACCAGCAGATGCAGCAATCCTCAAATGCTTCACAGCCCGCTCCCTATTTCCGGATTGTGCTTCCAACATTCCGATGTTGTACTGCGCCGTTTCATGTCCCATCATGCTGCTATCCCTCTCGACAAGACGTTTTTTCAGTTTGTTGATTGAATTCAAACGTTCCAAACGTGTGGGAAATCGCCTCATTTTCTGAAATCGCCCCAATTTTTTTAAGGTCGTTAACGACGTATCCCATGTGATCCAGCGAAGGATTTTGTTCTTTATATGTCTAATAGTAATATGCTAGGCCGGATCACACCAGATACAAGTATTGGAGTCGCTATTAGGTGGTCAAAATTGCGTGTTGGGAAGTATGTGAATACTTCATGGGCAATAGAAATACAATCAAAATAGATAGTCCCAATGAATTCTACGTAAAATTTGGCTGTTGAATGATATATCAAACACTATTTCTTTCATATGTCTTCCTCGCCAGTTTTGTCATTGAACTTGCACCTTCAAGTGGGCATGATCGCAGATAGGGGCTCCGCCAAGTAATTTTAGGCGAGTTGATGGCGTTGAATACCGAATACCAATATCTCGATCAATATCATGAATTAGAGAAAGTTATGGTATACCCATGCTCGCCAGATCGTGGGCTTTGATATGATGTACTGATATCGAATTTTTATTTTTTCGCTCCCATTGATGAACTTGTGTGGTCGAGAGGGATAGCTGCGGCCTCGAGCTGTTCTTCCCGCCGAGCAGTCCTAAGAGATGAATATGAGTGCACGATGAAAACGATGCCTCTAATAGAATGGATCTGTGTAGCTGGCTTACCGATTTTTATTTGTATCACGAAACAATCGATGCAATGGAGATGTTCTAGTGACGACAATGATAGTCAATCAATGATGTCCGTTACGACATGCGCAGATACCTCCATCATATTCGATAATGACTCCTTTCAATGGTCACTATTGATATTATTCATAACATCAATCCTATCGCTGGTCATAATTCTTCTATTCGGCGACACCAGCCGCAACAATCGTGGAGCCGGCATCGCGATGGGGTCTAATTTAGTCCCGCTACATTACATGGCATACATCATATCAACATCACGCGTAGGTCGTGTCGAGAACGACAATTATTCATGTCACCAAACAACTGAACAGTGCACCTCAGTGGCAGAAGGGAGAGCGATTTTTCACTTGGAATTTGCATCTATGAGTGGTCTTGCATTTGTCATCTCCTTCGCGTGGATAGAATGGTCAAGATACAATCATCGTAAATACAATAATTGCAGCAGACTTGATAGAGGAGTCAATGGTAGAGCTCAAAAGAATGGACAATGTAGTAATAGTGATGGCAAGAATCATGAACACTCCATTAACTCATTAACATCAATGCAGAATTGCTGGAAGATTTATGCAGCTCTATTACTATTCCGATGTACAATTTCTCACAATATCAATACTGCTATAATAGGAAGTCTTCATATCGTTCTAATATTTCTCTACAATAGAATACCTTCAACGATGACTACTAATGATGTTACATGGCAGGTTGCATTCACTCCTGGAGAGTATATGGTTGTTTCTACTTTTTTTACCTCATTGGTTGGTGAATTTATTCTGCAATATTCTGGAATGTCCATTAACACCACGTCATTATTATTCAACAATTCTCTGTCAATTCATCTTGTCGTGGCTCATGCTGGATTAGTCGGCTGCCTCGTGGGTGTTACATTCAGCTCCATGATGATGAAAAAGCTTACATCCCTGCCGTCCTTTCAATCGAATACTACAAGGCGTGGTAAGGAATTGGCAGCGTCTTTCGTTACTGTTGTAGGTATCACGATTGGGTGTCTAGAGATGGCACTGAATTCACAACAATTGAATGAAATATATTGTGGTGTTGAACCTACAACTTGTTCCGCAAACATTGATTATTATCGCATACCTCGATGTGTAATTTGGTTGGTCTTTTTTCTTTCATCGAAATCAGTAAAAATCGGTTTAATCTCCGTCAGTCGAACGATGGTACTAATATATTGGGCTACAGTTCTTGCTGTATGTATCCCAATCGCATCAAGACTTACATTGTGGATTAGCGCGTCAAGTAAGAATGATAGTCCAACACGGAAGCAGCGTGTCGTCATCGCACGGAAGTATTTTCATCTCGTGGCCATACTTCTATTTGCTCCAATTACGTATTTGGATCCGGATATGATGTCACTATCGTATGCAATTGCAATTGCACTACTAATAGTAATTGAAATGGTTCGTGGTTGGATGGTTAACAACGATGACAAAATTGAGACTGTTAGTGGTGCACCGTCTTTGAATGACTTTTACTTGTCATTTATTGATGAAAAGGATTCGTCCGCGAGTGGAGGAGGGATAGCAGTGACACACATTGCATTGATTATGGGATGTGCCTTCCCGTGTTGGGTATACCAGCTGCTACAACCACTCTCAGAAGCCTCGTTATCTTGTGACGATAAAATGCTAGCCCTGCTTCCTTATCTTGGATTGGTAGTCCTAGGGATAGGCGACTCTGTTGGAGCAATTTGCGGCATTAAATTTGGTCGACATCATTGGCCATCCTCGACAAGAACACTGGAAGGTTCGGTATGCATGTTCCTCTCAATGGTGCTGGTGATCTTGTCGATTGCTTCAAACATGGCAAGCCAACATAACAGTAATATCCTACAATTCATATGTCCAACGAGTGTAACGATGTTTGTGATGACATTGTTTGAAGCATCCACAAGTCAGACGGACAATCTTTGTCTACCGATTGCTGGGTCAACATTGATGTTGCTTTTAGGTGATGGTATCTGTCGCTAGCATTAAAAGTAAAAAATGTTGAGAAAATAGGAGTCATACTTTTAGCCTTCACAGCGGACCATCGTACTTTTTTTTCAATGTATTATTAAGGCTAGAACTCAAATGAATTCGATCTTCTCTATTTTGTGTAATCAATCCTTGCTTGTGTCAACTGTGGGTTTATCATTTAAGCTGTGTTTCAGAAATAATTTCAAGCGCTATACCGATGAATCAGGACTTCTTTGATTTCATTCTGGTTGATTTTTTGATTGTCTTTCTTCCTTCGACAACACTTGTTGATGCTTCCCTTCCTTTCTTCGTCTTACCATCATCGCAACCACTGCTACTCCCAAATATCATACTCTTCATTTGTTTAATAACTAAATTGCTTATCAAACTAACAATAACAATTAGCAGTAGTATGGGTGTTACGGTGATAATTTTGCGAAAGTATAATTTTCCTTTGTCCATGCCAAATTTATCAAGTAAGATATTGTGCAATGTAATAATCGCTCGTGGCAATTTCCCACCGAATGGTGATGCGAGTAAAGGTAATACTACCCGCGTATGACGTGGTTGAGGATTAAGGTAAATATACTTTTTGGCAACATACTTATATTCTCCATGTCCTTTAAACACCGCTTCTTTATGTACAGACGACTTATCAAAATTATACTTGTCATCGGTATTATGATGTATAATTGCCAATCCCTTCACAGGATGGATAACCACGGCTTCATTACTCGTCTTACCATCGGGTTGTTGCTGTTGTGTTTCGGGATATACAATCTCACCACCATTATCACGGGGTATATCACTTAAAAAAATTGTGATACTTGCCATGATACTATTCGACTCGTTGATATCATAATGTGGAACATAGTATGACTTCTCGGATGTGTGTTTATTAATTTCAAAGTCAGATAGATGTTCTATGGGGAAACCGGTAACCTGTGATATACGTTCATCAATATCCTTGAAGAATTTACCTCCCATATCACCCTTCCATAGTACTACTCGATCGACATCCTTCGCCGGAGAGGGTTGCATCATGTTTTCGAGGAAATTATTCACGCCTAGGCTGGGAGTGTATGCGTCATCCACAACTCGATCATACTTTCCATCAGCCATATGAATCAGGTCATTACATTCCTCGTTGGTGAGTAAGTTGTGTATCAAATACACTAGCGGATGTTGCGATACGGCATCCTCAAAGAATGGTCTGTCACCACCGGCATATAGTCGTACACGGTCGGGTAATGCTCCACCGGCATTAACAACATCGGCATCCATATCATCAGTGGCCAATGCCGTAGTGATAACATTCCCAGCTTGTAAACTAACCATGAATACCGGTATATCAATATGATCGGCGGCATATTGTGCCTCCATGTCAGTTTCGGGTTCCAGACTGTATATGTAGTCCCCGGCGTGCTCGTCGGTGTTGACGATCATCAATGCGGCCGCACCCGAAATTTTAGCGATCCGTGCCATGGCCACGCCGGACAAACCGGCCGAGTCGGTCATGATGACCATATTCCCCAACGTGGCATCGGAGTTGTCGAGCTTTGGCAACTGCATCATCTTACTGGAAACATCAATGTTGTCATCTAGTCGACTTAACTTGTTGCCCACGCCATCGATCGGATTGGCCAGTACCGGTGCCGTCTCCACCTCGAAGCTGGCACCCATACTCGTTTGTGGCCCAAACGATGCCACGGCACCGTCAAGTGCGCTTATGATGGCGGAATGTCCCCATTCGACGATGGCTGCCTCGGCTGACGTGCGTTGGGGGAATACTCGTGTTGCTGATGATGATGTGACCGAAAATAACAGTAGCGACACCGCCGACGACTTCATCTTGATGGGTGCCTTGTTTGATTGAAAGATCCTCGGCTATAAGACTCCACTTCCAGGTGAAAAAGGTCTAGGTAGTATTAATTCTTCCCAAGTTGTATTGTATTGATGGGTGCCTTGGGGTTCGGGGTTTGTGCGGTGGAACGATTCCCGCTCTTTCTCGATGGATTCTAAACTTCAAGCACACGACGTGTCCACAAATAAATCAAAAGCCAAGCATTGGGGACGGAGCTGACGGCCCGGTCGGTAGGATATCGTGTGGGAGCGCTGTCGAATAATATGCCTCGACCAAGAAGAACATCTGCGGCTTTGACAGTCGTGGCGGCCGTAGTTGGCGTAGCGATGGCGTTTGCACCCCCTGAGACTGGGATAAGAAGAATACAGCAACAACAACAACATCGACAACATCGACGTCTTGAAGTGGTATTAAACGTCGCAACAACACCATCATCAGTCGCCGAGGAACGTGCACGTGCAGCTATTGAAGCGGAGGAGTCGGGTGGTATGCTCAATGGCAAAAAGCAACAAATGGGAAAGAAACAGTCGGATCAAATGATGGCCGGGGGACGTCCCTTTCCTTTATCCATGGTCGTGGGACAAGACGCCATCAAACAGGCTCTGCTCTTGTCGGCGGTCAATAATCGTATGGGCGGGGTGGTCATATCCGGCGGCAAGGGTACTGCCAAAAGTGTCATGGCACGTGCCTTACATCAACTACTGCCGCCCATCGAGGTAATAAAGGGCAGTCAATTCAACATCGACCCCACGGGGGAGTATGGAGTGGACGATTTTCTCAAGGCCGAATTGGACGGCGAGGGCGGTACTCCGCTCTCGGAACGCGAGACGGAAATTATACACGCTCCATTCGTACAAGTCCCGCTGAACGTGATGGAAGATCGATTGATTGGTTCGGCCGATTTGGAAGAAAGTGTCAAGACCGGACGAGCAGTATTTAGTCCTGGTCTACTAGCCAAGGCACATCGAGGCGTGCTGTATGTAGACGATATCAACTTACTCGATGAAGAGACTGCCAATATATTATTAAATGTCGTAACCGAGGGGAAGGTCGTTGTGGAACGCGAGGGCATATCACTCACCTACCCCTGTCGACCATTGCTAATTGCTACATTTAATCCGGACGAGGGTGAATTGCGTGATCATTTACTTGATCGGATTGCCGTGGCCTTATCCGCCGATGCCGAAAAGATGGAGATTGGCAGTCGTGTTGAGGCAGTAGATGCCGTACTGGGGTTCTCGGCGGGGGGGAAGCAGGCCACGCCCGAGGCCGAAACAGCGCTCGAGGAGGCCATTGAGAATGAAGGTGATTTGCGTACGGCCATAGTATTTGCACGTGAATTCTTACGTGATGTTAAGATTGCACCGACTCAGATCCAATATCTATGTGAGGAGGCTATTCGTGCCGGATGTCAAGGACATCGGGCTGAGATATTTGCATCGGAGGTGGCACGTGCATCGGCGGCATTAGAGGGACGGCAGATTACGAGTGATGACTTGCGGTTGGCCGTGAAGCTGGCAATCGCTCCTCGTGGGACGTTTATTAACACTCCCTTTGATCCGGATGAAATGATGCCACCTCCACCTCCGCCACCACCGCCTCCACCACCACAGATGGATCAAGAGAATGATGATTCTGAGAATGAGGAGGAAGATAAGGAAGAGGAAAAGGAAGATGAGGAAGATAAAGATGAGGAAGAACAGGATCAACAACCAGACGTTCCTGACGTTCCCCAAGAATTTATGTTTGACGTTGATGCCACACCAATGGATCCAGACCTCATCGCCTTCGCTGGTCGACAACAGTCTGGTAAGGGTGGTGGTCGTGGTTTGATCTTCAGTCAAGACCGAGGACGGTATATCAAACCCATGCTCCCGAAAGGTAAGGTCATCCGTCTTGCCGTGGATGCTACCCTACGGGCGAGTGCACCATACCAACGTGGTCGACGGCAACGTGCTATAGGGACGAAGAATGAGGCACGTGGTGTATTTATTGAACAGAGTGATGTACGGACGAAGAAGATGGCAAGAAAGGCTGGTAGTCTTATCGTATTCGTCGTGGATGCATCAGGTTCGATGGCACTTAATCGGATGAATGCCGCTAAGGGTGCGGCCATGAGTCTACTAACTGAGGCATATCAAAGTCGTGATAAGATTTGTTTAATTAACTTCCAGGGAGATCGAGCCGATGTTCTCTTGCCTCCCACGCGGAGTATCGCGAGTGCGAAGAAACGATTGGAAGTTATGCCTTGTGGTGGTGGTAGTCCGTTGGCTGATGCACTCCAAATGGCCATGCTTACCGGCATTAATGCACAGAAGACTGGTGACATTGGTAAGGTTGTGGTGGTATGCATCTCTGATGGCAGAGCCAATGTCCCACTGTGTGTGTCGAAAGGAGAGGAATTCGATCCCGAGAGTGATGAAGATAGTAAAGATGGTAAGCCGAGTAGGAAATATTTGAAGGATGAAGTGTTGGCATGTGCAAAGCAAATGGGTGCTTTGCCTAGTTTCAATTTGTTATGTATTGATACAGAGAACAAATTCATTAGCACAGGCATTGCCAAGGAGATTGCCGATGCAGCGAGGGGGAAGTACCATCAGATTGCAAAGGCTGATGGCAAGGCTATCGCGAGTGTGACGAATATGGCGTTGAATGCACTTAAGAAGGCGTAGTTGTGGGGAGGGATATAGCAGTCGTTTAATGGAGAGGCAGCACAAACGTAATATTTGTCAGAACTTAAAAATTCATGTGTCTATCTTCATTTTACTACTCTATCAACCTGCTTTGTTTCTGCAGTTTTGATAAAATGCTCAAGATCAATGACTGAACCTATTACAATACAACCTTTGCCTCAGGAGAGCATCAATCAAATACAGTAGGCATTAACTCGAAGAAGGTTTTAGAATCCTTCTTCACCGCTGACAAGTGACTCGTTTTTATTAGTTTCCCCACGCTCTTGCTCCGTTGGAGACTCTGTGCTTCACCATTATTACGCACCGGCAACAGTTTGCGGGTGTCAATCCCAACTGGCTCTGGAGTGAATGGTTCGGAATCATCTATCGATGGCATACTGCCATCTTTTGTCTTCTGTGCTGACGCCTTACTCTCCGTCGCCGGTGTGGAGGTTCTTGGTCGCATTGGACGGTCACATGCAACGCAGTAGGTAATCGAGGACGTTGGATCTACTCGTCCCATCCGAGTGGTTGGCAAAAGTAAAATTTGCTCATGCTTGGACAGAGCAGCATTCAGCGCCTCTCCAATGCGTGATAGGAATATTGTTCTTGCCTCCCATCGAATTCCTGCGCCTCGCGTAGTCTTATCAACGGGATCTGCTACATCTGAATACTGGGAGAATATTGAAGTCTTCTCAAGCAATACCCCAAGCTCTGCCTTGAGTTCATTACAAAGATCATTCCTACGAACTATATTGTCATCCTCGGCGTAAATTTGGTCCTCAAAGTTAGACCCCGCAATGAGCCGTAACAATGACTCATGATCAATTTGGTAGGCTATCCACTTGGCATAGTCATGTGCAAAGGCAGCAATTTCCGATGTTACATCCACGTCCTCGGTCCTTATCACTTTCTCTTCCCTCCTCTTCATCTTCAATGTAGCGGTGGTCTTCATCACCGCCGTGATATTGATTCCAGTCACGTATGACTTCTCTTTGGCGAGAGCTTCATAGGCATGGCCCACATTCACTATCCTGTCTAGAGACGGTTTGGGAATACCAGGTTGGTTTGAACTGTCGTTGATCTTATCTGTCTCGGCTTGACAGGCTTCTTGGAAGTAAGTAAGCTCGGACTTGGCTTCGGTCAGGTCGTTTTGGAGGGTGTTGCACAGAACTTGAGTGTGCCCAAGAGTTATCTTGGTATTGAGCAATTCTTCACCGAAGTGATTCAGAGCATTTTCGAATAATAGTCGCTCCTCAGCGTGACGATTTTCGTTGCGTTCAATTGACTCACGGAGTAATTCGATGGATTCATTGAACTTCGCATGCTCTTGAAATACCGACGTCATCTCGAGTGCAGCCGTTCTGACTTGTTCCTCGACGTATTCCAATCGCTGTTCTAGCTGTCGATCTTGAGCCACAATAGCATCAATCCTTTTCGCGTGTCGTTCATCTACACTTTCCAAAGCTTCTACGCTGCACTGAAATAGGCTTGAGAGTTCATCGAGCTTTGATCGAACAGCTGGTAGGTCATGAGTACGACTATCAACACGTTCAATGATAAGGGCTTGGAACACGCTAGCTGCTTCATTGACATTCTGAATTGACTCGTTCAATGTGGTGCAAAGTGTCAACCTCAATGCCTCTGTCTCGGTGTACCACCGTTGACGTAGTGCTGGAATGTCTTGAGTCTTGATGTTCTGAATTTCATTCGTAAGAGCAAACATAACTCCTTGTAAATCGCTCCCGAAAGCGCCTACTTTTTTGTGATCAAGAGGTAGTGGCGTCTCCATCGGACTGCCGGCTACGTCGATTTGGATTGCTGTAATCGATTCACCTTTCTCATCGGCGCATTTTCGTATGTCGAGAAGAGTGAGTCTACGCCATCTATTGAAAGCAGTAATCTTTGCTGCGATGAGTAACTTCCCAAATGTTTCGCAAATGAGCGTCGCGGCATTGAGCTTTTGTTCTTCGATCTTGCGATGCCAGTCGCGATATTGGATCCACTTCACGAACACATTTCGTTTTCGACGCGACACGATATTGGTAATAGTCTTCCTCATGAGACTTTTTCGACTAAACTTTGCGTCTTCGTAGTGTCTCTGTCGCTTGACAACTTGCTTCCATCGCGAGAGACCGGATGACAATGCATTCGTTTTCCAGCTGACATAGTTTCGATGGATCACTGCGATGGACAATTTTCTTCGGAGGGCGTACAGCGATTGTCCAGTTGTTGTCGCAAAATCATCTAATAAAGAAGTCTTTTTCGTCAACGAAGATACAATTGCTCCGATGTCTTCCTGAAAGGCAACGAAGTCATCCTCTCTAGCGCAAGACGCCAACCGCTCTTCGAGCTTGGCATGGCGCTGTTTTGCCAAAGATTCCCCTTCTGTAAAGCACGACTTAACTTCCAAGAGATTTGTCCTTATACTCCCCTCCACTTCGTCATGGAGCTCTGCCTTGAAGATCTTTAGTTGGTCCTCTGCTTGATTGAATTGAGTCACAAGAGATTTCTGTACCGCATGCAACTGCACCTTGCTTGCCAATGACAAAAGCTTTTGCTGTGTGTTAAATAGATCGTCTTTGGTGGACGAGATACGTCGGTCCAGCTCCGTGGAGGTGGCCACGCAATCATCTCGATCTTGCTGGAGACGTCGAATGGCCGACTTACAATTGCGTAGGCTACTTGTTACTCCGAATTCGTCATTTTCATTTGGCGCATGCAGCAACTCTGTGGTTGCATTGTCGTTGTTTATTCGCTGCGAAATAGAATCGATTGCCGCACGAAAGCGAGCGGGAGCCTCTGTCTCTCTTCCTAAATGTATTTCTGTAACCATTTTTATTTCTGAACTAAAATTCTCTATTCGCGCATCAAAAGATCTGACTGAGCTGCGGTGAGTTCTTTTCGTGTGTGGTGTTAGTTGCCTCGATCAGCATATGGCTGTCGTCGTCATCTTACTCCTTCCTGTTCTCACTCTGTCGTCGGCAATCCATTCCCGCTTTTTTCTGCAGGTAGTCAAAACTAGACCTGTCCCTCTCGTGACGACACGACGAGTCGAGGATGACGAGGAGGGAGGTCATTGCTTGCCGTCTATCCTCCATACGACGACGCAGATCACGACGACGTAGTCATCCCACTCATACCATCGGTGACGTGTAACCGTCATT
>Ga0247834_1006476_pt1 | contig 13099 bp, 14 predicted proteins | sample LaCruzMarch2015__8_FD_187118 | JGI IMG/M metagenome (GOLD analysis project Ga0247834, IMG submission 187118) | Freshwater microbial communities from meromictic Lake La Cruz, Castile-La Mancha, Spain - LaCruzMarch2015_12m | ecosystem: Environmental > Aquatic > Freshwater > Lake | place: Spain... | reverse complement strand
TGACTGGAAGGGGGATGTTGTGATGAGGAGGAGGATTTGTTCTTCTTGGTAACTGTGGTTGAGGTTGCAGTTGATAATGTAGTAGCTGAATTCAACTTCTTGGATGGATTTATAATGCACGATCTTAGATTCGGGGTACATGTACGTCGTGACAATGGCGTTAATGCGGCTGATGCAGTGTGGGGGCTGACGGTTTCACGTCAGTTGAGAATGCTCCGTCCAGTGGATACAGCTTGAAGTTTGGGTTCGTATACAGCTGTCGCTTTTCCGTCCGGTACGGGTGCGTGGACGACCAGTTGGATCGCCCAGCCATGATGTCAAGAAGCTACACTAATTGTAGTGAACTTGTCTATTGTGAGGGTACATAGGGAGTTACAAACTAGTACGACACCACACCCTCAATAGACTCCATGTTGATGAAATAATGTGGACCTGTTGAAGTTCGTGCACGGTTCACAAAAGGAAGCTCGAGGATAAGAACCGAGATACGTCGCGGCGACGAATCGACATATTAAGTATGAGCGTTTGAGAAGGTTACACTACTCAACTTGAAGCTAGGGAAAGTGTAGAAAGTAAGTCTACCCCCATTGGTGATCGGAGAGCAATGGGCGTCGGATCCGCCCTCGCCTCTGTCAAACCATGCATATGTCCAAAACTATTCGAGGGTGGCATGCCGATTCATAAGGTATCCACCAAGGGCAATATCGATCCGCGAGTGCTTACATTATCCGATGATTTATTTACACTCTTCATATCCCATCACCCAGTTAGCAAAAAATCCAAAAGTCCATCTGATAAATTACGATATAAGAGTTATAAGGCATTTTCAAAAGTAAAGAGGTCTAATACTGCGAGCAGTAGCAGGGGTGGTTCGGGCTCGCAGGTGTCGTTGAAGATGAAACAAGACATTCGTGTCATTGATGTGGCTGATATATTATTCGTCCAAACAGGCTTTATTGGTAGTCGTAAACTCGAGGCGGCTTGTAAAAACGCAACCGCAACCACCTCTAATAGTATAACTCCACAAACGGTCATTACTATATTTCACAACAATATTAAAACATTGGATTTTATTTTTGAGGACGCTGAGGACCGAGAGGCGATTTTACATGCCATAGAACTGATTCGAGTGGCATATCGCCGAGTTAGTGCCACCACGATGAGAGAGGAATTGTTATTGAGATATGTATGGAATGATACTGATCGGGATAAATCTGGATTAATTGATCAGTCTGAATTTCTTCGTCTTCTTGATAGAATAAATGTCGACATCGGAGGGGATGGGGCAATTGAATTATTCAAGTATGTCACAGCAGACAAAATATATACAATAATAGAGGAAGACGAAATCGGAATTACATTTGACGAGTGTATAAAAGTATTACAAAAGTTGAAACTAGATCAAAGTGATGGGAAACTAGAAACTAATGAGTGATGTCATATTTAACACATTGGTCGACCAAGATTCAGACTACGTCACAGCTGAGAATTTTCTCAATAACTTTTTACACCAAAGACAAAATGATTTGACTTTAAATATACATGATGTCAGAAGAATAGCGGGTGGCGAGGATGTAATTGACAGAGTATGCTTTGGAGAATACTTGACAATCATTGAGAATGACATTTATGATCCTGAGAAGCTAAGATTTGACCCTCTTACACTAACACAGCCATTTTCTGATTACTGGATCAATTCGTCACACAACACATATTTAACTGGCCATCAATTGACATCTTTTTCTAGTGTGTAGGCGTACACGGTAGCATTACAAAGGTAAGCGTTGGTGTTGTGTAGTGCATTTCCAAATCTTATTACACCCCAAACTTATGTCATTTATACAATCGTTTCCAAAAGCAAAGAGGTTGCAAATGTCTTGAGATAGACTGCTGGGATGGCACAAATGGATATCCAATCGTGTATCATGGTTATACGTTGACGTCAAAAATTTCATTTGAGTCTAAAATCATCTGTGTGAAGAAGTATGTAGATACAAACCCAACAACACTGCCAATTATTCTCTCTATTGAGAATCTTTGCTCACTTTACTTTCAAAAAATGATGGCAACAATTCTCATCAACACATTAGAAGATAAGTTATATATGCATGAATTGACTTGTCCGTTAGATCTAATAGGAAAGGTAGCTGTGAAAGTGAAGCGCTGTGGTGAAATAGATGACGAAGATTTTGATCATGAATCAACAGAAAACGATGTCCTGGATCAAAGCACCTCACCATGCAATTCATCGGCAGATAATGTATCGCCGACCATGATTGTTGCTTATCACTAGCATCGACCACCCTGCTGCAGCAACTGTGCACGCTTTCAAGGAAGGGAAGGTAGCATCATTACTAAGCAAAGATCCATTAAACCTCGAACGATGGAAAGAGTATAATAAGAGACATTTCTCACGGATATATCCACAGAATGTTGATTCTAGTAATTATAATCCTCTCGTGGCATGGAAGATTGGCTGTCAGTTTGTGGCATTGAATTATCAAACTGATGATTATGCAATGTCAATAAATGCCGGGAGATTCCGTGAAAATGGTGGATGTGGGTATTCCGTAAGCCAGTCAGTACATTCACGAGTGATGGGGGACGATGCATGCTGAATAGTATGCAATTGAAAATCAAGGTACTGGCAGGATTGTGTCTTCCCAAGGTCTACGGCGAAAGCACCGGAGCAGTCACTGAACCATACGTGATTGTTCGATTATATGATGTTCATGAAATCAATTCATCAAGTAGTAGTGTATTGACGACAGAATTAAAAGCTTCAATAACAAATCGACAAACAAGGTCGATACAGAATAATGGTTTTTGTCCAGCATGGAATCATCCCGACCACTTTATATTTCATGTGATTTCGGTGGATGTTGCTATGGTGGAATTTGTAGTCATGGACAAGCACCGTGGACGCATCGACGATGTCTTGTGCAAGGCAGCTATACCTGTTTCCTGTCTTCGGCAAGGTTTTCGAAACGTACAATTCTATGATGCTTGTGGTCCACAGCATGGAGCATTTGGATTTGCGAGCTTACTTATTGGTGGAGGTGGACATGAAAAATCCTGCCAGAGGCACTGAGAGCTAGTCAATTTTGTAAAAAAATCCGTATCTAATTTATCTACATTTGCAAATTTGAGGACATTCAAAAACAAACATTCCTCCCTTATTCTCATATTGATCGTATCTGTGCCATTAGTTCAATCACATCGTCCGCAGTAAATTCCGCGCCGCATTTGCTGTTTTCTTCATTATCATGATGATAACTAAGCATGCATGATTCAATCGTATGTAACGATGCACGATGAGGTGCACCGATATTACCCAAAATTTGTTGTATTGCCCTTGCCGATGGTTTCGTGAATGTAATGCTCGTTGGAGATGACGAAGATCGATTATTATGTAATGATGATACTGTCGGCGTTGTCGTTGACCCAACGAAGAAATTGTTCTTGCTCTGTTTATGCGGGCTACTTCCCGTCAATGAAGCGCCCTTGTTGGGAAGTGATTTAGGCCGGAGGAGGGTGGCTCTTGATGCGTTCATTGTGTTAAATAGTGCTCCTAGGAAGATGAAAGGACGAGTTTGATTTGAGTTTAGGGAAGGAGTCAACGGCAGGGGTGGGGTGTGTGGCGTGTTGTGGAGGATCGACGTCATGGTCGAAAAGAGAAGAATCCTCTGCCAACAAGTTCAGACAAAAGCGGTATCTCCCCACCAACCACCAACGAACACTCGCTTCTCATCATCGCCTGTCACGAGGAATGATTGCTCATCACAAACGATCAAGAGGCGATATGGTCAAGCTCATCGAAGGATCCTCCTCCTCAGCGGTGCCAGTGCGGTCAGATATTGGGAGTAACATCTCTTCCTCCTGTACAACAGTTGACAATACATCCATCCAAGAATACAACAAGGAAAATGAAGACCCAAATGCAGTCACATCATTGCTACTCCAACAAAAGAACACAAGAGCTAGTGCCCCTCTTCCCACCAACATAACAACTCATAATCGTGGAACATTAATAACGACGACGACGAATATCAAACATAACTTGAAATCTCGTGATTTTACTATGAATACTTTGTTGGGCAAGATACACAAATCGACGTAATAGGTGGATGTGTGTGCTGCGGCAAAAACTCATGACAATATCTAGTTAATGAATGCCTGAGGAGAAACGTAATACCGCGGTCTTAAGATTTACTCGAGTATGCATGTATTATCTCTAAAGCAAGACAAAACGATGAAGGAGTCTTGTCATCGTAAGGTTAGAACAATTCGCTGAAACTTGCTATGTAAGAAGAATCCATCCGATGTTGAATATATGTAGTAGATTTGTAACTGTAAATTTATTCTCAGTGCTCTTCCAGACTCCATTTCCATACAATATCAAGTGCGAAAATTCTTAGAACACACCTTACTCCAAAGACTACCACCAGGGACGTTATTCTTGGTAACTTTTCCAGATTTATTAGCAAGTCCACGTGGCAAAAGTCCACTGCTGGTAGAATTAGGCAGCTGGCTGTTAGCAGTTTGACTGCCATCCCCACCAGCCATGAACACAACGTGGTTTAGAGAAACGCTTTTACTACTCGATGATGACGATGATGAGCTTAGACTTCGAGAGAAGCTTCGTCCACTTAGGAATGTTGTCTTTCTCTTACGGCTGACAGCACTGTTGCGGCTTGCCAACAGAGCCACAGATAGGCTGTTCGATGTGGTGGTTTTGGATGCACCATCCGCGCTTTTGTCATTCGCGGAGATTGACCTGTACTTTTTCGAAGATCCGTTGTTTTCTTTGGAGTCGAGATTGCTCGTGCTACGCTTTCTACAGAATGATGTCTTGATGGTCTTCAAATCCTGTTGCATGGTCACATCTTCATCCATAAGACGCGACCTCGAAAATTGACTATCACCAGCGTACTCTTCCAAGATGCGGTTGCGTCGAGCTCTCTTCGCAAAATGCTTGGCAAGACGTTCCTGCTCTCGTTCATCGTTGTCATCACCATCCTGCTGCTCTGTACCATCAACTTCATCCTCAGACTCTTCGTCGTCTGTGAATTCTTCATCCATGACCTCCTCCTCCCTGTTAAGGAAACGCTCTTTCAACATTTTGTCTAGCAGAGCTGCCTCATCCTCTTCCTCGTCCACTGTAGTCTTATCCTTGCCATCACCATCATTTTCATCGTCACTGTTCAACTCATCATCATTCAACAAGCCCAGTCGCTTTGCATCGTCTCTATTGTCAGCTGCAACCAACTGATCGAAACGATGCATCCCCCTCGCACCGCCCGCGCCACTGGCAATACCTCCCCGACGTCCATCGTATCCCTCACGCATCCGTCGGATGATTTCCTTGTGACGTTCCTTCTCCTCGGCCTGTTCAAGACGTTTGCGTGCCACCTCTCCAGCCTCCTCGTCACCTTCTCCGTCCGAAACATCATCCACGACATTGTCCAAATCGTCATCGTCAACTTCATCATCTGCATCATCGTCATCACCCTTCTTCTTGGAGACTGAGAAACCAAAATCCTCAAGTCCAACAATTCCTTCCTCCTCTTCTTCTTCCTCAGCTTCACCCTCAACGAGACCACCGTTCTTGCGCTGACGTTTCTTTTCCTTGGCGAGTGCTGCCTTTTCTTTGGCAAGGATGGCTTGCCACGCTGAATTCTTAGACTTCTTGGTGGTGATAACTGTGTCGTTATTGGATGAGCTCGTCGTTCCTTCGATGGAAGATCTGGTGTCTGTGACTCCATCTTGGAGGTCTACCTGTAGAACATCATTGCGTGCAGCATACGTCACTTTCGAGTCTAGGGAATCTTCCATAGGCAATTTGTCTTTGATTGCATTACCATCATCATTACCTGCCACAAACGGATCAGATGTGAGGTACTCAGTCGTCTCTACCGTCTCAGTCAAAGTCTCGCGTTTGTTCTCGTTAGTGACGTCTTGTGTTGAACGTGATGGTGATACTATTGTCGCAGGGCTTGACATGATCGATTGAACAGTGTTTTCATCAGGCTCTGTATCGTCTATGCCGGAAATCTTATCATCCTTGAGCCACCGAGTTTCCCTCACGTATTCATTACGTGATTCATCAGACTCCTCTACAGCTACGTCATTGTCATCGTCGACATCTTCTTCTTCGTCACCAATATCTTGCTCCTCACTGTTATAATCAGGCCCAGTCTCCAACTGCTCCAACTCCCGAGCAACGGCGATTTCTTCATCCTCGGCATTGTCATATTCCTCCTTCACATTGAGCTCTGCGCCAATAATATCCCGTACCAATCCAGCATCGACGGACGAAGAGATCACACCTGAAATGTAGGCATCATTGTCATCATCAAATCCCCGACCAAGGAGTAGAGCCTGTGCCTTCTCATTGACCGCCTTTGCCTTCTCAATTAGTAGTATCTGTTTGCGTTTCTTTTCCTCCACCTCCTTACAGTCACGAATGTGATCGGCTTCGCCCTTGTAACCAAGTTCACGTGCTAGCCATTGATTGCCAGTAGAGCGGACCTTGACACGTAATGAATTCTGCAGTAGCATACGTGGATTGGCAACACGTCGTGATGATGCAGTCTTTTGCGGAATCTTCCGATTGAAACCTCCTTCTGTCTTGGACGATACGAAGAGTAAGTCAACCGGCGATGGCTTCCTAGTGGTGTTGGAGGAGGTTGCCTTGTTGCATTCTTTAGAAGCGATGATTTCCAAGTCGTCATCATTATCGCCGTTGGAGTCCTCCTCATCGTCGTCGTCACTATCGAGATCAACTGTTGCGCAATTCTTCGTTACTTCATCGATAATGGATTCGTCGTTTTCCCTTTTGACAATGGTAGACGTAAGCCTTGGCGTTACCCCCACATCATCCTCGTCTTCCTTCTTCATTTTCACATCCATCACTGACATCTTCTTCACGTTATCCTCAACTACTACAATGCCACCATCTCCAGATGATGCAATTATCTCAAGTCTACGAGTACGTAACCGATCGATCAATCCCACTCGATCTTCAATCCGCCGTACACGTAACTCCTCACGATTGGTATCGAACCGTTCGGCGATAGCACGTGCACGTTCCTGATCCTCCTCACTTATCTTTGGCCCCTTGTGATTATCCTCCTTTTCCTCATCATTCTTTTTCTCCTCCCCTCTATCAACCTCACCCTTGACAATTATCATTTTCTTTTCATTGTCATCGGCAAGATGACCAAGCTCCTCACGACGGATACGTGCCTCCTCAACCTGACGAGCACGTACCTTGTCATGTCTATCACGAAGATGATCGGCCATTGATTTACGCCTCTTATTTGTAGAGGACTTTGTCTTCTTCCCAGACTTATCCTTCTTGATCTTACGATGGGACTTATTATTATCTTCTTCATCAGATGAGCCATTATTTTTGTCATCGCCATCATCTTCGTACTCGTCATCATCTTCGATTTCCTCCTCCTCGTCGTCGATTGCCTCGTCAACGGAGTCACGAGTCACATCATCTTTTACCTCCTTCTTCTTCTTGCTACTCTTCATCTTCTTCTTCTCTAGCTCGACAGTACCAGTAACAAGGTCTGTTAATCGTTGCTTCACTAACTTCTTACATCGTTTATCAAGTCCATTGTCCAATTTACGTCGAGTGGCAATAGCACGATGGACATCTCCTACTGTCATGGAATCAACATCATTAGTCTTACATGCTGCTAGATATAATTCATCTACTAATTCAATTAGTACTTCATCATCGTCTTCTTCGTCGTTGTTAGTGCTAGTGTTGGTAGTACTCTTCATCGACTCAATGGAGGAGGAAGGTGTCTCTTCCTCCATCTTATTCGTCATCAATGGACCCTCTTCTTGTGTGAATTGAGAAAACCGTTCATCGGCTGTATTAGTATGCTCTTGTGAGACTTCTTCGTCGTCCTCATTGTCATCGTTGTCAATGTCTTGATGGTCATCATCAAGAGACGATGAGGATGATGAGCTGCTTCGTGGTGATGATCCTAGGAGGTGCCTTGTGGGAGTAAAAGAATGCTGAGAAGAGACATCATCACGAAGATTCTCGTCTTCTTCCGCCTGCATCTCTTGCTTGTCGTTATTATCCTCATTGTCGGAGTTGGGCTCGGTACTTTCGGTCAATCCTGAAATGTTATTGAGAGATGATTTCTTAGCATGACCATCACCATGACGACGTCGACATCCCACCACCACCTCCTCTTCTTCTTCGCCTTCATCCTTATCAATCCCATGGTTTACCGGGCTTTCGCTGTCGTCATCCGTGTCGTTGTCATCGTCCACGTTAGCAGCAAGTGGGACAGTGGCATCGTCATCCTCCTCGTTATCCTCATCAGAGTCACTAAACATACCACCCCCTCCAGCACTACCTTCGTCATTGTTGACATCGATCAGCGAATCCAAATCAAAATCAACAACATCTTTCTTCGTCGTCCCAACAACATCATTGTTATTGTTACTGCCGAGATCCTCAAGAGTGGAGGATGTGCCGTATGCAGCCCTTCGTCTCCTCGGCGCGGTCGTCGTCGTCGCTACTGTCGCAGTCTTTAGTCGACTGAATGACGTTTGGTAGGGTACTGCACTGAATCGCTCATCCTCGTCGTCATCGTCGTTGTGGTCCATCCTTATTTCGTTGTTTGTCATACTCATTATTTCTCATCCTCTTCTCATTCATCTCTGTTGACATCACACGCGCCATTTCTTTTGGGCTTTGAATTTCGTACCATACATAAATATAGTACTTTTGCCTCTCCGAACATCTCAAATTGAACGTGAGAAAGATGAATTCGGAAAATCCCTCCGACAGCACACGACATACTCCGACTCTTCATTCATTGGCGACCTCCATTCAATCCCATCACCGCACCCAATTCATTATCGCCCCAATCAATACAAACAATTATTATTATCATGCGTTATACTTCTGCCACCGCAATCCTTGTCTCTGCCACGGCGTCTACGACACTCGCGGTGACGACCGATGCTCATTTCACACGTCGTCAGAGTAGTCGTGTCCTACAGGATGATATCATGCCCCTATCGATGATATTATCAGATACTGGTAACCCATTTCTATCCTATGGAGACTTGACTAGTGAGGGTGGTGGAGATGACAATGCAACCACGACACCATCAGTTGTAGATGGTAGTGGATCGGTGACGACGACGACGACGACGACGACGACCAAGGCATCTAAAGCAACCAAGGCAAGAAAGCTACAAGACTTATCGACATTGTCAACATGGGATAAGGAACCAATAATTGATGGTTTTGATATGGCCATGTCGGTACCGGGTATGTCCATGCCACCACCCATGCAGGTGTCGTCGGGCATCGACGAACCAACATCTCCTCCAGTATCGGATGTTATTTCGTTTGAAGACGTTGTATACGATCCCGAGGCTGAATCTGCCGAGACGGTAACTGAAATGTCCATGTCGATGAGCCATTCAATGTCGTCGATGTCGACATCGATGTCAGTATCCGAGATTGAAACAGACACTGAAACAGATGTTGAGAAATACACAAACCCAAACAACATCGTCACAGTAGCCGTGCCACTTGATGGGCCATATCATCTCTTGCATAAAGAGGAGGAGATACCAACTCTTGAGCCAACTGAGTATCCTACACCAGCTCCAGTGGAAGCACTGGTGTCCAAGGATGAACCAACGCCGGCTCCAGTAACGGATGAGCCAACTCTTAAGCCTACTACCGGTGGTGAGGAGGAGGAAGAGATATCAGCTATTGAGCCATCTGCTGACGTTGAGGAGGAGCATGACGGTGGGTGGATATCAGCGAGTGCACTGAACGCAAAGGCAGCGAAGCAAGCCAAAACTAGGAAATTCAGAAATCGTCGTTTCCTACAGATGGAGGATTTGTCCCTGTCTATGTCCTTGTCTTTGTCCGTTCCGCTGGATCCCTTAGTTTTTTCCATGTCCATGTCCATTCCAGAATATCCCTTATCTTTTGTGAAAGATCCTTTGGTGGAGGAGAACCTCACCCTCGATTCCATCCACTGTACCTGGAGAGCTTGGTTCGCGAAGAAACCTAAAAGTGCATGCGGAATTTTGAATGATGGTAATCACACCGTACCTTACACGTGCGATGGCGAGTACCCAAATGTTTGCTGTACAGAAAGCACAATCACTGACCCTATGTTGAATCTCTTTGGCACGTGCTACAAGGTAAGGATTTTACAGATTGCTCTTAAAAATATTTACATCGCCAAGTATCTAATATGTACCTGTTCGTGTAGAATGTTGATTACATGGCGTCTCCTTCTGCAGCGCCGACAGAGATGACAACTGAAGCGATTGCTGAAGCGACAGTTGAACCCACTGCAGCACCTACCGACGAACCTACCAAAGCGCCCACGGAAGATCCAACTACGCTAGCTCCAGTAACAAATGAGCCCACTACGATAGCTCCAGTAACAGGTGAGCCCACTACCCTAGCTCCAGTAACGGGTGAGCCAACTTCACTAGCTCCAGTAACGGAAGAACCTACGGAAGTACCTACCGTAGCGCCTGTTCCAGCACCTGAGCCCACAGACGAGCCTACTGCCGCACCTGTTGAGTCGTCTGGACCCTCCACGATTCATTGCAGATGGAGGCCATCGTTTCAGGAAATAAGTATTACCAAAATATGCGAGGACAATGTTAAGTTCCCTGTTCCATATGCCTGTGATGCCGATAATGGCTATAAAGTATGTTGTTCCGTCAGTAGTATTACAAGTCCGTTCGACTTAGGAAAGTATGGCAACTGCTACAAGGCAACAGGTTCTTCTTGATAATTAGCAGTGGATGCTTGTTTAGTATATGACTTGTTTAGTATGTATGCACTGAATAGGAATAAAAAGTTAGAGATATGATGCACTGAATAGGAATAAAAAGTAGATCCGTGTCTGTACTTGATACACAGATGTGGGTACTTCCTCCTTCCTTGGGGGGGAACAACCGGCGAGGATTTTCTGAACAGACACTTCTCAACTCCTTTGGTCCTTTCTCGAAGAAAGGGAAGGAGTCGCCACATTTCGGAGGCGAGGAGAAAAGTTCCTCACCTCGAAGTCTTGAGTTTGTTTACACCTATCCATCTGATGAAACCAAAGATGAAAGTCGTCATCGCCACAGCCGTCATACTCAACATGATGATCACCTCGTCGTTAGCTCAGCATGGATCTGAGGCCAATGATTGCACTCTCCGGCAATCCAAGTATTTAAGACAGGTGGCTGGTGGAGGTCGTCGTCGTATCCAGGATTTATCTACACTAGCGACGTGGGATAAAGAACCTCTCATCGATCCTATGATGAGCTCCATGTCTTTATCGATGTCCATCGAATTGACGATTCCACCGACAGTGTTACCTGACGATATCTTCTGTACATGGAAGAAGTGGTTTAAGGATGATGTCGAACTCGCATGCTCAGTTTTGAACGACGGATATCACATTGTACCCTACACCTGCGATGGCGAGTACCCAAATGTTTGCTGTTCGGAAAGCAGCATATTAAACCCAAAGATGAAACTCTTTGGCACATGCTATAAGACTGATTCGGTAAGAGACATTAATTCCATATACCATTCTTGTACTGTTGTGTCGGCAAATAATGGTTTTTTTTTGTTTGTTGAGTTGTTAGGTTGACAGCAATGAAGAGACCATTAATGTAGTTTTAAGACCATCAACTCCTACTCCAACTGAGTATCCTACACCAATAGTTGATGCATTGGAGCCCACCTACGAACCAACGCTCGCTCCAGTAACTCCGATTCCAACTGAGTATCCTACATCAATAATGGAAGCACTGGACACGTATGAGCCAACTACACTAGCTCCAGTAACAGATGAGCCAACTACACTAGCTCCAGTAACGGGTGAGCCAACTACGCTAGCTCCAGTAACGGGTGAGCCAACTACGCTAGCTCCAGTAACGGATGAACCTACTTCACTAGCTCCAGTAACGGATGAGCCCACTACGCTAGCTCCAGTAACGGGTGAGCCAACTTCACTAGCTCCAGTAACGGGTGAGCCAACTCCTTTTCCAACAGAGTATCCTACAGCTCCAGTAACGGATGAGCCCACTACGCTAGCTCCAGCAACGTATGAGCCCACTACGCTAGCTCCAGTTACGGGTGAGCCAACTTCACTAGCTCCAGTAACGGGTCAGCCAACTCCTTTTCCAACAGAGTATCCTACAGCTCCAGTAACGCCAGCTCCAGTGACAGATGAGCCAACTCCTACTCCGACAGAGTATCCTACTCCAGCACCAGTGGAAACACTGGAGCCAACGGATGAACCAGCACCAGCACCTGTTGTTCCAAACAACATTAGCACAATTCAATGCAAATCGATGAAGACGTTCAGTAACATCGTTGGCCTCTTTAGGTGTGTTGATGAAGATAAGTTTATAGTTCCATATAATTGCGGAGATGGCTCTGAAGTTTGCTGTACAGATAGTAACATTAGTTCGTTCGAGTCGGGAAAGTATGGTAGTTGTTATGAGGTAGGGAAACCTACACCAGCGCAAGTGGAAACACTGGATGACCCAACACCAGCTCCCGGCACAATTCAATGCAAATCGATGGAAGCATTCAGTAATGTCATTGGCTCAATGAGGTGTGACGACGAAGCAAAGTTTACAGTGCCATATAATTGCGAAGATGGCTCTGAAATTTGCTGTACAGTTAGTAACATGATTAGTTTTGAGTCGGGAAAATATGGCAGCTGTTATGAGGTAGGAAAAGGGCAATATTAGTAGGGTAGAAGCTAAGGAAGAAACACTTTGTGTAAAAAGTAGAATGGAAGAAATAATGTTGTCAATGTCGAATGGAACAAGGGTATCATTAGCGAAATGTCTATGAATTAAGATAGTAAATTAGGTAGCATATTTATAGCGATGAAACCTGAAAGTATGGACAAGGGAATATCGACGTACGGACATGGACAATTTTGCTTAACCCTTTGTCTACCGTGGCTCATTTTTGGCTCATTTTTTTCAGTACCGAGCCTACGTAGGAACTAGTGGCCCATTCAAGAATCTTAAATAGGGTCGATATCGAGAATAGATAAATGTCATAAAA
>Ga0247834_1006464_pt1 | contig 13120 bp, 15 predicted proteins | sample LaCruzMarch2015__8_FD_187118 | JGI IMG/M metagenome (GOLD analysis project Ga0247834, IMG submission 187118) | Freshwater microbial communities from meromictic Lake La Cruz, Castile-La Mancha, Spain - LaCruzMarch2015_12m | ecosystem: Environmental > Aquatic > Freshwater > Lake | place: Spain... | reverse complement strand
CAATGAGGAAGGTGGAGCAAGAGTAAAATAGATAGAATCATGGCCAAGCAAAATATCTTGGTAAATTTGGCTTTCTATTTCGCCTGAAATAATGCCACATACATTAACATTGTTTTTTTTACCAGTATATTGCTCAAATATAGAGGGTATGTGTGTGATTAAATCTTTTTCTGCTGCATTGATTGACTTATCCCATTCAGGTAAGTATCTTCGTTCCCACCCAGTAGTTTCTATGATGCACACATCTTGTTGAGGAGGAGCAGTAGTAGTAGTTGTGTTCCTATATAACACCATAGCAAATGAATGCCCCACAACCTCAGCCTGCACCCCATCACGGAGTGAGCCAAAATGCACATCCCCCACTGTAGTTTCCACTTCTAAGATACATCCCCCCCCTTGGTTGAAAAGTCGACCCACCAAACAACAGCACTCCAGCAGTTGGCTTATCTCAGTTTTTGACATGTGGAGACATACCTGGGTACTACACATACCCATGATAAGTTCCAAAAAATTTGCATGACCCATATATTCAACACATTTCCAAATTTGAATAAATAAATGCTTCATATGCTGCACTTGTGTGGCTCGTCCTTCACAATCATCTTTGCCAAAAACACGTTCTGTGGGCATGAAGGATAGAGGGAAGGGCTGATCCTCCACATGTTTTTTCAGACTCACATCTGCCCAATAAATTCCCTCTATAATACACATTGTGAAACATGCCACCATATCCCTCACCACTCTAAGAAAAATAGAAAGAAAGGCTGGTAGCACTCTGATGGTGGTGCCATTTTCTTCCACCATACTCATAAACAAAGCTATTGGGATGGGTCCATTCACAAGAAGTGCATTGCATAATGCATATAGTGCCACTACAGGTGGAAGGAAGGTTTTTTCTTGGGTTGAAAACAAGGTGGATAAATCCTGTGTTTTACCCCATACCAAAAAAAAATCAAAACATACACACTCCAAAAATATCAATAAATTTTTTAATAATAGTAACCTGAAATAGACATGTGCTGCACATATCTCTACAAAATGTTCTCATATTACAGAAGCTTGTATGGACATCAGGGCAAAGCATGTGCAGTGTATCAGCAATCCAATCACATATTTTCACCACTCTATCATGATGATCAGGTGATGGCCCCTTGGTAGCAAGTATAACTGCATGGGGAGGCAATATGCAGCATGACTGTGCTGTTATATTTGGCCTTACAAATAAACACATCCCAACCAAGGGTTGACATTCAGATTCCATAGCATTATAATTGAAAAGCCCAAACAGCTTGTTATTCATTTTATTGGTAGTATCAGTAGTAGCAACAGCAGCATTTTGCACAATAACCTCAAGTGGGAAAGCACTAGAGTATAAAAAATCACGCCTGGTTTCATTACCATCACGTGATGAATGAAAAAAATGAACCTTGACACTATTGCATATAGTCTTCCTTTTTCCTTGTTGTGTACTGCATGGTTGTTGATGTTGCAACATTATTATCTGCTGCATGCTTGAAGGAGTGATCTCATCTATATTTCCTGTCACTCTGAATACACTTGCTGTATTATTTCCACTGGAAAAAGTGCATAGAGAATCGTTGAGACAGTGGCAAGTCAAACCAGTCCAAAATGGATCCAGCCAAATACATGCTAGATTTGCACTTCTATCTGAGTTTGTTGGGTAAGGGTCCCAATCATATTTTTTTGTAGTTTGAGGAGAAGACTTGGTTGCCAAAACAACTAAAAAAAAATCAAGATGCATTTTTTGAAGCAGTAAAATATGCTTTCTATAGAATAACCATATACATGGTTTAAATACTGCTTGAATCACTATTATTATATATTAACCTAAAATACTACCAACAACAATAACAATAAAAATGGTCAAAAACAAAAAAACAAACAGATTTTTCTAGAGGCTATTTATTGTAACCAAATCACAAAAAATAACCCAGATTTTTATGACAGAACAGCAGCAGCAGCAGGATGTTGTTGTTATCAGAGACGAAGCTACTAATCTTAAGCATGTAACTGAGATTCCAGTAACGATTTTTTATTATATCCAAGTGTTTGACCCCACAAAAGAAACCTACCACTATAAAATAGAAGCTGTAGGATCAGGACGACGCAGGCTTGCATATTGTGCACAAAATATCCAGAAAAGCAGCCTTGATGGTGCTGACTTGGTTCAAATCCAGCTCTTCAATAATGTATACATTCCAGAATACAATGCAGCCAGTCTGTGTTTTGTGTTTTCAACAACACATGATGGTATATACTATTGTGAGCTCACATGCTCTGGAACTCTTAGGGTAGTAAGCCACCATGCTCCTCATAGTGATGTTGCTGTTTCACTGCCACATTCTTATAAACTAGCAAGACCTCCAGAGCCAGATGGAGATATTGATACCTACCTAGCATGCTCGGTGTACACAAGTATCCATGATTATATCCAAACACGAAGTGGACATTTTTTTCACCTTGGTATTTCATTTGTTCCATGTGGCACGCTGTTTATACCTTTATGGTTACAAAGCGACTACCTGGAACTATTGCTTGAAAAATGGATGTCAAATAAAATGACACTTGCTAATATTGAATCACTTATTGCTGTAAGACTGTTGGATGGAACATCATCTGTTCGTCATGTGATCAAGCGCATAAGTGAAAAACACATGTTCTGCTACCATCAACAGTAGCACTATACTGTCTTGTCTGCTTTATATTTTTGATGCATTATACATCATATACTAAATGGCACTCTTGTATGTATACGGACTTCAGTTTGGTCTTTTGTAAGGGGAGCTTGGAAAACAAACTTTATTAAAAAGGATGAAACACATCAGCAGCATCATTGAGGATGGTGATTTTCCGCGAGCAACATGAAATGCACTTTTCATCGCTGGAAATGACCTGCAACAAATCATATGGGCTGCAGCGGGCAGGGTCTATATCACAATAAGGCAATAAATCACAGACATAACATAATAAAAGTCCCATTTGGCTACAGAAAATTCGCTTATTGTGTTTTTGCATGCTATGTTGATTTATGTCATTTTTTTCATCTGTTTTATTTTTCAATTGTGTATTTGTGTTCATAAGCGGCACAGATGGTGAATGATAATATTGTTGTTCACAACGCAATTGCAACTGCCTTTGAGCAGCAGCAGATGATGATGATGATGATGATGATGCCTCTTCCTTATCACTTCCTTTTTTTTTTTTTGGTTTATCTCCCCAAAATAAAGAGGATGGTAGTGTTGTCATATTATTCTCATCATCTAAAAGGGAAGAAAAACAATAGTTGTTATTATAGGAGAGATGTTTATATTTTTTAGGAATAAGAGTAAAAGGCAGGTCTAGATAATTGTAATTTGATCCTCTAAGGCTAATTAAAAAATGCAACCCCTCTTGAAATTTAAATGGGTCATACACAGGCATGAAATAATAATCATAGTTTTTATTCAAGATAGATTGAGTTTCAGGTTCATTCACACCTATCCCCCAAAAAGCAGTGAATGCAGTGGGTGCCACATGCACTTCCTCTATTTTCCACAAAAAATTTCTTTTTGATAAAGGTGATGTTTCCAAATGCATTTTGCAATAAAAGGCAGGTATCATAGCAACATGAATGATATCTGAGTCTAATAGATAACGAACCAAATGCTGTATTACTGAAGCATTACTCCTTATACCTGAATACTTAAAAAAAGCAAAAATAAATCCTTGTTGAATACCACCACCACCTCCACTACCACAACTACTATATTCACTCATTTTTTCATTATCTTCTTTTTCCATTTTTATTTTAAGTCAAAAATAAGAAACATTCAGGTACCATTAATATATTGAAGCTGACCTTGAACATGCATCTTTTTATATGTGTTTGTATATATGCTAACAAGAATGGTATTACCACAGACTGTGTTGTGTTATTATATTACTATTCCATATTTATTATTCCAGCAGTTGTTGTTGCTATAATAATATTGCAGCTGTTATATATACAAATCAGAAAATGACAATTCATTCAGATTGGGCACGTCTACTATACAATGAATGCCCTCAAGCTTTTCTATTACAAACACCACAAATAAAAGCACAAAATACCAACAAAAATTTTGGTGTGGGTGTCATTGATGGGCATTTGCAACTTATGTGTCTCCATCCTGGTATGGGTACATGGGAGAGTTTTATCCAATGTCTTTTTGTGCAGCCCATAAAGGTATATTTATTAATATTAACAAATATTTTTCATTTTTTTTGATATATGAATGAGGAGGACATGGAAATAGAAATTATTTGCTGCTGGGTGTCCCAATGTAGTTTTATGTTTTGATAATTATGATGGGGTTCCTGCATACAAGGCCATGACACAACTCAAACGCACAAGGCATCATGCTGTCTGTATTTTTGGTCCAGATCAGGCGTTACCTGTTACCATTCCAGAGGATGTCATGACTTATCTGATGAATAGAAATTTTAAACTTAAGGTAATTGAGTATGTATGCATCACCATACCCCACAAAATACATTTTCTACTACAGCCTGGCCAACGTCTACTGCTTGACTACAAACGCGTTGTAGAGTTTACACCTGAAGCTCCTCTCATACCCATTCCAATAAGCAATATGGAACAGCTAGGCGAAAGTGATGTCAAGTTTGCTAGATATGTAGACAGGTATTATCTTGATATATAACATATGATTTTTTTTTCATCAATTTTTTTTATAGATATGGAAGTGCCCTAGTACATGCTATTGATGGAGACTACATGGCTATAGCCTTACTATATTATACCAAAAGAGGAATAACCTCAAAAAATCAAATTTTTATTTTTAGACAATTATCCAAATTACCAGCAAAGACTTCTTCTTCCTGCTCAGTTATTGATGCTACTGCTGCTGCTACTTCTATCAAAAAGCGTAAATTGTTTGACAGTGATGAAGAGAAGGATTATTATAATGATACTGATTATGGCCAGGGAAGAAGTGAAAATATCTCAATTAAAAAAAAAAAGGAGAAATGTTGGGTAGATATGCAACAGTTGTATACTGTGATATCTCAAATCATGAGGCAATCCACACAACGTGATGAAAGTGCAGCACTCATCAATGCAATAACACAAGCACCATTTTCAGATGCAGATTTTGTTGGTGCTGCAGTTTGGCTGATGCTCTGTGCAGGGACTGATTTTTCACGCTCACTACCTCTCATAGGACCCAAAAGGTTATGGGATCATCTACCCATGATAGCCCCAGCACTGGTGCAGGGCTTTGCTTGGGCCAGTGCTCAAAATACATCTCAAAATCATCTTTTATGTAATGAAGTGGTAGGCAAACTATATAGGCTAATGTTTTCCAAGCACATCAAAGTTGCTACTACTACTGCTATAACTACAAGCAGATTCTTTAAACGAAAAGAGAATGACAATGGTGATTCAATAGTATCAACAATAATACAAAAGAAAACACCAAATCTTCTAAAAGAGGTACTGGAAAAGCTTAGACAACAAGCAGCAGGATCCACTAGAAACAAAAAAGGAGGTGGCAGTGGTAGTAGTAGAATGACAAGACTCCTTCCATCAGAGGCTCAGATTCTAACCACATTCAAAAATGTGGCTTGGGTTATGCAGTATTGGACAGAGTACAATGCATGCATTCAGGCCCCCTTGGATGGCTCACATGGCTTTGTGCACTGTGCAGGGACATCCTGTGGTGTCATTTTTGAAGATCTACAACCATAAAATATACTTTGGATAAAACACAAACTTTATTATTGATCAATCTGCATTTGCTGATCAATATTGGTTGTATTGGGCTGCTGCTGTGGCTGTTGTAGATATGATGGTGGCTGATAGAACAAAGATAGTGGAGAACCCAGGGAGGAAGCGCTTCCTCCTCCTCCTCCTCCTCCTCCTAGAGCTGCAATGAATTCATCATATTTAGCCAATAAAAGAACAAAAAAATCATGTCTATTGTGAAACAGTGAAGGATTCTCTTTTTGAAGTTCAACAAAAAAGGCATTTGTGATTTCGCTTTGTTGTGATTTATACAGAAAAATCGTGATTTGAGGATGAGTTTCATGATGACGTTGTGTTTCAATAAGCTTTTCAACCACTTGCTTCATCCTTGCAGCCACAGTGTTCATACTCTTAATCCTCTCACGACGTTCTGAAGCTATTGTTCCTCTTTTCCTTTTTTCAAAAGTATCATCACCCTCATTATTATTAGTAGTATCAATCATATTATCATTATCCTTATTGCTATTGTTATTATTATTGATATCATCTTCATCCATTTCATTTTCTTCTTTGTCTCCTTCTTCTCCATCATGCTTTTTTATACATTGACTACCTTTTTTTTTGACACTGGTTTTATTTTCATTGGTATTATTAGCATCATTCATTACACTCTCTCTCTTTTCATCTAGAGATGTGGTAGTGGTAATAGTAGAATAATCACTTTTCTTTTTTCTGCCTGATTTACTACTTTTTTTCTTATGTTGTTGAGAATTTCGCATAGCCTGCAAAATATAAATTTCAAAATATTTATGGTATATATTATTTAAATATAATAAGAAAATACCCCTACTCCATTCTTATTAAACATTGAGATAAAAATAAAAACTCACATCAAAACGAGATTGTGTCCTTATTTTTTCTTTCAATAGCAAGTCTGGAATGCGTAATTTATGCATCCCATTTACTATTTCTTCATTTTTGAATCCCTTTTTTAATCTAATATGACGATAAATAGCCTTTTGCATTCTAAGACTTATGGAAAAATAGCGCCCTTTGTAATTAATACAGGCAATTTGCTCACTTGGCGCTGCCCCTTTGGGTACAAGCCATGATACAACCTTTGTATTGCGCTCTAACAAGTGGATGGCCTGCTTAGAACAAGGTGAAATAGAATGCCTCCAAGGGAGACCAATATAAACCACTTCATGTGTCTGTGTATCTATCACTTTCATAATAATAAGTGTGTTGTTGTAGAGCAATATAATAACAAACATGCTAATCATAAACAAAGACAAAAAAAACTTTTTTTCATGTTTTTGTTATTTATTGTTATACTCAAAAAAAACTTGAGCATAATATGCATCAGATGTAGTGGCTGTAACTGGAAGTTGGAGAAGACTCCTTAAACATGTATGGTATTCATAGGATATAATATGAACCCTACAGCATTGCCCACAAAAAAGAGTCAATCCTGGTTTAGGCTTTCTACTGCTTTCCATGTGCTTGATATGATTACTACTGCTATCTGACAAAAAAGAAGCAGTTGAAGCTGCACTCTCATCATCATCATGATGATTAAAGGAAGAAGAAAGCAGCACACCCTTATATGATGAGGACAAAAAATGTTTAGGGATATCAGCAGCCACTGTAGTCATTTCCATCATTGTGACTGCAGCAACTATATTTGGTGTAGCTATCTTTTTTTTTTTAGCTGGGGAGGAAGTAATACTACATGCATCAGCAGTGTGTGTATAGTGGCTGTGGTAGTTACACTGGCTGCATGCGCTGGGAAGAGATAGTGCCTCAAACCACTCATAGCCATGCTCGCTCATACAGCGACGCATATTTCGTGCCAAGATAGCATCCTCAAACACATGCTGAGCCCCTTCAAACAGCCAGCGTAAGCTACAGAGACGCTCCTCCAGCTTCATTTCACGTGGAAAAATAGAATGGGGTGCATTATTGTTGAGTGATGTATTGTGCAGTGCAACAAGATACTCATGCAGTCTCCCTCCATGAACAGAGCGAAAAGGGTGGTCTTTATGACAATGCAAAGTCTCTAAGCAGCGTTCCAACAAGGGGGCAGAAGGTGCCTGTGTGCAACCACCAGAAAGGACATAATTGATAGAAAGATGCATGACATGTTTCTGCTTCCGTTTCCCCTGCAATCTATCCTTTAAAAATAATGCACAGTAAGTGCATATAGAGACTTCTTTTTGTTTTTGGCTGAACTGTTCTTCATTCTTATCATCCTCAGCTGCATTAACATTTTTTTGGTCACATTGATCATCAAGGTGCCATAAAAGTATATTTGCATAGGGTGGTTGATCCAATTCCAATAGATGTCGTGCTTGAGCATAACCACACATGGTGAATCCTGTAGATAAACCCCAGAAGCACAGACAACATCCCTGTTTTGTTTTGGTTATGGTGCTTTCAGGGGAAGTAGTAGTAGTAGTGATGGTGGTGGTAGTAGTAATGCTATTGACAACTGGACCTTTACTCCTACTATCAGCCTTCTCAATATTGACAACTGTAGTAGTGTTATGATGATTATTATATTGGTGAGGATGATACTTTAGTTGCTGTTGGTTCCTCCTTCTATTATTGTACTTTATTTTCATCATATTATTATTACTATTATTATTGATCAAAAGAAGGAAAATAAAGAGTATGACAGTAGTACTGGTGATATTATTTAAACTGATGTGTCATCATTATATCAACAAAATAAAAAAACTGTGAAAAAAACTTAAAAAATACAACAACAACAATAATAATGGCTGCAGTTCTCAATATTGATGCACCCTTGATGTGGGATCCAGCGTGTCCTGTGTTGCTCCCTCTGGGGCCTATCACCATATCATCCATTATAGCAGCCTCCATAGGCATTTTTATTCCTTTTTTAATATTTACCCTTTTTCTTTTTTATTATTTGTATGAAATGTGGATGCAGAACACGCACTCTCCTAGTAATAGTAATAGTAGTGTTGATATTATTATTAGTAATCACAAGACTGCACTGTTTGATAGTAATAAGCTGCGGCAAAAAGAGCCAATGCCATATGTTTTTAGCATCCACACAAGACAACAATCAGCAAGAAACCATATATCTTCTCATCATCCCTCTAAGCATGATAGCAGTAGTAGGGGCAGAAGTAAAGGAGACAACATAGAAGAACGTCGTTTTCTTATGATGCAATCATCACCAAGGAAGTCAAAACATGGAAATGTGTGCACATATGATAATGGAGACGCTTTTTTAATGAAAACTCATAGTGTTAATAATACAAGATACGAGGCTGCAGATGATGATGGTAATGATGATGATGATGATAATGATGAATAAAAAGAGCACTCCTAAAAAAATATTATTTTTATTATCACAGTTATTTATATAAAAAATTATATAGTCAGTATGAGAAAGCGCAAGTATGTATCACTTGAAACCTCATCTTATGAGCAGCATTCTTACTCCAACATTCATGCCTATTTGCATGATGATGATATCAATGAGGTGCCCCCATTTCCAGTACCCCAATGCCATAATATAGTATCCACATCTCAGATACTGACATCGCAATCAAGCATTAATCTTCAACGTCTAGCTGATCTATTTCCATTCACTACATATGATCGCAAACGATTTGCTGCTATCACAATTCGACTAGCCAACCCACATTGTACCTGCCTGCTCTTTGGCTCTGGAAAATTGGTCATTACAGGTTCCACATCCTTTAGTGCATGTATTGTGGCATCCCAAGAAATCACACGCATACTTCGACGTGCAAGCCCCAGGGACACTTTTGAAGTAACCTCATGCCAAATTCAAAATCTCGTGGCCCATGTCTCCTTACCAAAAGGCACCACCATTGACCTCAATCGCCTCTATGAATGCTTTAATGAGCAAAGCACATACCAGCGATCTATTTTCCCTGGTTTGGTGCTGCGACCGCCTAAATCTCCCATAGTGCTGCTTGTGTTTATGTCAGGACGAATTGTGTGCACTGGGGGTAGATCCTATGAAGATATTTATTTTGGATTTGGGGCCATTTATGAAACACTCAAGCCATTCATACACTTTCCTCCTGCAACTTCTTCTACTTTTTGATGCTGCTTCTAATAATAGAAATGATAATAATTAAATTATATAAAAATAATATTAATTATATGAGACAGTAAAGTGAGAGAGAGAAAGAGAGAGAGAGAGAGAGAGAGAGAGAGAGAGAGAGAGAGAGAGAGAGAGAGAGAGAGAGAGAGAAAGAAAGTGTGATGTGAAATACTTTTTGCATGACGAGGTGCATTTAAGAACCAGAGCATCATAATAATCACAGACAAAATACAAATCATGAAGAAGAAAAGCACAGACATAGAGGTAACAAAAGATAAGGAAGTTGAGGAGGAAGAAGAAGAGGAGGCTGATACTGATGATGACAGCAATGATACTAATGATAATAGTTTAGTAGATGCAGATGTTCCTGTTGCTACTACACATAAACATTTCAAATCTTATAGACAAAAAAAAATATATCAGGATGTGATTTTTGCTATGGTAAATGGTTCCATACTCTGCATCTGCTTTGTGGCATTGCAAACATGGCTCTCCTATGGTGTGGATGAATGCCCATCACCCCCATCATAAAACTGTACTATAACTATAGATATGTAGCTAAAAATAGAAAAGAGTCAAACATTCACATTGTTTATTCATATTTTTTTATGCATGTATAATATAAGAGTCTATTATAAATAAATAAAAAATATGGATCTCAGATTCATTCCTGTAGAAAAGGCACAAATTTATTTGCTTTTTTATAAGCCAACAAATACTGACCCTTTCCAAAATAGACTTGTAGCCTTTTTTGATGGTCCATTCTCACATGTTGAAATGGCAATACCAAAACGATATGGCGATGAACCATGGGAAAGAGTTGTATGGGGATCATCTATCTATCAAAATGAGTCTGTCTTTTTTAAAGAAAAAACATACAAGCGCGAAGGCTACATATCCTTTGCTATAGAGGTCACCATGGTACAGGTTCAACAAATAATATCATATTGTCGCTTCCATGCCATGCAAGAAACACCCTTTAGCAAATGGGCCATGTATGCTGCCTATTTTCCTATACAGCTAGTACACACTGAGGCAACTTTTTGCTCAAAACATGTGGCTTTAGCATTGCAGAGCGCTGGAGTGCAAGAGGTGGAGGGTATCAATCCTGCCCTAACCACACCCTCTTTACTTCATCGCCTTTTAACTTCAGGCTCTAGAGCTATACTTCAGATAGTGCCTAGCAAAATGCAACAAAGCGAGACAAGCATAAAAGAAAATGGTGGTTCTATGATGATGCGTTCCATCATTATGCACAATAATAATAACAATAACATGAATAATACAAACAGCAATAATTTTAAATATTCCACCCCTGCTACTGCAGCTATAATTTCACCACTCAAATTTTTATCCCTTTCTGCTTCAAACAATACTAATAATAATACTGTGGCAATTGCTGCTACTTCTACTGCTACTGCTACAATCAACAATAATAATAGTAATAATAATAACATTAAAAAAATATCATCCTTTACAGCTGCTCCTGCTTCTTCTATTATGAACAAGAAATCATTATTATTCACAGTAGACAATCACCACACTCAACAACAGCAACTATCATTAGCTTTTCTATTTAATAATAATAATAAATATTGATGATTAATGACCAAAGCAGAATTCCCACTTTTTTACCCAATGGTAATAAAGCTAGAGTGTGTGATGATTAATGGAGGAAGGGAGCACTCTTTAATATACATGATTCACTATATAGTGATTAAAAAAATAGTGGATACAACAGAAAGCAGCACACTTGAGTCATAATTTTATCATTATGCACCTAAAACTATTCCTGATTCATTGGAAAGAGGTTGTGTTGTGCAGTATACGTCTAGGGATATTTGCACTTTTACAGCTTGTATTTTTTATATTGACCAATACTACTACTACTACTACTACTTCTACTACTACAGCCACTATTACTACTACTACTACCAAGTCCACATCAACATTATTAGATGATGATACATTGATGTTATTCCCACTAATGACAAATCTAGTGGTGATTTCATACTGCTGGATCACCATTGGAATCTCATGTCTCATGTGGTTTTTAATCAATAAAACATGGTGCTGTGCCTTTTCCTCTTGCTCAAGAAACAATAATATATATATTTATCAGATAAAAAAATTTCTCAAGGTATACCTCTTTTTAAGTAAATATTTATATACTTTATTTTTCAAATAACAACTACTACTAACATAAAATATTATTATTATTATCAGAATCTTTATTTTTTGTCAGATAATGAAGGAGATTACTATTTATCCACATATCACAGTAGCAACCACAGCAACAGTATACTCAACAACACCAAATTTAATAATAGAGCAGCAGCATCCCCTCAAACAACAACCAAGACATCATTGATTTTCACACCACAAACCACTTGGTCCTATGTACATGCAGGTGGGGTTGCGTTGTTTGTGCTGGCATACAGTCTCAATGGGATGTCTCTTCTTCCTCAGTTGAGCATGCTATTTACTATTATTGTAGAATCAATCAAGGGGTTGAATCATCCATATCAACAATACCTCTCAGATATAACAACTGCAAGTAGTAACTGTGGTGGTGTAATTTTTGCACATGATGAAACAGCTATAATGCATCATCAACAGCACCAATTAAATAGCATAGAAGTAGAAGAGTTTGTGGTTGATGACCCATTAACATCAGCAGTCACATCCTCTTCCTATTATTCATCATTTGCCTCCACTTTTAGAAAAACAAAAAAGCAAATGTTTTGTTTTTTAGGCACATTGGGATTTTCAGTGCTATTTCTATTAATTGATAATATAGCAGTATCACCCATTGCATGGCTATTATCCACCATGCGCAATTTTTGGTTGGGTGTGGTTATACCTGTGTTTTGTACAGACATACTCTGTCGCGGGAGCATTCAAGCACGTCAGGTTAGGATGAAGTCAACCACTGTTTTATCCTTCACTATGCCATCTCTGGTGATGATATCCATCACATACCTCAGTCTCTACATGCCAACTCAACAATGTTCCTTCATGCTAGGAGGACTTTCCACCTCTATTATTTCTTCATCAACAGCAGCGAAAGAAACACCTCTTTTTTCCACAATCCTAAAAAACACCTCCATAAACACCAAAAAATATGATGACCATAATAATGTTTTTTTAAGTAAAAAAACCAACACTAGCAGTAGTAGTAATGGTGGCAAGGATAAACTACTAATAACACCAACCACGTCAAAATTGACAAAGAACAGCCTCACTAATAATAATACTGCTACTGC
>Ga0247834_1006453_pt1 | contig 13146 bp, 5 predicted proteins | sample LaCruzMarch2015__8_FD_187118 | JGI IMG/M metagenome (GOLD analysis project Ga0247834, IMG submission 187118) | Freshwater microbial communities from meromictic Lake La Cruz, Castile-La Mancha, Spain - LaCruzMarch2015_12m | ecosystem: Environmental > Aquatic > Freshwater > Lake | place: Spain... | reverse complement strand
AGCAAATACTACAAATCCACCAAGAGTTGGTGGTATAACATCATTCGGTGTATGTGGTGCAATGATGCTTTCGGATGTTAGAAAAGTTAATACTGTTATTAGTGAATGTAATACTGTTGGTAATGGTACTGTTAAAGAAACATTATATCTTGCTCCAGTAAACATGGATGAGAGATCATATTTGATTTCTGGTGCACAAAAAGTAAATACTAATTTCCTTTGGCGTATTACATTTGCACATCCAGCAACAGATCCTGCTCCTATTATAGTTCGTGGTATGTGTTCTGGTATTACAACAGCATACAATATCAGTGGAGTTACGGATTATATTAATAATCCAAATAATAAATTTGGTATATGGTGGAATAGTGGAAATATAGAAATTCCAATTGTTGAAAACCCACCAATATCTGAAGCACAGAGACTCAATACATTAAGTCTTCCAGAAAATCCAAAGTTTATGTTCAATGCAGAAACTACTGCTGAATCTAGACAAGTCATTCCTAAAAATTATGTGAATCCAGATCTTTTCTGCACACTTGGTTCACCTTATGGTTATTGGAGACAAGCAGAGCGTTGGGGAAGTCAAAATGGTTTGACATATATGTGGCCTCAGATATATATTCCTCAAGGACGCAATGGACCAAATATAGCTCAATTAAATGCAGGAATATTTCCACCTAATCAAACTGTTCCAACCACTTCAGAAGGTTGGACTGCTGTTGGATTTAGTAATAACCCTGATGTTGATCTTGATATGTCAATATTTCCGTGGAATAGTGCAACAGGATATATTGGATTAACCTTTGGTGCAACTGGTTTTTATAGTGTTGCTGGAGTAAACAGAATAATACAAGACTATAGCTGGATACCAAATAAATATCGAGTATTTGTAGCTGGTAGATGGTGGAGAGCAGAATCTAATAATCCACTTCCAGATACTGAAGTTATTGGATTAACTGGTGATCGTAGATCTTCTACTGCGTTTAAAACCCCATGGTTAAAACGCAAAATAAGTTTCTTACGTGCAGAGTTAAAAGCAATATATTTACATATGGCTGCTAATGGTTTTACCATGGGACATTTTGATTTAGATGATGAAATATATGGATCACTGATTTATAATGGTATTGGTGTATCTGGATCAGCTGAAATTGGTGATTCCAATTTTTATACAAAATATCTCTATCCAAATAATCCACCAACTGGATCAAAATGGTATTCAACATTCTATGGTGCATCTGCTGCTCCAGATTCTTTCATTGCTCGTGGTATTACTTCAATGGAAGCCTTTCTTTTAACTAAAGGATTTACATCTAACCCATCTAATTACAGGTATGTTGAAGGATTAACTGCCATGGGTGCAAATGGAAGTGTAAACGGAAACATTGCTGCAGCTGGTTCTCCGTTCCAATTCTTAATTAGCGAATATGGTGCTGCTATTAAAGATTGGTATGCTGGACACTGGACTGATATGGTAGATGATTTTAAATTATATAATGGCATTTCTGCAGACAATTCTTTATCTGCGGATTATGGATATTATAAATTAAATAATGCAGTAATTAATTTTACAGATCCGTCTTATACAAATAATTTTTATGTAAACAATACTAAAGACCATATTAGTGATTCATTAAATCGTACTAGTGCGGATTATGTTCCATTTGTTACAACTGTTGCATCATCTGGAAATAAAACAGTTAGCAAATCTATTCTTGATTATTATCAATATAATGACGCATTTGATTTAGAAGGGTGTAGTCAATTATTTACAGAACAAGTGGGTGATATTGGTGCAATACATGCTTATGGCGGTATAGGTTCATATATTGATCCAGCTAGTAATGCTCCAAGAATTATTGATAGAAACTTAGATTGGAGAGGTAATACATATGGATTAGTATCTAATGGTATTACGTATGGTAAAAATATTGGTGGTTGGTGGTCATATTATAATGCATTACGTTCTAAATATGGTGATTCTGCTCCTGAAACAAGTACAGCATTTGCTAAAAAATGGGTGCCAGCAAATTGGCTAGGAAACACTACTCATGCTCAAATAATTCAATGTTTTGCATGTGCTGAAATAATGGGAAGTACAGGATTCTTTAGATATGATCCTACAAGATCTAATGGTTCATGTGCAGCAAGTATAACTAAAGTGGGTTTTGATAGAGCACCACATTATGTTTCATGGCATTTAAATCCAGTATGGGGAATTAATGTTAATAGACTATCCTCTGGTCAGGTTTCGGGTCCAGCAAATTATATACCATTATATGGTACAGATACATTAAAAGGATTATCATTTGGAGGCAAGACCAGACAGTGGATGGGAACTGGATCTACTTTTCCAAATGATAAACTGGATACATGTGGTAATCCATATCCTGGAAATACGTTACCTGCTGGAACAATTTATAATCATTATTGGACTCACTGGTATCCAATGGGATATATGGCATTATTATCAGATGTGAAGTGGGGAAGACAAGTAGCAAAATCAAATGTAGCAAAAGCAATATATGAAAGAAATGATCCAACTAATCATCCTAAGATACCAGGAAGTAATTGGTATGGAATACAAAAACCAATTAATACCTGGGTTGCTCATCAAAAATGGATTAATGATGCTGACTTAGACATTAGTAGTGAGGCGAACGTAAATTTGAATTCTTATTATATTCCTGAAGGAATAACATTTGGATATCGTACCAGAGAAAAATTTGAATCAACTCAATTAGTTGGTTTCACATTCATGTATGGTGAAGCTGGACCAATGTATTATGAAAATATACGCCATCAGTATTTAAACAAGACTGGACGATACTCATTTTGGAATCCTAGCACATATGATATGACTGCTTCAGATGGTACACCATTATCATATATGAATGAATCAATATGTTTTGGTGGAAGAAGATACACTGAAGCACAAACATCTCCAACAAAAATTGGTGGTCTAACCTGTATGGGTGTATGTGGTGCTATGAAAATGGCACTAGCAAGAAAAATTAATACTGTTATTGGAGAATGTCAAACGATTGGTAATGGTACTGTATGGGAAACAACATATCTTGCTCCAATGAATATGGATGATCGAGCATATATGATCTCAGGTGCACAGAAGGTTGATGGTAATTATGTTTGGCGTATTACCTTTGCCCATCCAGCAACACAATCACCAATTATTGTAAGAGGATCTGTTAGTGGTATTACAACAGCATATTATGTAAATGGTATTACAAATTATATTGGATCTCCTAATAATAAATTTGGTATCTGGTGGAATACAGACCGTTATGAAATTCCAGTAGTAGAAAATCCTCCAGTATCAGAAGCAGAAAGATTGGGAGTTCTTAATCTTCCGGGAGCATCGGCATTTAGTTATAATCCATTAACAATGACACAGGCTGTAGAAGCATTTAATGGTATCGAAGTTGTTACTGATATTGTTAATCTGTCATTTAATGCTACTGAAAGAGCCGCAACAATTCCACCGATGTTGGCTAACAATATTAAGTATGGTCAATTAATATATGAACATGAAGTATCTTCTAGTTTTGGACCAAACTTTACAGTAAACAAAACAAATTATAAAACTTTATTAACTAATTCTCTTAATCAGTTTTATGGGAATACAGCAAATAAAAATTATTTTGGTATAGATCCATATCATTTAGTTCTCGACTATGAATCTGATATGACAAATTATATTAATGGAGATGTAGAACCCATTGCTGGATCATCATGCGCAAAAGCAATTGATCTTTTTAATAATCTATTAACTTATACCAAAGAAGTATCACCTAATTCTATAATTTATGAATATAACTGCCCATCATTACCATATTACTTTGCATTTACTACAGGTAATGCATGTACATGGGCTGGAAAATCAACTGCAGTTACGCTTGTTGATTATGAAAATGAAAAAACTAGATTAAAGACCCAACATCAAAATAAAATAACCTTATTCAAAGCTAACACGGATCGTGTAGATATTGAAGCCTATCCAAAATACACCGATTCATTTAAATATGCAAAAGATACTGATGCAGCTTCGGGGCAACTTATCTATAATGGTACCTCAAGTGCTAGTCAAGCATTATTAAACAATTATCCAAAAACTATACCAACACAAATATTTTCTAGTTTTACTGTGGCTGACGGAAGTGAGTATGTATTAACTGGCACAGCCAGTAATGCAATGACTGGATATACATCCTTACAAAATTACCAATCACTGGTAAGCTTTAATCCTCATTTGGGAACTTATACTCTTAAACCAGCAACCGATGCTGGTGTTAAGAAAATGTTTATATGGTACCCATTACAATATATTATTAATATTTCCAAATTTGCAGCAGGAAATTGTTGGGGAGTATTACCGGGTAATTTTGGTGTAGCCGGTGCATACATTTACCAAGCCAGAAAAGTATTAAATGATCTTTGGTGTGACACACAAACCCCAATATATACAATTCCACAAACTGCTCTTTCAAGCTATGCATACAAATATACTTTACCTTTAGGTAATGATGAAGTGTGGAGAGGCACAACGGGTGTAATGCCACCTAATGTAGACGGAAGAACTGCAGATGTACAAAGATTAGCACTCCAAGCTGGAATATCTAAAGCAGTTCAAATGGCAAGATTGTTTAAATCTTATGCAGGAGATACGGGACCACTTACACAAGATTGTGCACTTGTTATATCAAGAGGTTCAACATTTATTCAAGGTCTTACTGCATATAATGGAAACTTATCATACGTTCCATATGATCCAAGTATCTTTACAACAACTGGTTCAACTGTTACTAGCCAGTTGGCTTCTTTAGCAAATAATTATCTTCCAACATTACAAACAGAGACTGGAAGATATACTAGAGCATATACAAATGCTGATGTTCCATTATACAATCGATATTCTAGTACTAGAACACCGAATGGTGCTTTGTCAAATTGTAGTAATCCAATGATTACACAAATTGTTGCTCTTACTGGCTCAGATACTAATATAGGAAACTGGATTCGTACATCAGGGTTTAATCTAGCATTTGGTTGGAAAGTTGGTGATGCAAGAGTTGCAGATGGACGTTCTATATCTCCTGGAAGTACAACATATCAAGCCACAGTATTAAATAATGCCACTACTATTTTAAATGAAATTTCTACTCATGTTCCATTTGAAAGATATGGATGGACCATTAGTGATTGTGATTTCAATCCTAATTTATTAATTTATTCTGGAAATGAACCAGTCAATGATGGAAAATATTTAGGCAGTGCATGGTACAATAACGGTGTAATTTCTATGATGCATGCACTGGGTACTGCTGGTATGACTTCTGGATTAATCACTAAATTAAGAGGATTACTTGAAGGTGAAGTATATGGGTTAGTTGCGAACTGGGAATCCAAATATGCTTGGTATACCAAAGGACAGCTAACAGGAATGCCGGTGGGATCGGGGCAACCAAACACTAATCAATGGATTGAACCAGCTGCATCTATAATAAATCTTGCGTTATATCTTGGAGATAAAAAGTTCTTACCAGCATATAATCTTGGCGTTGCATTGTTAGCTGAATCTTTCCATTATGAAGGCGATGATGGTGGATTTGCTGAAGGATTTGGTTATGCCCAACAAACTGTTGGTGAAATGGTCAATTCAGTTAATTATATGACTTCAACTGGAGATACACGATTAGTTGATCCAGTCAAGTTCCCATTTATACAAAATTATTGGCAATGGGCTATTGATTGCCAATTGCCTGGCAATTATATTATAAATTGTCAAGATAATAGAGGCGGTCAACAAGCAGATTATACTATAGGATATTATTGGCCTTCTATTCTTGCAAGTGCATTGTCATATCAAGGTAATACAGCATTAGCTAATTTTAAATATCTATTCCCTAGAAGTCTTCCTGGTTTGCAGGGTTTACAATATACTATTGCGGCTCAAGGTATTACAGCAGCATTAACTATTCCAAACTATAAGTTTTATCCAGATAAACAACAAGTAATTTGGAGAACTGGTAGAGATAAACCTTCAGTAATTGGTAATCCATATGATATTGGTTTAAGTACCTTTGGTAATACTGCTACACCACACTATGCTATCTGGGCAAAGGGTTCATCAGTTAAAGAAGGACACAAACATACCGATCAAGCACATATAAGTGTGTATCAAGGATATAAAGTTATTCTTATGGAATGTGGTGTTGATTATGATACTACAAATCCAAATTTAATAAATCCAATTGACACATTACAACAAGCTACTGGTCACAATATGATGCAGGTTGATGCTGTAGATAAGAGTGTTGTAGTTACTGCTCCCATTACAGTTACCACACTGGGTGCAACAAGTGGAAATATTACAATTAATGGAACATGTGCATATACTAGAATTAACAATTGTACTAGAAATATTATTTGGAATGCAAATGGTTTTAATAATCCCTTAACAGTAAAAATTTCTGATACCTTTAATAAAACAACTGGAGTAACCTCTGGAATAGAAGTTTATAGATTCCATACAGGAAACACAGATGGAATCTCTATAACGGGAACAGGAACTGCATGGACTGCGGCATGGGATAATGTGACAATGGGCTTTACCAGTAATATTAGTATTAGTATAGGACAAACAGGTTTTAATGATTTTACTCAACTGGTTAAATCCGGAACCAATCTAGGAAATGCCAGAGTACATAAGATGCTTAATATTAGTGCTGGTGCAACTATTGCTGCTGGAAACACATTTAGCTTAACTACAACACTTGTTGTTCAACCATCGATGCCAATCATTGCATTTGCGTGGTCGTGGCCTGGGAACACGGGTACTGATGCTACATCATTAAATATATGGAATGCTAACGTTAATCTGTTTAATTATGTCAGTCCATTAGCATTCTTTAGTTCAGATACAATAAACCAAGATTGGAAGACTTAAGTATGGGTGGATTTACAGCATCAGTAACAAGATTACTAGCACTACCAGAAGGAAAACGTGCTATACAACCATATTCATTTGCTTATACTTATTGGAATTTTAATTCTGATAAAGGCTTAACAGGAGTATCTGGCAGTTCCGTTATGTATACAGATGCTGGTATTGCAGGATCGTGTGCAAATATATATGGAACTCCTTGGGCTAATCAAGGATTATCTTTAGGTTTATGTGCATGGAATAAAGTTTTAACTCAAATTGGTAATTCTGGTGGTAAGATTGATTATATGTTTGCTGATGTTGAAGCAGGTGGAATGTTTTCTAATTGGAGTTTAGACGGTATAACTGGAATTACCGGAGGATTTTTAAGAAATTTCAATTATGCTCAGACGTGGAATGGAGTAACTTCTTTATCGTCACAGCTTTCTATTGAAGGAGCTACAATATCAAAGGTGTTTCCAAGAACAGGATTTGATTATCTTATTTGGAATAAATCGTTAACAACAATTGTAAATGTATTATTAAATAAAGTTTTATGGGATCCTACACTTTTATTACATCCAAATATTATAGGAAGTAATTACGATTTTAAAGATACAGGCAGCACATATGATTCTCCTCCAGATTTAAATGGTCATACAGATTATCGTAAATCAATTTTTGGGAATGCGGCATCACCAGTTTTATATGGTGTAGTTAACCAACTTGCAACCGCTTGGAGAATTGATCCAACAGATACAACACGCATATTATTAGGAGCAACAAGCAACCCATTATATACTGTTTCTCGTAGTGCATGGAATAGTTTTTTATTGGATATGCAAACAATTAGATCGGCTAAAAGAAATACACCAAATATACCACTTACTCCTTGGATTGGATCACCAAAGTATGCTGGTGTTGATCAAGCAGGTGTAAGTCCTGCTGGTGCACCACCAGTAGGATATGCAGATGTTACTAGTGGTTATAATGATGATATTGGTTATACATTTGGTTCTGCAGGAAATTCTGCATATTATTATGAAATGGTAAGACATGCTTCTCTGCATGGAGTAAAGTCATTTGGATATTATAATGCAGAAGGTTCTCCAAGTGGTATAACCCAAAGAGCTGGTTTATTAAATACCGTTTTAACTGAAATTAATAATAATATTGGCAGTTATCGATTAGATACTGCAACTTCTGCAAGAGTTGATTGGTTGGCAAAACAACTTACCAGTGGAACAGCAAAATCTTGGAATAATTATATCTGGCGCACAACAATTGAACCTGGAACAATATATGAACATGTTACACCAACTATAGCAAATACCAATACTGTATTACATGGTTCATGTGTAGGTATGTGGATAGGTACAACTACCTCAACTCCTCCTGACATTAAACCTGTTGCCGTCGAAGATTTATTATATGTTAATATAATTGGATCCAATGAAGGTAATTATGTTGGAACGGAACAATCAAGATGGAATGGGATGATTGCTTCTGGTATTGCATCATTTCAAGGAAGCCGAACAGGTACAAATTTTGGATCCCCTACGGGTGTTCGTGCATATCCATATGAAAGTAATCCTGCAAATTCAGCAGTTTCAAGCCCATGGCATAATGTAGTATATGAATGTGCCATCGATCCATATCTTTGGGGGATACGTTCTTTTTACATATACATGCCATTTGGCATATATCCGTTTACTTTTGGATTAACATATCAAAAACTAAAAGATACTTTAACGGGTGCATGTTCTGATCCTGTATCATCACCATGTCGATGGAAAGGATTTACTTCTTCTGTCAGAGCATTACTTGAAGGAACACTAACTCCTGTTGGTATGACGGCAATAAATAAACCATCAAATGTTCATTTATATCTGCAATCATTAAATGGTTGGCATACATATCGTAATGGTGGTGTTGCTGGAACTCCATCTGGGTCAACATATTATCCTGGGTCTTTAGCTTACTGGGATGATTGTTTTGCACAAACTGGAAGTATCAGTGGGGCAAATAATTTATATTATCAAAAATTAGATTCATATATTGATGATATGATCAGTATAAAGAGCCCATCAATAACGGCTGGTATATTGAGTGTAAATTTTGATGCTACTAGTCCTTCAGCTACACCAAATACTGTACACCTATTCCAAACGTTACCAGCAGAATATACACGAGGAAATTCATATGAGTTGGGGGATTGGTATGTAGCACAAAGATTTAAAGCTGCTGGGATTCCCGTTTACTGTGAAGCAAGACCAAAAATAATTTATAGCATTTACAACTCTGGTTATACGGCTACTGTGCCATCATCTGGTTTATGTGGAGCCACTGCTATTAGTCAATGGAGTAATCATATATCTGAAGAATATTGGTTGTGGTTTAGTGATCCAAATTCAGGAGATCCTAATTTTCAAAATTTCCAAGGAAATACTGCACCAACTTCCGTATTCCGAGGAGCAATGAGTAATGGTCCTGTTCCACCAGAAAAAGATCCATATAAATCAAGAATAAGAATAACCAACAGTGGTGCGGGAAGAACTTTAGCATGGTCTCCTGATACGGGTATTTGGCAATATACACCACATGGATCATTATTTAAATTATATGGGCTTTCTGATGTTTTTAGAAAATTTAATAATTTAGCAAATACAGGATTATCTTTTAAAGGAATTGCATTCGATAATTTTAGTAGAGGTGTTGTATTACAATCATTAGATGAATTTAATAGAGGTGGTACATTTGGTGGTAAAACTATAAGTGCATCCGTAAATAATGGAAGTTTAACCGGGTATTATCAATTAGATTGTGAACTGAATTTTTTAAGTACTCGTGGAGGAGTTAGATTGTTTAATCAAACTGCATTTGTTGCCAATCCTTCTGGGTATACGGGGGGGTATTGGACACCTACTGGTTTAGATTTTTGGAAATTGAATGTTCAGCAAACTTCACTTACTGGATTTATTCAAATGATCAATGCATTGGGCAATACAGCTGCTCCACAATTGGCAGTTGCACAAGGATGGACTGGAAAAACATATCCAAATGATTTTTACTCTTTAGGTACAGTTACTTCAGAACTAAGGTCATAATCAAAATACTAAATATTTCTATGAGTAACCCACAACAATTCAATTACGGTGTTTCAAAGATTGCCCAAGATATCAAGAAAAGTGGTACAAGTAATTTTGTAACTATGGCTGCTAGTTATCTTGAGAATAAAAAAGTAAATACCCCAAGTAATCATATTGAAGGTAGCGAAGGATCTCGTATCCAGAATCTATCTGAAAATACTGTTTATGGTGGTTTTCCAACAATTAAAAAATAATCTTTAATGATATCCCATGAAGGTAAAAAATGGGTTGTAAAAGACTCTACTGGTACGAAAGTGTTGGGAACTCATGGTTCCCAACAAGAAGCCCAAGCTCAACTTGCGGCTATTGAAATTTCAAAGAAAAAGAGAAAATCATTCAAGGAACATCTTGAAGAAGGAACTTCTCTAACATTAGCATATCATACTGAACTGAACCCACAGATCTGGGATGGTATGCAATTGAAAAAAGATATCAGAGCTAAACTTCTTGATATCGGACAAACTTGGGTTGAATGGGTTGGACTTCCCCAAAGTGCTGTAAAAGATTATATTCTTGTTGGTGGTAATGCAAGTTATGCATATACATCATATTCAGATATTGATCTTCATATTCTTGTTGATAAAAGAAAAATTGATAATTGCCCAAATTTAATAGATGACTATCTTAAAGATAAGAAACAACTTTGGTCACTTACACACGATATAACCATTCTAGGACATGATGTTGAAGTATACGCTCAAGACATCAAAGAGCCTGTACCACCTGACCAAGGGGCTTATAGCCTTAATAACGACCAATGGATCACTGAGCCAAAGCATCAAGAAGTAAATTTGGATGATCCAAGTATTGAAAAGAAGGTCAATGAATATATTGAAAAAATTGATGATCTTATCTCTTCTACAGCCGAAGATGAATCTTTTGATAAACTTAAAGAGAAAATTAGAAATATGAGAAGTTCTGGACTGAAGAAGTCTGGAGAAGTGAGTATTGAGAATATGGTATTCAAGGAACTCCGAAACCGGGGTTATTTGGATAAAATGAATGCGTACATCAAATCAACACAGGATAAACGATTAAGTTTATAAATAATAATATGAATTACTTAGAACAATATTACAGAAATATGTGTGAACAACTTCAATCTAGGCTCAATCTTCTTGAAAAACAAAATATGGATCCCCAAGTAACTGATCCAGCAGACCTAAGTCCAGAAGAACAAAGACAACAAAGAGTTTCTACTCAAGTACACAATTATGCAAAAAGAAGAGGCTATCCAACATCACCAGTTGATTATGGTAGTGAAGGTCCTCAACGCAATACCAGACAAACTCCAGGTGGAACCCAATATGAAGTGGAACCATTAGGAAAAGAAACAGTAAAAAATGTTTATACCGGAGATAAATTTGCTATCTCACATTCTACTCAGGGTGTTCCAGATCAAGAAGAAATTGGACCTGCTGATGGACCATCTAAAGATTATGAACCAGTATCAACTGGTGAAGACGCAGAAGCAGAATACAAAAGAGTTCAAGCATCAAAAACCAAAGCACTTAAAGAACATAGGAATAATAATATGAATTACTTAGAACAATACTACAAAAATTTATGCGAACAACTTCAGTCTCAAATCGACCTTCTAGAGAAGCGATTTGATATTAGTAAATTCAACAAATCCAAAAAGAGTGACAAAAAGGATGAGAAGAAGGACGACAAGAAGTCTGGCAAGAAAGCCGATAAAAAAGCTGACAAAGACTATGATGGCGATGGTGAAGTAGAGTCATCAAAGGATGAATACTTTGGATCCAAGGATAAGGCTATCAAGAAGTCTATTGCCGATAAGAAGAAAAAGAAGAACCTTAAAGAAGGTAGAGAAATTTCTGGTGGTCAATTCACTTATGGTGGCTTCCCAAGAATTTTAAATGAAGAAATAAATGATGTAGAGGCATATGATCGTGGTGCAGAACCACCAGCTGGTCCAGAACTTACACATGACGATCATATGCAAACAATTTTCCAACATTGGCAGGGAATGCAAAGAGCTGGTAGTTTTGAAGCTGGCAAATTTAAAGGTGCAATGGAGGAATTTCGTAGTGGTAATTTAAACCGTGCTGATGATCTATTAAAGTTTGGTGTTTCTCCAACTGCTGTTGCAGGAGTAGTAAAAACTAGCCAAGAACACCACGCAAAAAGAAAAGCCATTAGAGAACCAACAGATATAACTAATGGTGGTAGATGGAGTGGCGACTAAAATATAAAATCTTACTAAAATTTGAACCTTTAGTATGTCAGCCCTCGAGATGTTCGAGGGTTGTTTCTTTTACTAAATAATATAGTATGCAAAGCTTTAAAGAATTTCTAGAAGAATCTGCTGCATGGCAACGCAAAGAAGGCAAGAATCCCGAAGGTGGATTGAATGCCAAAGGTGTTGCATCATATCGTAAAGAGAATCCTGGTTCTAAATTACAAACAGCAGTAACTACTAAACCATCTAAACTCAAGCCTGGATCAAAAGCAGCAAAAAGAAGAAAATCGTTTTGTGCTCGAATGGGTGGAATGCCCGGACCAATGAAGGATGAAAAGGGTAGACCAACTAGAAAAGCATTATCTTTGAGAAAGTGGAATTGCTGATGAAAAGATTTAAACAATATTTACGTGAAGAAAATGATATCGTTCCATTTAAACATAAAGATCTACAACCAGATAAACGAGATCACCGTGATCATGTAATGGGTCAATTTTTAGGTTTTATAAAAAAACGAGTACCACACGTCACAGATGTTGATCCTGGTATTTTGGGTCATTTTCATAAACATTTGGATCTTCTATTAGGAGATGATCCAACACATTTTACAGAACTTCATAAATCACTCACAACTGGTTTTGATGAAAACCCAGAAAGAGGAGATTTGGATGATGTTGTGAGATCATTAACAAGAAGAGCAATGGAATCTCATTTATCTGATTTAGATAAAAATAATCAATATACTGAAGAAAAAGACGATGCAGCAATAGCATCAAGAGATATGCTTAATAAACATATCTTTACTACAGCTGAACTGGCACTCAAAACCCGTAAAGGTGGTCCAGAATCTT
>Ga0247834_1006449_pt1 | contig 13149 bp, 5 predicted proteins | sample LaCruzMarch2015__8_FD_187118 | JGI IMG/M metagenome (GOLD analysis project Ga0247834, IMG submission 187118) | Freshwater microbial communities from meromictic Lake La Cruz, Castile-La Mancha, Spain - LaCruzMarch2015_12m | ecosystem: Environmental > Aquatic > Freshwater > Lake | place: Spain... | reverse complement strand
GCGCAGCGCGCCTGACCCGCCCACAAGGCAAATGGACGCTGACCCTGCCGGAAATCCCCTCACTCCGCGACGCCATCCTGCGATACACGGCCTGATTTTTGAAACGTTGGGGGTAACATTCACCACTCTTCGCTAAGACACGAAAGGCAAAAAGATGAACAGGCAAAAATATACTTCCAAATGTCTGCTGACTTTGTGCTCAGCCATTTTTCTGCCTATCCATCTTTTTGCCTTCACCGATTCCGACTTCGAATCCAAGATCCGCCCCATCCTCGTCGAGCACTGTTACGAGTGCCATTCCGCCGACAAAAAGCAGAAGGGCAACCTCCTCCTCGACACCGCCGCGGCCACGCTCAAAGGCGGTGACACCGGCCCCGCTGTCGTCCCGGGTGATCCATCGAAATCCCTCCTCCTCAAAGCCGTGAAGTGGCAGGACGAGGACTTCCAAATGCCGCCGAAGACCAAACTCTCCGACGCGCAAATCGCCGATCTCGAAGCCTGGATCAAAGCCGGTGCGCCTGATCCCCGCAGCGGCCCGCGCACGCTGACCAAGATCGAACAACACCTCGAAGACGCCAAAAAACACTGGTCGCTCCAACCCGTCATCGATCCCAAGCCCACCTCGCTCGACGCCCTCATCGGCACCACCGGCAAAGCGCCTGCGGACAAGCGCACGCTCATCCGCCGCGCCTACCTCGACCTCATCGGCATCGCGCCGACGTACGCGGAGGTGAACGCCTTCGCATCCAACGCCGATCCCCAAGCTTTTGAAAAACTCATCGACACGCTCCTCGTCGACAAACGCTACGGCGAGCGCTGGGGCCGCCACTGGCTCGATGTGGCGCGTTACGCCGACAACATGGGATCCATCTACAACGGCGACGACACTTATCCGAACGCCTTCACCTACCGCGACTACGTCATCCAGTCATTCAACGACGACAAGCCCTACGACCGCTTCATCCTCGAACAAATCGCCGCCGACCAGCTCGACACCGCGAAGGACACGCGCACGCTCGCCGGCATGGGCTTCCTCGGCCTCGGCAGGCGCAAAGATCGCCGTCTCGATGACGACACGCTCGACGACACCATCGACGTCATCGGTCGCGGCCTCATGGGCCTCACCATCAGTTGCGCCCGCTGCCACGATCACAAACTCGAACCCATCACCACCAAGGACTACTACGGCCTCTACTCCATCCTCAAGAGCAGCAAAGAGCCCGAGATCCAGCCCGCGCTGCCGCAGGAAGACACGCCGCAAGTCCGCGAATACGCCGAGAAAAACAAAGCCGCCCGCACCGAATACATCCGCATCGTCGCCTTCGAAGCCGACCGCAGCTTCAGCGCCCTGCGCTCCCGTGTCGGCGACTACCTCCAGGCCGCGCACGACTCGAAGCTCACCAACAGTTACAAAGACAAAAAGGTCACGCCTGACATCCTCGATCCGCGCAAGCTCAACATCGGCATCCACAACCGCTTCATCGCCAACTGGGACAAATGGGTCAAAGGCCATCCCGAGTTCTTCGCCCCATGGCTCGAACTTTCCGCGCTGCCCGAGGCCGAGTTCGCCGCGAAAGCTCCCGCGTTGTGCGAAGCCTACGGCAAGAACGCCGACAAAAAACTCATCCCCTCCGTTGCCCGCAGCTTTGGCAAAACCAAGCCCAAATCCCTGCGCGACATCGCCGACATCTACAATCATCTTTACGCCAGCGAGGTGGATGCGCTCTGGGCAGAAAACTGGCGCGAGCACCTGCGCGTGCTCTGCGTCCCCACCGCCGCCGAACTTAACCTCCCCATTGCCGAACTCGAAAAACTCAGCATCGACCGCGCCCTCGCCGCGCAGAAAAACAATCCGCTGCCCGATGCCGAAGGTCAGCAGCTCCGCGCCATCTTCCTTGATGAAGCCTCGCCCTTTGTCCTCGCGGGCAAAGACTTCCTCAGCAACCGGCTCTTCGCCAACCGCGATGTCGCCAATGGCCTGCGCCGCAACGCCGCCAAACCTTTTCTTGAACTCCAAAATCATCCCGGCGCACCCGCCCGCGCCATGACCTTCGTCGATGCCGAAAAGATGCATGACGGCAAAGTCTTCATCCGCGGCAATCCCAACACCCCAGGACCTGCCGCGCCGCGCCAGTTCATCACCGCGCTGCATCACATCGCGCCCGAGCCTTTCCCCAAAGACAAAAGCGGCCGCCTCCAGCTCGCGCAGGCCATTGCCAGCAAAAACAACCCGCTCACCGCCCGCGTCATCGTCAATCGCGTCTGGGGCTGGCACTTCGGCGAAGGCATCGTCGCCACACCGAGCGACTTCGGCTTCCGTGGCGACAAACCGACCAACCAACCGCTGCTCGATCACCTCGCCGCGTGGTTCATGGAGAATGGCTGGAGCTTCAAAAAGCTGCACAAGCACCTCATGCTCACCGCAGCCTATCAGCGAGCCGATTTCCTGCTGCGCCCGCTCGATCTCGAGCCCTTCCGCGACACCTTGCTCGCCGTCACAGGCCGCCTGAAACCCGACCTCGGCGGCAAGCCCGAGAAGATCGACGCCACCACGCGCCGCACCGTCTATGGCTTCGTCGATCGCAAAACGCAGCCCTCGCTCTATCGCAGCTTCGACTTCCCCGACCCCAACTTCAGCGCCCCGAAACGCAGCCGCACCGCGCTCACCCCACGCGCCCTCATCTTGATGAACAGCCCGCTGCTCACCGACAGCGCCAAGACTCTCGCTGACTCACTGACGAAAACCTTGCCCGACGACACCAGCCGCATCGAGGAACTCTATCGCCGCGTCTTCCAGCGCCAGCCCACCGACAAGGAAATGCAACGCGCCCACGACTACCTCGCCGCTTATCCGAAGGACGACCTCGTGCATCCCGAATCGCAAGACTGGCAATACGGCTACGGCACCTTCGATGCCACCATCAGGCAGACCACCAAGTTTGCCGGCCTCACCGCCTTCGATGGCAAAGCTTTCAAAGGCACGCTCAAAACCGCTGACGGCAAACCCGGCGAAGTGAAAGTCGATGCCATGGGTGGCTATTCCGGCCTCACACCAGCCATGAGCAGCATTCGCCGCTGGATCGCCCCGCTCGATGGCGAGATCAACATCACCGCCGAACTCACCCACACCGATGCCAAGACCGAAGGCGTCATCGCCCGCATCATCAGCAGTCGAAGCGGCGAACTCGGTGAATGGAAAGCCAAAGCGCAATCCCTCTGCACCGACCTCACGAAAATCGCCGTGAAGAAAGGTGACACCCTCGACTTCATCGTCAGCAGCCAGAGCGACAAAGACGGCGGTCCCTACCAATGGAGCCCCAGCATCCTCATGCCCACCGCCGACATGCCCGCGATGCCCGGCATGGCCAAACGCTGGGATGCCCGCGTGGACTTCGCCAACCCCAAAGCCCCACAGAAACCGCTGACCGCCTGGGAAGAGCTTGCGCAGGCCGCGCTGCTCTCGCCGGAGTTTGCGGTGTTGGAGTGATGACTCACTCCGCCTCTCCCGAATAACTTGAATAAAGAAAAGCTCACACAAAGGCACCAAGTCACGAAGTAATACCGTCATTGTGCCTTTGTGCCTTCATGTGAGAATGAATTCCCCGAAGTTACCCCCTGATCCACACCCCAACCACGCGGCGTTCCGGTGCTCTGCGGCATATCGCTAGCCAGTGGACTTTCGACTTAGCCGCAGAGGGGCCGAGGGGCTGAGACCGCAAAGATTTGTATTTGGAGGTTTTGCAAGAGCCGCAAAGGTGAAAGCAAATACGTGCTGGCGGTGCTGCAAAAGCGTGGCTGCCCACATCGGCGCGAGCTTCCAATGTATCGTCGCAACCTTCCGGCATATCGGCGCGACCCTCCGGCGTGCTTGCGTGACATCCCGGCGTGCCTTCATGCGGCTCCGGCGTAGCGACATAAGCCTCCGGCCATCCCGGAACTGCATGTCACTACCCCGGAATGTCAGGTCAATACCCCGGAGACCCATGTCACTGGCCCGGAGCCACGGGCATCTACGCCGGAGGTTCATGCGGCTGCTACGGAGATCCATGTCGAGGTCCGGGCGGGCCTTGTCGGCATCCTGCCGGGGCTTGACAGCTCCGGCAGTCGCCTTTCCCTTTCCCGCGCAGCAAAGTCACCCAACCCTTCACCCATCTCTCTTATGGCCCTCAGCATTGATTTTATTAAAGACCGCGCCCTCAAGACCATCAGCGCCGCACAGCAGCTCGCCGGGAGCTGGACCTGGCAGGAAAAAAGCATCGCCGACATGCAGTCCGCACTCACGGCCATCATCGGCGACCGGGATGCCAAGCCGCCCGTCATCGGCCAGGAGGAGATCGAAAGCCAGGCCGAGCAGGTCATGCTCGCCGCCCGTGGTGCCTGGGATGCCGCGCTGGATCGCCTCCATCGCCAGACCGTCCAGGGACTCGGCATGGCGCGGACCCGCTTCCGCAACGACCCCGCGAAGCTCGCCCAGCTCTCCGGCCTGAGCGCCGAGAGCAACAGCCGCAGCGAGACCCTCGCCGAAGCCCTTGCCTGGGAATCCGCCTGGGCCAGCGTGGACCCCGCCTGGGCTCCCATGCCCGGCAACACCCTGGAAGCCTTCAAAACCCTGCGCAAGCAGTGCAACGAAGACCTCCAGCAGGCCCACGCCACAGCCCGCACCGTCTGGCGCGGCAAAGCATCAGCCCTCGCGCAAATGGGCCGCGACCTCGAAGACCTCAGCGAGGCCTGGTATGCCGATGCCACCCGCGCCTTCCCCGTCGGCACCCCCGAAGGCGACACCCTCCGCAGCACCATCCCCACCACCTACACCCCGCCCTCGGACAAACCCGGTACCCCACTCGCCCCGCCCGCCAATCCACAAGGCTGAGCCGAGTAGGGAAAACAGGAAACCACCGCACTGCCACACGACGCCATGCCGATTCGCATTCCAGGGCTCGATGGTGACGATTCACCTCGCATGGCGGAAGCGCGGGAGCGGATCGAGTGGGAGCGGCGCGTGGGAAGTCGGTTGCTCGACCTATCGGGGCTAAAGCTCACGAGTGTGCCGGAGGCGGTGTGGCAGTTGGCCACGCTGAGAGAGCTTAACCTCTCCGGCAACCGGCTCACGAGCGTGCCGGAGACGCTGGGGCAGTTGACCGCGCTGCAAAGGCTTGACCTCTTCAGCAACCAGCTCACGTGCGTGCCGGAGACGCTGGGGCAGTTGACCGCGCTGCGAGAGCTTGACCTCTCCAACAACCAGCTCGCGAGTGTGCCGGAGTCGCTGGGGCAGTTGACCGCGTTGCAAACGCTTTGGCTCCACAACAACCAGCTCGCGAGTGTGCCGGAGTCGCTGGGGCAGTTGACCGCACTGCAAGTGCTTCGCCTAGACAGTAACCAGCTCACGAGCGTGCCGGAGTCGCTGGGGCAGTTGACCGCGCTGCAACAGCTTTCCCTCCAAAACAACCAGCTCACGAGCGTGCCGGAGGCACTGCGGATGTTGCCGAACTTGGAGCAGCTCTTTCTGCACGGCAATCCCGGCCTCGATATTCCCGAAGAGTCCCTGGGGCCGACGTGGCGGGATGTCTTTCTCCAAACGGCGACGCCCAAGCCGCCGAAGGAAATCCTGGACTACTATTTTTCCACGCGCGGACTCACGAAGCGGCCATTGAATGAGGCCAAGCTGGTGCTGGTGGGTCGTGGCGGCGTGGGGAAGACCTCGCTGCGCAAGCGTCTGCTCAGCGGCGAATGGGATGAGCATGAGGACAAGACACCGGGCATCGCTGTGACGCCCTGGCCGCTCACCCTGGGCGGGGAGAAGGTGCAGCTCAATGTGTGGGACTTTGGCGGGCAGGAGATCATGCACGCCACGCACCAGTTCTTTCTCACCCGGCGCAGCCTCTACGTGCTGGTGCTGAATGCCCGCGAGGGGGAGCAGGATGCGAATGTGGAATACTGGCTGCGGCTCATCGCCGGCTATGGGGGCGGCTCGCCCGCGCTGGTGGTGGTGAACAAGTGCGAGCAGCATCCGCTGGATCTCGACGAGCGCGGCCTGCGGGAGAAGTTTTCCTTCATCCAGGGCTTTGTGCGGACGGACTGCCGGACGAAGCTGGGGCTGCCGGAGCTGCGCGCGGCCATCGAACGCGAGACGGACAAGCTGCCGGACCTGCGCACGCCTTTCCCGGAGGAGTGGTTCGGCCTGAAGCGCAAACTCGCCGCCCTGCCGGGCGACTGCATCACCTATGACGATTTCCGGAAGCTTTGCCGCGCGGAGAAGGAGACGGATGAAACGAACCAGGACGTGCTGGTGAGCTATCTGCACGACCTGGGGACGGTGCTGCATTTCCGTGACGACCACCGGCTGAACCATCTCGGCGTGCTGAAGCCGGACTGGGTGACGCAGGGAATCTACGGGCTGCTGAATGCAGATGTGCTGAAGGCCGCAGGCGGAGTGCTCGACACGGCCCAGCTCGTTCAGTTGCTGGATGGCAAACGCTACCCGCAGGAGCGGCACGGCTTTCTGCTCCAGCTCATGGAGAAGTTTGAGCTGTGCTTTGAGCTGTCCGATACGGCGCGGCGGCGTTTCCTGATTCCCGAGCTGCTGCCGAAGGAGACGCCTGTGCTCGACGAGTGGAAGGAGGTGGAGGCGCTGGGATTCGAGTATCACTACAACATCCTGCCCGAAGGATTGCTGCCGCGCTTCATCGTCCGCACGCACGCGCACAGTGAGGGGCAGAAGTGCTGGCGCAGCGGCGTAGTGCTGAGCCAGGGGGCTGCGCGGGCGCTGGTGCGGGCGGACGTGCAGGAGCGTGTGGTGACGGTCACGGTGTGCGGCCCCGGTCGCCAGCAGCGGGATTTGCTCGCGGTGGTGCGCGGGCACTTCGAGGAAATCCACCGCGGAATCGCTGGCCTCCACGCGGAGGAAAAGGTGCCGGTGCCGGGGTATCCCGACGCGAAGCCGCTCGATTACCGCGAGCTGCTGGTGCTGGAAGAGAACAAGGAAAAGGAGGTCACGGTCGTGACCGCAGGCCGTGTGGAGAAGCTGCCACTCGGCAAGCTGCTGGACAATTTCGAGGAAGCCAAGTCGCGCCGCGCGCGCGGTGCCAAACGTTACTCGCTGGATGAACTCAAAGAACTAAAACAAGCCATGGGAGACCACATCGAACAGCACATTCACGGCGGCACCTTCACCGGCCCGGTCGCGGCCAAGATGGAGAACTGCACCAGCATCATCAATCAGCAGACGAACACCGAGCGGAAGACGCTGCTGGAGGACATTGAGCGCGGAGCACGCGAGATTGTCTCCAAACTGCCCCAAGAGAAGCAGGAAGAGGCTGCGGATGACCTGGAGCGCTTCGTGAAGGAGGCGACAGCGGATAAGCCGAACCGGAAGTGGTATTCCATGTCCGCCGGGGGCCTGCTGGCGGCGTCGAAGTTCGTGAAGGACTTCTCGGGCAATATCGTGGACACCCTCGCGCAGCCTATTGAGAAGCTGGGCAAGCTCTTGTGGCCGGACTTCGAGTTGCCGAAATAGGTCACAGCGTGGCGGCGGATTCGGCGTGGCTTTCCTGGTAGGCGGACGAGCTGGACAAGTGAGCGCGGGTGTCCTCTGGGATTCATTTCAGGGTGATGCTTTTCCAATGCAGGGCCGGATGCCTTCCTCGCGCAGGTTCGGCGTGCCGATGAGATCGGGCGGGACGACGTAACGCTCCAGCGCGCGGTGCAGCCACTCGACCCAGCGGCGGCCTTCCTGGGTGTTGTCCGCATGACGGTAGCTGATGAAGGCGCTGTAGCGGCGGGAGTGCGGCAGGAGCTAGGGGAGGTGCGTGAGTGCTTTTACGCCGCCTTGATCTAGCCGGTCACTGTAAAATGCCGTTCGACACAACCCCACTCACTTCTCACCATCGGCCATCCTCTCCGCGCATTCCTCCGCTGGATAGGTCCAGATTTCGCTCAGTGTCGGGTGGTAGTGCGGGATGGTCATGAACTGCTGCACAGTAGCGCGGTAGTTCATGGCGATGACCACCTCGTGGATCAGCTCAGTCGCGTGCGGTCCCACGCAGGTCGCACCGAGGATTTCACCCGTGTCGCGATGGGCCAGCATTTTCACAAAGCCCTCCGTCTCGCCCATGCACATGGACTTGCCGTGATCGTTGAAGGGGTGGCTGCCAGAGACATACGGGATGCCCTTCTTTTTCAATTCCTCCTCCCCCGCGCCGACGGAGGCTACCTGCGGATGGGAAAACACGCCAAAGAGCAGCAGGCGGTAGTCCATTGCCTCATCCACGGCCCTGCCCTGGATCAGACGATGCGCATTGCGCGCGGCGATCTCCCCCTGCTGGATCGCCACATGCACTACGTCCAGCGGGCTGCACACATCACCGGCGGCGAAGATGTGCGGCTGCGTCGTCTGCATCGTCGGCTGCACGGTGATCTTCTTTCCTGTCACTCCTACATGCGCAGCATTCAGATTCAGCCCGTCCGTCGCTGGGCCGCGCCCCATTGCCACCAGTATTTGGTCCACCGACACGCTGCGCTCACGCTCGCCGTGACGGTATTCGATGTGCCTCCGCCCGCCGACCACGCTCACGCGATGAATCGCCGTGCCCAGATGGCAGGTGATGCCGCGCTCCGTGTAGGCTTTCTCAATCACCGCGCTGCACTCTGGGTCCAGGCCGGTGAGGAATTGCGGCCCGCGCTGGATGATGCTCACGCGCCTTCCCACGCCCTCCAGATAATGCGCCATCTCCAACGCGATCGCCCCGCCGCCCAGCACGGCAAAGGACTCCGGCAGCGACTCCGCATCCAGCACCTCGTCACTGGTCCAGAAGCCCGCCTCGGCCAGCCCTGGAATGGCGGGCACAGACGCCACTGATCCTGTGGCGATGCAGAAAGTCTTCCCGCTGACCCGAAACGATGCCGCACCGTCAAGCGGCACCACCTCCGCCTCATGCGCCGAGACAAAGCGCGCGTGTCCCCGATACAAAGCGAACCGCCCATCCTCAAGCTGCCCCTGCCGATACCCTGCAAAGTCGGCGATGAGCGCCCGCTTTCTGTCACGGATGGCCTTGATGTCCGCGCCCAGCGCCTGCGCTCGCAGCCCGAACTCCGCGGCACGCCGGATGCTCAGGTTCCGGTCCGCCGACTCGATGAGCGTCTTGCTGGGCATGCAGCCGCGCAGGATGCACAGCCCGCCCAGCTTCGCTGCCCCATCCACCACGGCCACGCTGAGACCCAGTGAATGCGCCGTTCGCGCCGCCGCATAGCCGCCGCTGCCACCGCCGATCACGATGAAATCAAAGTGTGTGTCTGCCATGCCTGACTCGAAAGCAGGCAGGCGGCATGAGCAACCGCTTTCACGGCTAGTCCCGCAGCGCCACCGCCGGGTCCACCTTCGCGGCAAACCAGGCCGGGACCAGCGCGGCCAGGAGACAGAGGACCACGGCGAGGCCGCAGATGCTGCCGAGGTCGGCCAAATGAATCTGGGAAGGGATGCCGCTGAGGAAATAGATGTCCTGCGGAAAGATGTCCCGCCCCGTGCTCTGCGCGATCCAGTCGCGCAGGTCATTGCGGAAGTGCAGCACCGTCATGCCGCCCAGCAGGCCGAGCACGATGCCCATCAGCGCGACGATGCCCGCCTGCGCCAGAAAGATGGCGATGATCTGCCCGGCACGCCCGCCCAGGGCGGTGAGGATGCCGATTTCGCGGCGCTTTTGCACCGTGACGGTGATGGTGGTGTTCATCACGCAGATGGCGGCCACCAGCATGATGAAGAACAGCAGGAACCACATGAGCGACTGCTGATTCTCCACGGATTGTAGCATGGCCCCGTGCGTGCTGGCCCAGGTGCGCAGGTTCCAGTCCGGCGGCAAAGTCTGGCTGTCATAAAGTTGGTTGGCGAAGCCATTGGCCTTACCGGGGTCAGAAAGCTCGATCTCAATGCCGCTGACATCGCTCTCCAGATTAAACAGCTCCTGCGCGATGTTCAGAGGCGCGTAGCAGCGCTCCCCCGCCGTGTCCGCCCGCACGATGGCGGTGATGGTGAGATCCTGGGGCAGCACGGTGATCTCCCCGCGCGCGGCGCTGGCCTTTGCGGGATCGCTTTCCTCCTCGGCGGCGCGCAGGTCACGGATCATCTGGCGGATGGTGTCAGAGGCGATGATGGAAAGCGTGTCACCGAGCTTGACGCCGAGCTTCTTCGCCAGCTTGTCGGTGATGATGATGTTGTTATCCTTCAGGTTGAACTGGCCTTCCAGGAGATGCTTGGAAAGCTTCATCAGCAGCGCGTTCTCCACCCCTTCGCGCAGGCCGAAAAGCTCCACCCCTTCCGGGTCAGAGCCGTCAAAGCGTGCGGCCACCATGCCCTCGGCCATCGGCGTGGCGGCGACGACTCCGGGATGCGCCTGCATCTGCTTCAGCACATCGCGCCAGTTTGAGCGCGGCGGCGGCGTCATGCCGGGCGGCAGCTCGCCAGTGAAGCGTGCGTCCTGCATCAGCACCACATGCGGCTCGAAGCCCAGCAGCAGTTTTTTAAACTCCACCTGCCAGCCCTTGAAGACCGACATAACCACGACCAGCACGCCCACGCCCAGCATGACGCCCAGCACGGAGATGAGCGTGATGATGGAGACAAAGGACCGCTTTGGCCGCAGGTAGCGGAGGGCGAGAAAGAGTGGGGCGTGGGAAAGCATGGCGTGGAACTGCGGCAAGCATGAGGGGATGAACCGCAGGCGCGGGCAAGCAGTATTTTTTCAGGCAAAAGCCAGCCGCGCCAGAGAACACACGCCGCAGTGGACTGCGGCGGTCCGGTCCCCGTAGCGGAAGGCGTGAGCCTTCCGCTCTTTGAAGGTAGCCAGCCGTGTGCTCCCAACGCGCCCCGATCCACGGAACGCTCACGCGGTTCCGCTACGGCACGACAACTTCGATGTAGCCTTGCGTGCCATCTGTGAAGCCGACGAGGATTTTCATCGTGCCGTCGGCGGTGAAGATGCGTGGGCCGACGGAGGCGTTGTTGCCGGGGCTTAGGCTCTGGATCGTGCTCACTGTGCGCGGACTGCCGCCCATCGTGAATACATCCCCTTCCCGCACGGCTAGCTTGAGTTCTCCCAGGCCATTCATTACCCAGAAGCCGTTGTCGTTGCTCGTCGTCACGCTTCCTCCTAGCGCTAGGTTGGCGTTGAGGATTGGCTGGCCATCACCAGGTAGGGCTACTTGGTTAAAGCTCTGGAATACGCCGCCAGTCACTCCTGCCGCAGCACCGCCTTCGCGCGCGACTTGGACGATGCCTAACGTTGTGTGCTTGGTAAAGATGCCCAGGTCGTTCGCGGCAGTGATGCCGGTGCCGCGCATGTCGCTCATGAAGGCGAACTCGTAGTCGCCGCCGCCGACCATCAGGCTGTAGAAGTCCTTGTAAGTCACCCCGCTCAGGCCAGTCACGGCGCTGCCTTCGCGCACTTGCATGACGAGCTGTTCGGGGGCTAGGTCCACGAACAAGGCGGCGTCTGTGTAGTCGTTTACGCCCGCGATGCCGCGCATCAGGTAGCCGACGAAGCCGTAGTAGGTTCCGGTTTGATCCCAGCCGGGTTTGGTGAAGCCGTTGTCAAATTTGCCCAGTGGCAGCACCGCATCTGCCCCTGCGGCGAAGTCTATGAGGCGGCCCTTCTCGGCGTAGGTCTCATCAAAGCCGCTGCAGGTGCCTGCGGTGCCGTTGAAGCGGCCTTTGATCACGCCGCTGCTGCCATCGGTAAACGTGCAGACCAGTGTGGTCAGGCGGTCGCCGGGGTTCAGCGCATCTTCCACATGCTCTTGGCCCTGGCCGGGGGTGAACCCATTGGTGGCGAGGATGGTGAAGGCGGAGACGGTCTTGCTGCTGCCACCTGCATTGACGCTGGCACCGGTGCGGAATAGCAGGTCCACGCCCAGCGCCTGGTCATAGCCATAGAGGCCGGTCCTGCCATCCACGGTGTTGGCGGTGAAGATGACACCATCACCCGCCAGGGCGACGACGCCCACGGCGCTAAAAGTGCTGCCGGTGGCGGGGTCTGGGCCGCCCTGGCGCATCAGCATCCGCATGGTGCCATCGGCCACATTGGTGAAGACGCCTCGGCGGTTAGTGTTGTTAAAGCCGGTGCCGGTGAGGTCGGCGATGAAGGCTACGCGCCCGCTGCCGTTGATGACTGGGCCGCGGAAGTTTAGGAACTTCGTGTTCGCCGGCAAGGTATCGCCAAAGGTGGGCATGGCCGACATGTCTGTGGTGTCCTCGACGATGACGCTGTCTCCCACGATCATCGCGTGGTGCAGGCTGTTGTCCGGGTGGCGGATGACGCTGCTGTAGGCACTGGTGCCATTGGCGCTGAGCGCAGGCGTGCCACCGAACTGCACCAACGTCGTGCCCGCAGGCGCGCCGCCAAGCTGGCCGCCCGTGCTGCCAGGACCAGCGAATTCATCCGTTGTCACCATCGGCGTGCCATCGCTGCCCGTGCCCTGGACGGTGAAGGTGAAGGGGTTCTCATCGGGGTCATTGTTGACGATGCTCAGCAGGGCCGTGCTGAGACCGACCGCCGCCGGGTCAAAGGTGACCTCGAAGGTAGTCATACCCGCAGGAACCACAGGCGAGGAAGGCGCGCTGGTGACGGAGAAGTCCGCCATGCCCGCGCCGCTGAAGCTGATGGTGCCCAGCGTCATATTCTCCGCGCCAGTGTTGCGGATGGTATAGGTGCGCGTCTTGTTGCCGCTGGCGGCGATCTGTAGGCCGAACTCAGTGTGGTCTGCCGTGCTCGGCGTGATGTCGCCGCTGGTGATGTCCATGCCGTTGCCTATGACGGCGATCTCCACCTCGTTCACGTTCGTCACCGTCACGCTGATGGCCTGCGTGTCAGTGAGCAAACCAGAGCCGTTGTCCGTCACAGTGACGACCACTTCATAGACGTTGTTGGGGCCGGTATCGGTGGGGGCTTCAAAGTTTGGCGCGGTGGCAAAAGTGAGCACGCCAGTAGTCGGCACGATGTTAAACTTCAGCATGTCGTCACCGCCGCTGATGCTGTAAGTCAGCGTCTGCGCAGGCAGGTCTGCATCCGTGGCGTCCACATCGGTGACGGCGGTGGTGTTTTCAGGAATGCTGATCGTCGCCGTCAGACCGCCGAGGTTGCTAGTGATCACCGGAGCTTCGTT
>Ga0247834_1006443_pt1 | contig 13158 bp, 8 predicted proteins | sample LaCruzMarch2015__8_FD_187118 | JGI IMG/M metagenome (GOLD analysis project Ga0247834, IMG submission 187118) | Freshwater microbial communities from meromictic Lake La Cruz, Castile-La Mancha, Spain - LaCruzMarch2015_12m | ecosystem: Environmental > Aquatic > Freshwater > Lake | place: Spain... | reverse complement strand
TTGTACGGTATCTTTATAAAAACCGGAAGCCGCCTCGTCTGTACCAGTAGGCGCAAACGGGCCGGTAGGGTTATCAACCACTTTTACTGGTTGCAAGGTAGCTGTGGTGTCGGAAATAGTAATCTGCACATTTTTACAGCAAGCCTCATCCACACTCGGTATATCCGAAAAGAAGTTGGCAATGGATGTCGACGTTTCACCGCAGTCTGTCTCATCGCAATGGAACTCCTGAGAAGCCGACGTAAGGCAGTAATCGTTGCGCTGTGTAACACCGATTGGTGCCATCATACTGATGCTGGCATTAAATCGAATGCGAAGACTCGATCCGGGCGTGACATTGCCTGTAAAACGCCAACGCAAGAGGGTGCGGCCCGATCCATTGAAATCGCCGATGGAATCGAACGTAATATCAGACGCAGTTAACCCGGTGGTGTTGTTAAACGTCGGGTCGATTTCCCAGCTACCAGCCTCATAATAAAGGTCTGGAGGCAGCAAGTCGGCCATAATCGGGTTTACCAGGTCGGCAAAAGCGGTTGAACCGGTAATAAAACCTGCAGAATTGCCGTCGTTACCGTCGTTTTCCAGCGTAAGCAGGTAGCGTACGCGAGCGCCGGGGAAGTACGGGTTGCCGGTAGTCATTGCGCCTGGAGGCGGCACAATATAATTCACCTCAACCGCCTTTTGCGGGTCCAAACGCGCCAGGCGATCTTTGATACACATCTCGTCTGAAGCCGTCTCTGCCGGAATAATGCTGTTGTCTAATGGCCGGGTAGCGGTAAGCGTAGCCCGGTTAGTGTATTCCACATCCAGGGATACCGGATTACCTGCATTGTCTGCCGCCGGAGCACCAAAATATGCGGGCTTCACTACCAGGTCTACATTCCCTTCAAAGCCAAACGGCACGGTACCGAAGGCAAACTGAATGATGCTTACGTAATCACCCGCAGTAAAGCCTGGGATAGTGGTTACATCCAGAATAGGCGAACCCGTCAAAGACTGGTTGATCACCCAATCAATTAGCGACCCTGTTCCGTTTAACTGCACCCGGATGGTATCCAGCAATACCGTATCCGGGGAAAATCCGGTAAGGCGTATGGAATCCAGTGAAAACTGGTTGGGGATGGTGTCTGTCAACGTAAAACGCCCTACCGGAACGGTACTGGCGTTTTCCACATTAATTCGGAAATAATTGCGCTCTCCTAATACCAGGAAACCTATGTCTTGCGCCGATTTGGTGATCCCCAAATCAAAAGAAGGCGGGTTAAGATCGTCTGTTCGTTGTGTGAATCGAGTTATGCTCCCACCCGGGATATCCGCCGTAAAGCCGGCCCGATTGGTTTTGGGAATATCCATACCCGGATTGAACCCGGTGTTGTTGTTTACCATATCTGACGCCGGATACACCACTGTCATTTCTACAAAGGTGGAGTTCGTCGTCACAGGGATGGCACCTAAATTCCAGGTGACCACATTTGTCATCATATCGTATACACCGCCATTGGTCGCACTTACAAATATGGCACCCGCGGGCAAAGTGTCCCGTATGATTACGTTAGACAAATTAAGGTTTCCGATGGTACCGCCCGTATTGTTAATCGTGATGCGGTAGGTTTCGTTAAAATCATGAAATATGAGGCCGGTACGCAAGGTCTTGTTGATGGACCATTGCGGAGAGGCCTGCACGGTCGTTTCTGTAGAGTCCTTTCCCGTGCCGGCATTATCGCTGATGAGATTGGCTATGTTTTTGATGATCTCACCATTCGGCACCGTTCCCCCATTCACCAGTATCGTGTACTCAATCTGCAAGCTGGTTCCGTCCGGCAATCCGTTTTCAGGAAGCATAGTAAAATCCCAGGTAATGGTATTCGTCATCGGGTTGTAAGACGGCGTTATCGGATAGCTCATGCCGTCAATACCAGAGGTAATCAATACCGGCAAAAGGGAGGCCGCAACAGGAATGGCCTCTGCCGGCAGAATGTCGGTCAGGATTGCGCCCGTACAATCATTCAACAAACTGGAACAACCGATGGTAAGCGTAAACTCTACCTCCTCGCCGGATTCAACCATCGACACATCGGCAGCTTTTATCAATGTCACCTGCTGGGCGCCTGCTTCGAATGCACTGCCCAGAAACGCCAGACAGCATAATCCGGTGAAGACGCCCATTGTGGCCCGCTGAAGCCAGGCGCTGCGCGCTCGGAGTCGCCGGAGCAGGAGTTTAATCCTGGCAAGCCGATGGCCATGAAAAAATACCCAGGCAAAACAGGGCACGAACAACGTCGTGACCACCTCCGCCAAGGGCATGTTCGAGGTGTCGGGCAGCAGTGCAAACCACTGCAACACCCCAAACAGCAGCAGACCTGCTTTTAAGAGCAAGTCTGCCTGAACAGAGGAGATAAATTTCCCTTTCATAAGAAAATTAAAAGTTTTTAAAATTTATTTTCAGTTGATTAAAAGCATTAAACCAAAAAGTACACCACCCACGAATCTATCGTCTGATGCACCGGATACCGCCCTGCTGGAATCCGTATCCGGGGTTTGCCCCAGGCGCGCATGAGCCATCGGGGCACCGTAAATTCCTCTTCCACCAAAAAATAACCGGTTTGAAAGTGCGTCTCGTCCAACGGCACATTCAGACCGGATTTGGGAAACCGAAACAGCAATTGGCCTCCACCCCACAGGGATACGAAGGCCAGTACAAATACACATGGCATAGGGAGTCGCTCCAATACCTGCATGGACGACACCATGCATACACCCGATCCCGTGCAACTCCGGCTCGGCGTTCCAAAAACTACACCCGCCATTACCTCACGCCGAAGCGAACGCAATGCAGGGGAGGCGTGTGCCTCTACTTTCGCAAATGATGCCATGGCAAACCTTTTTGTAGTGGTTATACCATGGTGGTGTCAACAATAATACAAGCTGTTGATGGCGAACTGGCGGGAAAATGTAAAGGACTATTCATTAGATTAAACATTTGACGATTAACACTTATGCATTGATTTTCAGGTCAAATGTCCGCCACCCGTCTGGTGGCACTGGAAACAGAAAACGTTACTTTGTGATGCGCAAATTACCATTCCAAGACGTGATAAAATAGGATATAAATAATTGATTATCAATAATTTTAAAAGTTTCAATTTGTTTCCGGTTCGTTACCTCAGGTGCCTTATATTGTTTGAGGACATGGGGTAGACAGGGTGCACTGGATCCAAGTGGACAGGATTGACAGGATCTTCATGATCGACATGTTCTTTTTCGACAGGATTGACACGATCTTGTCAATCCTGTCAGAAGCCGAAGTTTGCGCGCACGCACAAAAGCAAAACGCTGCCCGGTGTGTACCAGACAGCGTTGCTGCATCGTTTTATCCAGAAGGCTAAATCACCGTGGTATCCACAATGATGCCTCCTCCCGGAAATACATGTCGAAGGCGGGGATTCTTATGCTTTATCATGAGTTGTATGCGATTAAACGATTTTTCTAATGTGTACCAAGATGCCGCAAAGAACAAGCGCTTTATTGACTCCCCCAGCAACAAAAATCGTTTTTTTGCACCTTCCAAAAAAATACATTTAATCTAAAAATATTTTATAAATCATTGATATACAATTTATATTGAAAAACATGGACATGATTTTTGTTACCTCAACGGACGTTGGCCCGAACCGATTCCAGCGCCATATCCCATAATATTTCATAAGGAATGATCTCAATTTCATGGGTTTGGTTGGCAATTTGGAGCGGGTTGTCCAGCAGGTTTTTCCGATAACGAGCAGTGCGTTTTTCAATGACTTCCACATCAAACTGCCCCAGCGGAATTTGCAGCAGCATCTTGACAAAGTTGAAGCTGCGTATGGTGTTTTTCCCTCCCAGATACCGATAGCAGTACTGCTCGGTCGCCTCCACCTCGTCTAATATCTGGCTGTATCGTTTTTCGGAAAGCAGGTACAGGAATTTGATCGCGATGATGGCGATGTTCATGCCGCTCTTGTCTCTGGCAAAAATGGGGGTGTCGTTGATGAATTTACCCAACTTGAATTTGCCTTTAGCCAGGCCGCTGATTTGATCCATTTTGGCTAAATAATACCCGTATGACTCATAAATGCGCCATATTTCTTTGGCATTGTCGGGCAAAAACTGGAAGCGTTGATGCTGTAAAGCCTCTTGCAATACCTGCGCTCCTTGCTCAAACTGTTCGGTGTGGAAGGTCAGTTGCAGGTACAGTTCCATGTATTTAAACCAGTTGAACGTACCTTCCGACATGATGCCCAGACAATATTTTGCCACTTCCTGGCCCTCTTCGAAATGCCTCAACTGGATGTGGCAAATCAGTTTCTGGTAGTAAAATATCTGAAGTGGCACCCTGGCCTCGTAGGGTTTATTGCGGAAAAAGGCAATTACCATGTCGCAATACGGCAATGCTTCCTCGTAATTATTGACCGCTGTGTACCGCATCAAACCGATCATTTGCCCGTACAAGTGCAAGCGGTAACTTTGGTATTCTACCAAATGGGGTTCAATTTGTTCATAATACGCTTGGGCCAGCGTCGACACTTCTTCGCTTACGGAACGGTTATTTACGGTTTTGACGACCAATAAAGTATACAACTCTTCGGCCAAACACTCTGCATCGTATATTTTTCGGTTCAGGTTAAACTGAAGGTTCACCTCCTTGAACTTCTTGTCGTTGCTTTCACGCAAGCCATATTGTATGCGCAAATACGACGCAATGTCCATGGCAAGCATCGTAAACTCAAACTTTTCAGCCTGCTTCATCAGTTTCGTGGCCAGGCCCATAGCCGCTGTGTTGGCATTTTGACCGGTCAGAATTTTGACAATCAGCCACTGTTTATGGCAGTCGTAATATGCTTTTTGGTAGTCCGTAAAGTCCGTTCCAGTGGCATTAAACAAGGCAATGCTGTTCAGCAATCGATCGCGCAGGATTGATTTGAGTTTTCGGAATTTAGAGCCGCCCTGATCGTCCGGATATAAAGTATTTTCAGCTTCTTCGTCGGAATGAAACCGTCCTTTCTCAATCCCTTCATAGAACTGACCCAGCAGCGAATCGCGCTCCATGGGTTGTCCGTTCGGATTAAGTGGCTGTAGATGATGCTGGTGCAGGATATACACCAACTCTTTGAGATCTTGCATGAGCGGATAAACAGGAAATTATGGTTGCAGTAATAAGGACACAACAAATAGTGTTCCGGTGTTGCCACCGAAACAAACTGCACATATAACGGAAAATATTAGGGCAAATATCTTGACGTCGTAATGGTGAGAAAACGTCGATTACATGATTACAACTGCAAATATAACATTATTTTTCACGGACAACCCTGATTTCAAATTTTTTAAACATAAATTGAAGGAAATGTCGCAGAGATGCCATCATTCGACCTTAACCGCGCTGTTGGCCAGCACTTCCTGATAGTATGCCTCATAATGCGGCAGGATGTTGCCGATGTCAAAACGCCGCGCCTGTTCCAATGCGTTGATGCGAAAACGCTGGAGCATTTCCTCGTTGGACAGCAGTTGAACGGCAAAGTCGGCCATTTCTTCCACGTTACCCGGGTCACTCAAAAAACCTGTTACGCCGTGGATGTTTACTTCTGGCAACCCGCCACCATTAGACGACACCACGGGCACTTCGCAGGCCATGGCTTCAAGGGCTGCCAACCCAAAACTTTCGGACTCTGAGGGCATCAAAAACAGGTCACAAATGGCCAGCAACTCTTCAATCGCATCCTGTTTGCCGAGGAAGCGGATCTCGTCACAAAGCCCCAGCTCCCGACACAAGCGCTCGGCGTTTTGGCGTTCGGGGCCGTCGCCAATCATGAGGAGTTTACAGGGTAGACGGTTGTGCACGTGTTTAAAAATATGGATCACATCTTCCACTCTTTTCACCTTTCTAAAATTGGAAGTATGTACGAGGATGCGCTCGCCTTCTGGTGCCAGTATTTTTTTGAAATGGCTTTTATCCAACCGCCGGAAGCGCTCAAAGTCAATAAAATTGTGGATCACCCGGATGTCCCTTGCAATGTTGAACAGGCTGAGGGTTTCCGCTTTCAGGTTGTGCGACACGGCCGTTACCCCGTCGCTTTTGTTGATGCCAAACTCTACCACCGGTTTGAACGCCCGGTTGTTGCCTACCAGCGTGATGTCGGTGCCGTGCAAGGTCGTAATCACCGGTACATAATGCCCCTGTGTGATGAGTATTTTTTTGGCTAAATATGCCACTGCAGCATGTGGAATGGCGTAATGTACGTGCAACAGATCAAGGTTGGAGTATTTCACCACATCCACAATCTTGGAAGCCAATGCTGTATCATAAGGTGCATATTCAAACAGTGGGTAATCCTCGTTATCTACTTCGTGATAAAAAACATTTTCCTGAAAATGTGCAAGCCGTACGGGGCGTCGATATGTGATGAAGTGCACTTCGTGGCCGTGGCGTGCCAGGCCAAGGCCGAGCTCGGTAGCCACCACGCCAGAACCGCCGTATGTGGGGTAACAAACGATGCCAATTTTCATGGAAAAGCGTTTTAAGGTGCTGGATATAATTTTTTCACATGTAGTATGCAAAGGGTAAAACAAGCTTGTATCAATAGGGTTTAACTCCAACAAAATCCGACCTTGTCCCAATGCAAGTCCCTTTACTTTCTACTCCCGTTTTGAAACCCAATACCATCCGCCTGCTTCTGGGCGACCAACTCAACCTTCGCCACCCGTGGTTTAATTCGGTGTGCCCCGAGGTGGTGTATACCCTCATGGAAATTCGCCCGGAGGCTACCTACGTTCACCACCATATCCAAAAAGTAGTGGCCTTTTTCGCCGCCATGCGGGCGTTTGCAGCTGCACTGGAGCAACAAGGACACCTTGTTATATATATCCCCCTGGACGACCCCGACAACCTCCATGACTTTGCTGCCAATTGCCGCATGCTCATGCAGCGCCTCGGGAGTAACGCTTTTGCTTACCAGCTCCCCGACGAGTGGCGGCTCGATCAGCAATTGGCAGCCTTTGCGCGGGAGCTGAAAGCAGAGGGGGTGGCGGTCGAAGTAGCCGATACAAAGCACTTTCTTAGCCAGCGCGACACGCTTGCCAACCTTTTTTCCGGTAAAAAATCCTACCTAATGGAAACGTTTTACCGGAAAATGCGCACAGCATACAACATCCTCATGGAACCTGACAGATCTACACCGCTCACCGGTCGCTGGAATTACGATGCCGAAAACCGCAAAAAGCTGCCCGCGTCCACATCGATCCCACCGCTAAACTGGCCACAGACCACCCATAACTTGTCGGAACTGATCGACATGATACACCAATTTGGCGTACCCACCATCGGCCATATAGACCCCGCACTCTTTCACTGGCCGCTTAGCCGAGAGGATGGTTTAGCGGTACTGCACCATTTTATCGACTACCGTTTATCCCACTTCGGTGCATACCAGGATGCCATGAGCACCCGAGACTGGCTGTTGTTCCACTCCGGTATTTCCTTTGCATTAAATACGAAAATGCTTCACCCCTTGGAGGTTGCGGAAGCGGCTGTCGATGCCTGGCATGCACGCCCCGACGAGATTCCCTTCGCTGCAGTAGAAGGCTTTGTTCGCCAGATCGTCGGTTGGCGCGAATACATGCGCGGGATATACTGGGCACACATGCCGGAGTATGCCGAACTCAACTTTTTTAACCACCAGGCTCCACTGCCCGAGTGGTTCTGGACAGGCCGCACGCGCATGCGATGCCTCTCTCATGCCATTGGCCAAAGCCTAACGCATGCCTATGCCCACCACATACAACGCCTCATGATCACCGGCAACTTCGCCTTGCTACTCGGTGTTCATCCGGATGCTGTAGATAATTGGTACCTCGGCATTTACATCGATGCTGTTCAGTGGGTGGAAATCACCAATACCCGCGGCATGAGTCAGTATGCCGATGGCGGGATCGTGGGTACCAAACCCTACGCCGCCAGTGCCAACTATATCCACAAAATGAGCGACTATTGCGCCCAATGCCCTTACGACAAAAGCCGCAAATACGGAGAACGCGCCTGTCCCTTCAACAGTTTGTATTGGGATTTTTACCACCGCCACCGCGACCAGTTGGGGCGCAACCCGCGCATCGGCATGGTGTACCCTATGTGGGACAAAATGGGGGACGCCGAACAAACACAAATATTGGAACATGCGGCATGGGTGAAAGCGCATGTAGAGACGTTGTGATCCCCGGGCCTTTCGTCCCCCTTACAGCAGGCCCTCTAAATAATGCGCTTCAATGCCGAATCCCCTTTTGAGCGCATCCACCTTAGCCAACGCCGCTGTGCGCCGCTCATCTGTTGTGCCTTGACGAACAGCCGTGATCATCACATTTTTGGCGGTATGTTCGGTGGATACAAATTCAAATACTTTGGTGGTGTATCCTTCCGCTTCCAACAACAGGGCGCGGATGCCATCGGTCAACAGTTCAGCCTGCCGCTCTTCTAATATGCCATAACCCATCAGGGGTGTCAGTTCGTTTTGGGTGTGCATGGCCTTTCGGATCTGTTTATGACAACACGGTGCCACCACCACTACTGCCGATCGGGCGTGAATGGCCTTGGCCAAAGCAAGATCGGTGGCGGTGTCACAAGCATGCAAGGCAATGAGCACATCAATCCGTTCGGCGGCGTAATCACGTATATCTGCTGCGACAAAGGAGAGGCCGTCAAATGCTACGCTTTGTGCGAGGTCATTGCAAAAAGACACCAAATGCGGCCGCAGTTCGATGCCCACCACTTGCGGTGTACAATTCAGGCTATTGCGCAAATAGTCGTACAAGGCAAAAGTCAGGTACCCTTTACCCGAACCCATATCGGCTACCCGAACATCCTCAGGCACCGTATGCGTGCGCAGCAGGGCATCCATGATTTCCAGGTATTTATTGATTTGCTTCCACTTGTCTTGAGCCGACGGGAGGATGACGCCCTTTCGGTCTGCAATGCCTAAGTGGTGCAGCCAGGGGGATGCCGGATCCAGCAGGCGTTTTTTGGTGCGGTCGTGCGCTGCCGAGGCGACCTCTGTGTGCGATGCCGGTAAATGGCGGAGTTTGGTTTTGCCGCTCGAGCCTGTTAGCAACTGGAGATCCCCTTGTGTGGTCATCAGTTGGGCATGTGCAAACGCCTCAGTCAGCCAGGCCAACAGGCGCACATCGGCTTCGGAAGCAGTCCAGTTTTTCACTTCATCTTTGGTGTCATACCGATGGTTGAAAGCAAGGTGTGGACCCGCTTTAAGCTGAACCGGCCGGATATACACATTGCGCAAGCCTGCCGGAGCAGCGGGCTGGGGCTTGCTCAGGGTGAGTCGGACAAACGTATTTTTCTGTACTGCTTCGCTGAATACCCGGAGAAACCGTGCGATATCGTCGTTCAAATGCATGTTCAAAACGCGTCTCTCGAACGTTTAGGATAGGCTAACGAACGTTTGCGCAATTCTTCTTCTAACGTGCCCAGCGTATATTCCAGCTCGCCCAGCCGCGCCTTGGGCCTGCCTTTTTTCCAGAGCATTATAAAAGTGAACCCTCCCATACAAAACAACATGGCCACGAAGGCTGATATAAGCAGCCACACCCATTGCAGCAGCATGGCCAGTACTGCTACCAAAAACCACGCAGCACCTGTTGCGCCGAGCAGCATGGCCAAACGTTGTCGCCGTCCAAAAGTGCCGATTTGCTCGCGCAATTCCTGGCGCAATTCCAAAAGATGTTCTGCGGAAAAATGGGAAGGCCCCACCTCAACCAATAGGCTAAGGTCATCATTGGCCTCATTCTCCATTTTTTCCCAAAAATCAGGAGGGGATTTCCGCATCAGCATAAAATCGTTTGCTTTATTTATTAACGAATCAACAGCAACTCCCGGTATTTTATCAATGGCCAATATTGATCGTCTACAATACCTTCCAGTTCATCTACCGCTTCTCGTATGTTTTCCATCTGCGGCTTCACTTTTTGACAAAGGATCTCCGCTTCATCCCGGATATTTTCGGCATGGTGCGCTTTATCCATCGCCTTTTGCAGCTTCTCCAAACCTTCCCGAATGGTTTCTATGTTTTTATTGATTCGCTTGATTTTTTCTTTTTGGTAACCAATAGACTCATCCATCCCAATGGCGCCCATGGCACCGATGTTATCGGCCAATTCTGTTTGATACCGCAGTACCGCAGGCATGACCATGGAGTGTATCATTTCTTCAAGCGACTTTGCTTCGATGTTCAGCTTGGTGCAATATATATGCAGTTGTACGGCAAAGTAAGCCTCCAGTTCGTCGGTGCCCATAATGCCCGCCTTGCTGTAAAATGATTTGCCCAGGTCAGTACCCAGCACATCCAATGCCTCCGGCGTATTTGCAAAGTTATTTAACCCACGGCGGGCGGCCTCTTCGCGCCATTCGTTCGAATAGTTGTTTCCTTCGAACAAGATTGGTTTGGCCGCCATGATGTACGATTTCAGCACGCTGAGTACAGCTTCTTCCTTGGCCATACCCGATTCCATGCGTTCATCCACCGTCTTCTTGAAATCCATCAATTGCAAACCCATCATGGTGTTCATCACTGCCATGGGGCCTGCACAGTTTTGACTGGAGCCTACGGCGCGGATTTCAAATTTGTTTCCGGTAAAGGCGAATGGCGAAGTGCGGTTCCTGTCCGTGTTGTCCATTTCCAGGTTGGGCAACTTTGCAATCAGGTCAATAGCGCGCTTCACCTCGTCGTCGGTCGTATATTGTCCGTTGGCAATTTGCTCCAGCAGGTTGGTCATGGCCTCTCCAATGAACACCGAGATGATGGCGGGCGGTGCTTCGTTCGCCCCAAGGCGATGGTCGTTGCCGGCATGCGCTATGGAGGCACGCAACACGTCGGCATATTGATACACCGCGTGAATGGTGTTTACAAAAAAGGTAAGAAAACGAAGGTTTCGGCTCGGGTTGTCTCCAGGCGACAATAAGTTCACGCCGGTATTGGCACCCATGCTCCAGTTGTTGTGTTTGCCCGATCCGTTGATGCCTGCAAATGGTTTTTCGTGCAGCAGCACCCGTAGTTTGTGGCGGCGCGACACCCTGTCCATCACATCCATCAACAATTGGTTATGGTCTACCGCCACATTGATTTCTTCGAACACCGGTGCTACTTCATATTGACACGGTGCTACTTCGTTGTGCCGCGTGCGCACCGGTATGCCTAATTTGTGGCTTTCGGTCTCGAGGTCTCGCATAAAAGCATATACCCGCTCCGGGATTGATCCGAAATAATGGTCTTCTAATTGCTGGTGTTTAGCGGCCTGTCGGCCGAGCAATGTACGCCCGGTCATCACCAAGTCGGGCCGGGCATTAAACAGGGCATCATCTACCACAAAATATTCCTGTTCCCAGCCCAGTGTAGCCACCACCTTTGTTACTTTAGGGTCAAACAGTTGACAAACGGGCACTGCGGCTTTATCCAAAAGGGCCTGCGAACGCAACAGGGGAAGCTTATAATCCTGCGCCTGGCCGCCGTATGTAACAAAGATGGTGGGGATGCAAAGGGTTTTCCCGTCGCCAACTTCCATAATAAACGCCGGACTGCTCGGATCCCAAATGGTGTATCCGCGCGCCTCAAATGTGCTGCGCAAACCCCCGCTCGGAAACGAGGAGCCGTCGGGCTCCTGCTGAACCAATGCCCCGGCGGCAAATTCTTCAATCACGCGCCCATCGTATGTCATGGTAAAAAACGAGTCGTGCTTCTCCGCTGTTTTCCCTGTCAATGGCTGAAACCAGTGTGCAAAGTGGGTGCAACCTTGCTCTTGTGCCCACTCTTTCATCCCTTGGGCAACAACCTCTGCTACCTCCCGATTCAGCTTTTCCCCACTTTGAATCGCCTCTTTTACACTCAGATAAGCATTTTCCGGCAAATGCTTTTGCATAGCAGCATCATTAAACACATTTTCGCCAAAATAAGCCGCAATATTGGCTACCACCGGTGCGGATATGCCTATAGCCATCGAATCCAGACGGTTCTCTATCGTCTGCAAAGCGTTAAATCGCGTGAGGGACATGAATATGATTTTTGAAAATTTTGGCAAAATTAACAATTTTTTCAACTCTTATGCGCTCACCTGCCAATAAGCTTCTGTGGTAAAATAATATCGACAGGTTTCAAAAAGTTAGGATTGCCCCCTAAACTCTAAACTCTAAACTCTAAACTCTAATCTCTAAACTCTAATCTCTAAACTCTAAACTCTAAACTCTAAACTCTAAACTCTAAACTCTAAACTCCTCAACAAAAAAAAGCCCCCCTCCAGCATGCGGAGAGAGGCCATCCCAAAAACCGATTTTAAAGTACAAAATCGCTTTTCAGTCCGTATCGGCGACTTTAGTCGCCGTCGTAATTCATGCAGCGGCGACTTTAGTCGCCGTCGTAATTCATGCAGCGGCGACTTTAGTCGCCGCTGCATGGCTTTTTGTCCAGCGACTTTAGTCGCTTTTGTCGGCGACTGAAGTCGCTTTTGTCGGCGACTGAAGTCGCTTTTTCGGCGACTAAAGTCGCCGCGACGACGCTATTTTGTCTGAATCATCGACTTCGTGGCGCTGTCTTTCGCTGTTTCCAGACGGTAGTACAACATGCCCACGGTGTTCAACAACGAACGATCGATCATCACTGCATTGTAGCCTTTGCCGTAATCTGCCGTCTGCTGGTAGATCACACGACCCGACTCGTCAAAGATCGACAATGTAGCTTCTGCTGCTTCTGGCAGGTGGAAGCCGATCATCGTCTTGCCGATGAATGGGTTGGGTTGGTTCTGGTACAATTCGAAGCCTACACCGGCGATCGTGTTGCCGTCGAAACGGAACGCTACGTCCAGGCGCTCAGCACCATTGTTGTACGCTTCTGCACGCGTGATGCGGCTAGAGGCACCCAACATCTGGCTCAAACGGCCGTCGTTCTTCGCGCGGAAGGTTACACCAAACGCACCGGCATCGCCGTCAACAGAAGCCGTAACCGCGTCGCTGAATACGCCGAAGTTGCTGCTCGTCATGTTTGCGCCTGGCACTACTTCAACCACTTCCAAACCTTTGAGGTTCATCGTGAACTGGTAGCCTTGTACTTTCTCCGATGCATTGAAGTTCACCGTGAA
>Ga0247834_1006425_pt1 | contig 13182 bp, 20 predicted proteins | sample LaCruzMarch2015__8_FD_187118 | JGI IMG/M metagenome (GOLD analysis project Ga0247834, IMG submission 187118) | Freshwater microbial communities from meromictic Lake La Cruz, Castile-La Mancha, Spain - LaCruzMarch2015_12m | ecosystem: Environmental > Aquatic > Freshwater > Lake | place: Spain... | reverse complement strand
AGATGTGGAATTCAAAGCCGCCGCCGCGACCGGCACGACGGCGGGCCAGCGGTTCGCCGTCGAGGCGCTTGGTGTCGCGCCAGTTTTCGCGCGCGGCACGGGCCATGAGCCCCTGGCGGGTTTCAGGCAATCGCTTTGACAGCTCTTGAAGTGTCCACCACTGTTTCATGATGCGGCCCCGGCAATGGGCGATGCGGTCGTCTTGCTGGGCTGTTCGTGCGCGGCCTTGAAGGCGGCAGTGATGAGGGCAGCGTTGTCGCGAGAGAAGGTCACCGTCGCGATGCCGCCGCGCAGACCGTCCATCAGATAGTCGCAGTCGGCCTTGGTCGCGAGGCTGGCGAGCAGCTTCGGGTTCACTTCAAGCAGGCGTTGAAGGCGGGTTAACGCCGCCAACTGCTGGCCGATCGGGATTTTGGGTGCGGACGCTGCGGATGACATTGGACAAGCCTCGATCGGCGTCAGAAGCCGTGAGCTTCGAACGGGACAGGGTTTTGGGTGACGGGTGGATGTGCCCCAGGGAGGGGGCGCGATTAGTCGGAGGGCTTAGCGTGCTTGGATCGCAAACTATCCTTGCGAGCTTTTTCCTTCGCAGCTCGCTCAACGACCTCAGGCGAATTGCAGTAGGCCTCGAAGGCGGCGACGTCGTCCGGGTTTGCGATGTCAGGCCAGGAATTAGTGTCACCAATATCTTCGACGATCTCAACGCGAGGCGAAGCGTCTCGCGTCGTGGCCAAGGAAGCTGCCTTCTTGACGTTTACGCGCGACAATAGCTGTTCCGTGCCGTCCGGCTGACGACGCCAGATTTCGATGATGCCTTTGATGCCGCGTTCTTGAAGTGCGCGGGCAGCATTATATTCTGGAGATGCGGATGAGTGACGAACGATTCGCTCGCCGTCTGATGTGCCGAGATAGACATCCCAGCAACGCGAGATACCTTGATCCGTTTTTGGCGTTGGGCTTTCGGTTGCGGACCGCTTGCTCATCAACTGGACGCGGACATAGCGCAGATACACTCTTGTGACGGTGGCTTCGGTCATCTGGCAAAGCTCTCTTGTTCGCGCCGAGCAGCGCTCGGTCGGTTGGTTGGCGGGATGGGGTGAAGCGTTTAAGGTCGGTCGCTCAAGGCATCAGAGGGCGGCATGAGCAACAACAAAGGTGACAACAGCGAAGCCGATGATCAGCGCGAGCTGGATCGCGCCGCGATCGCTCAGGCATACTTCCACTCGGCGCACAGCCAGATCGCTCTTGTCAGCGTCTTGCTGGCGACGGGCACGATCACCAAGACGCAAGCTCACGACATCGTCGGCAGCCTCCTTCTGGGAGCAAGCACCTACGAGCGGCATTTCCCGGCGGGTTACTTGCTGATCCAGGGGAAGCTGGACGCCCTCATCGATCTTCTTGACCCCTTTCCGCCGAGCGATTGATTCGCGCATCAGCCGCTCAACGAGCGCCTTCGACGTCGGGGCGTCCATATCCGTCAAGGCGGCATTGATTTCAGATTGAGAAATCATCAGGCAAGGCTCCTTGTTCGCGCGATGAGAATCGCGGCGGGGTGTAGTCGCAAATTGTGGGGAGGGGTTTAGGCGGCTTTGGTCTTGGCGGTTTTTAGAGGCTTGATCGGCACGAGCCGGTTGCCCTTGTTGTCGTACCGCTCCGGCCAGAGTTCATGCAGGGGCACTTTGAGGAATTTGGAGATGGCCTGATCGGCAGACGTAATGGGTCGTTTGCGGGCAAGGGTGATGCGGATCAGGGTCGGGTCGATCCCATACTTTTCGGCGACAGACTTGAGCGTGCCGCCTCGGCGGCCGATCTCTGCTTTGATTTCGTGCTTGTCCCAGACCCTGGCGTTCGGCATATGCTGGCCTCTCGTAGGCTATTTGCTCTATTTAAGCGGCTACGTGCTTACAAAAATAGTCATAGGATGATTTGTTTCATCCAGTCAATCGGTCTTTCTTATTTTTTTAGGCATCAAGCGTTGTCGCAAAAGCTAGACCCGGACCTGAAGCAGGCACGACTGAGCGATCAGGCGAAACGGATAGATGACGTCATTGAGCGCGTCGGCGGCACATTAAAGGCGGCTGAGTTGGTTGGCGGTCATCGAGGAACTATTTTGAAGTGGCGGAAGGGCGAAGCAAGATTGCCACTTGATGAGGCTTCAACGCTTGCTAAGGCCGCAGGCGTCTCGCTCGACTGGATCGCGACGGGCATCAATAGCGCCGATGATGACGGGGTGCTGATCCCTCGCTATGACGCGACCCCGGACGGGCAGCCGCTTGCGCGCCCTAACGACGTTGACACCATTACAGTGCATCGCGATTTCTTTCCCCAGAACCGTCTTGCTGCCAACAGCACGGGCATTGTCCGCGTGACTGGCAATGCGATGGCTCCGTCACTACCAGACGGTACCCTGGCTATCCTCGATATGCGGGTAAAGCTGTTTCAGGACGATGGCGTTTACGTGATGGGGCACCCGAACGGCTTTATTGTGCGGCGTGTGTCCATTCGTGGCGAACGGGCGTACTTCAAGACCGATAACCCTGCCCACGGCGACACCTACGCTGCGCCCGAAGACATGCTTTCGGTTCCGATTTGGGGGCGTGTTGCCCTAACGCTGACGCGGACCTAACGTTAGGGTGGAGGAGGGCGGCAAATGGCCTGACCCTCATCCTTGCCGCTAAAATCACTTGATGTCGCTGCCTGACCCTAAAATGGGGCGTTAGTCCTGTTTAGGAGAACGCCCCGCGCTAGCGGCGCGCATTTCGCATTGCGACCCATACAACTTACCCTCTCACGGCGGACATGCCCCCGTGCCGGGTGGCGTCCTGACCTGCCATCGTCCCCCGAACACAAGCAGGGGTTCGGGAATGACACATCAATGGCCGGACGATCACGTCAAGGCGTTCGAGATTGCGCGGGCGGGGGCGCCCGAAGATCACGAAGCCGAAGTGCAGAAGCGTGTCGACGACGCTGTCGCTGCCTTCAAGTTGTCGCTTGCCGAAGCAAGGGGGTGTGGGCGTTGTCCGTGGATAGATTGGGCTACGGGCAAGCCTGCCGACCCGCAGCCGATTGCGATGCCGCCTGCCGATGATGTCCTGGATATCCTTAGAGGCCTGAAGACAGTCGTAGGCGGTCAAGTCGTTCCCGTGTCTCCGCAGCAAGCCGATCCCCGCGCAACTCAATCTGATAGTTGAGTTCTCGTCTGATGCTGCCGGCTAGGGCGGCGTCATGGCTGATGATGCCTCTCAGTACGCTAGCCGCTAGGATCATGAACGCTTCGGTGGCGGGGTCGTCGTTCGGTTCGTTGTTCTGCTTGGTTTCTTTGCTCATCGTCTTCTCCGGTCGCGCTATTGATTCGCACTCCGCACTCTACCGGAAAGCAAAAGGCCCGGACGCTCCCGCAGCGTGCCGGGCCTTTTCGCGTCTGCGTCCCATAAATCATCCCCCAGGGGGCAGGTGCCCCCGCTCCGCGATCTGCGCTGCTCGTGCAGTGTCGCGTCATGAGCAAAAAACGCGAATACATGACCATCAGGACGGCCCTCAATGCCAGCGGCGACGCGGCACCGGAGTGGATCGAGCTATTGCCTGCTGGGCCTCAGATCATCGGGCGTGATGGCCGGTCGTGGCGCATGACCGATCCTGACGTTGTGATCGCGGCCAGCCGCGCCAACGGCGCGATCCACATCGACTATGAGCACGCTAGCGAGACCAAGGCGTCCAAGGGCGACGAGGCCCCGGCTGCCGGTTGGGTGTCAGAACTGGAAGCGCGCAACGGCGCGATCTGGGGTCGTGTCGAGTGGACGCCGCGCGCGGCCAATATGATTTCGTCGCGTGAGTACCGGTTCCTCTCGCCCGTGTTCGTGTTCGACACCGGCAACCTGCAAATCCTCAGCCTCGTTTCGGCGGGTCTCACCAACCGGCCCAATCTCGACATGACCGCGCTCAATCGCGCCGAAGACAACCCCGACCCCGCAACAGGAAAGCCCCTCATGAACATCGAACAGATCAAGGCGCTCAATCGCTCGCTCGGCCTTGCCGAAGAAGCCAGCCCAGCCGCCACGCAGGCAGCCGTCGACGCACTCAAGGCCAGTACGGCCACCGCGCTGAACGCCGCGCAGTCTCCCTCGCTCGACCGGTTCGTGCCGCGCGCCGACTTTGATGCGCTCAAGGTGCGCGCCGAGACGAGCGAGACCGCGCTGAACAAAATCAAGACCGATGGTCTGACCGCTGAAATCAACGCCGCTGTCGACGCAGCGGTTGCTGCCGGCAAGATCACGCCCGCCACGAAGGACTATCACATCGCGAGCTGCAAGGCCGCTGGCGGGGTCACTGCCTTCAAGGCCTACGTCGACGCCACGCCATCGCTGACCGGCGCGTCTGTGCTCGACAAGAAAGACCCGCCCAACACCGGCACCGGCGCGCTGACCGCCGACGAGATCGCGGTCTGCCGCAATCTCGGCATGTCGGAAGCTGATTTCCAAAAGGCGAAAGCCGCCTAACCCGAATACCCCCCCAGCGAGACGTACCGCGTAGAGGGGCTGCACAGGTAACCAGCGTCGCAGCCCCTCATCCCCTTTTCAAACCCGCCTCATAGGATGCTTCCCATGGCAGCACTGACCAAAGACCGATCCACCCCCGCCCGCGACGGCACCTACCGCGAGTTCCCCGTCAAGGCCGGCGTCAAGATTTTCGCTGGCGCGCAGATGGTCCACACCGGCGGCTTTGCCAAGCCCGGCGTGACCGGCGTTGGCCTGACCGCCATCGGTCGCGCCGACCACTTCGTCGACAACACCAACGGTGCCGATGGCGACGTGGCCGTTCGCGTCCAGCGCGGCAAGGCGTTCCGCTACGACAACCTCGCGACTGACCTCGTGCCGCGCAGTGCCATCGGCGGCACTTGCTACATCGTCGACGACAACACCGTTGCCGCCACCCACGGCGTCAATACCCGCTCCGCCGCTGGCACCGTCGTCGATGTCGATGACGACGGCGTGTGGGTTCAGGTCTGATCTGACCCTCTGACGTTCCACTAGCCCGGCGCGGATTGCGCAGGGACTACCGTTTTCAATCTTGCAAAAGGCATAAGCCGATGATCATCAATCAAGGCAATCTCGCGAACCTGTTCATCGGCTACAAAGCCGCATTCAACAACGGGTTTGATGGCGTCAAGCCGAGCTATACGCGGATAGCGACCGTGGTCCCGTCGACCACTAAGTCGGAAAAATATGCTTGGCTCGGGCAAGCCCCGCGCATCCGCGAATGGCTCGGCGACCGCGTCGTCACCAACATCTCGGCACACGACTACTCCATTGCCAACAAGAGCTTCGAGAGCACGATTGCGGTCGACCGCGACGATATCGAAGACGACAGCTTCGGCGTCTATGCGCCGCTGATGACAGAACTTGGCCGCTCCATCGCCGTATTCCCTGACGAGTTGGTGTTCGGCATCTTGAGCCGGGGCTTTACGGAAACCTGCTACGACAAGCAGCCGATGTTCTCGGCGAACCACCCTGTCACGAACGAAAAGGGCAAGGAAGTCGCCGTCTCGAACATGCAGGCTGGCGCGTCTGCGCCGTGGTTCCTGCTCGATACCAGTCGCGCCCTGAAGCCGGTCATCTTCCAGAACCGCCGGAAGTTCGACTTTATCGCGAAAACGGACCCCAAGACCTCCGATGAAGTGTTCAACACCAAGCAGTTCATTTACGGCACCGATGGCCGCTGCAACGTTGGTTTCGGCTTCTGGCAGATGGCGTTCGGGAGCAAGGCAGCGCTCACGAAAGAGAACTTCCGCGCGGCCCGCACCGCCATGATGAACATGACCGGCGACAATGGCCGTCCGCTTGGCCTCACGCCCAACCTGCTCGTCGTCGGTACGTCGAACTCTGATGCCGCCCGCGACATCATCCTCGCCGAACGGCTGCCGAACGGCGCGACCAACACCGACCGCAACTTGGTCGAGATTTTCCAGACCCCTTGGCTGGCCTGATCTAGGCCCGCCCACGACCTGCCCTTGCGGGCAGTAACCGGGACGCCCCGTATGAGGCGTGACTAGGGGGAGAGACCCCACCTGTTTTGTAGCGTCCGTTGCGTTCCGCGTCCCCGTCCCCCGCACGGGCTGACGGCCCGGCGGTCTGACCCCGCCGCCGGGTCCGTTTCTTGTCCTGAAAGAGCGCCCCGCCATGCCCTACGCCAGCGAACAGGACATCATTGATATTTACGGCGCGCCCCGGCTCGATATGCTGGCGGACATCGACGCCAACGGCACCCGCGACGCCGCCAAGATCGAGCGCGCGCTGAACACAGCCTCCGACGTGATCGACGGCTACATCTCCAACCGCTATGCGCTGCCCCTTCCGCGCGCCTCCGGCGTGCTGCGCGATTGCTGTGTCTCCATCGCGGTCTACCGCATGGCGAGCGACCCGACGCTGATGGGCGAAGACGTGCGTCAGCGCTACGAAGACGCGATTGCGTTTCTGAAAGACGTTGCCAAGGGCGTCGCCGGTCTGGGATCCATTCCAACCAGCGCGCAATCTGCCGCCGCAGCCGCCAGTGGCGCGCCGCCGCTGGCTTCGCCGCAAACCGTTCTCGTCGAAAGCACGCCGCGCCTTTTTGGTCGCGAACTGCTTCGGAGGCTGTGATGCCGTTCTCCCGACCGCTCACCGTCAGTAATCCGCCACCGCTTGCTGGCATCGCCAGCGCCATTGCTGCATTGATCTACGCGGCGCTGATCGGCCTGCTGGCACTCGCCGCGATGACCTGGCGTGAGGACGCCGTAGGCTCTGTCGCCCGTGTCATGGTGTCGATGATCGGGACCGCGCTGCTTGTCGCGGGGCACCGGCCATGACCGGCGTCGTCCTCAACGTCACGATGGACGGCTCGTTCGACCGCCTCACGCGGCGGGTGGACAACCTTGCAGCCCTCAATCGCACACTCGTGCTCGACGGGCTGGGTCAGATCGGCGAGATGCAGACCAAGCGCCGCATCGCGTCTGAGAAGACCGCGCCGAACGGCACGCCGTGGCGGCCTAACCGCCGTGGCACTTCGATCCTCGTGCAACAGGGCTTCCTGCGCGACAGCATCCATCACGCCGTCGAAGGCAGCGCGTCCGTCCGCTGGGGTTCCAACCTCGTTTATGCCGCCATCCATCAGACCGGCGGGACGATCCTGCCAACGAGTGGCCGCTTCCTCGTGTTCCGCGCCGGTGACCGGATGGTGTTTGCAACCAGCGTCACCATCCCCGCCCGCCCCTATCTCGGGATCAGTGTGGCGAACCGCGCGCAGATGGAGCGCCACCTCGTGACCATGCTTGGGAGACAGCTCAATGGTTGACCAACCGCCGACCGGCAATTTCAACCGCTTTCATGAGGCCGTTACAGCCGATTTGAAGGCGGCGTTAACCGGCGTTGCCGTCGATGAGCACTTCGGCCCGTTTGAGCTGGATGAGTTGAAATCCTACGCCGTCAAAGCGCCGGCTGTGCGGGTGTCGATTGCCGGTCCATCGCACACCGACGCAATGTCGACGGGTGGGCGCGAGGCGCATCTGGTCGTCGCCGCGTTCGTGGTGACCAAGGCCGCGCCGAACTGGCCTGCCCACAAATCCGCGATGGACCTCGCCGAGCGGATCGCGGCGCGCATCCATCGCAACACGTTCGCGCTCGCGTTCGTCGAGCCGCCCCGCGATGTCATCATCGAGAACCTCTACAGCGGCAAGCTGCGCGAATTCTCGGGAAGCGTCGCGCTGTTTTCGGTGTCGTGGACGCAGCGGGTGCAGTTTGGCCTTGAGACCGCGCCGTTGCCAGTTCCCGCCCCGCCCCTGCCCGAGGGCTTCGCCTTTGAAATCGAAATTGAAGAGGTGCCCCAATGACCATTCCAGTTCGTGCGAGCGAGATCGTTGCTGCGCTGCCAACGCCGCTTGCGCCGTTGACCGTTTACTACATCGAGCGCGCCGGTAGCGTTGGCTACGATGTGGTTGCGACCGATGCCGACGCGCTGCCCATCGCCATGAACCTCGTGCTGGTCAAAGGTGACCCGGGTGGGGCCGACACGGTTGCCGCCTGCGAGGCGGCGCGCGACGAGGCAGAGGCCGCGCAGGCGACCGCTACGACGAAGGCGCAGACCGCGACTGATCAGGCAGGCATCGCTTCGACGGGTGCGTCCACAGCGACGACGAAAGCGCAGGTCGCGACCGATCAGGCCACCATCGCCACGACTGGCGCGACGACGGCGACGACGAAGGCGCAGGTTGCGACCGATCAGGCCACCATCGCCACGACTGGCGCGACGACGGCGACGACGAAAGCGCAGGTCGCGACCGATCAGGCGACGGCGTCGGAAAACGCCGCCACGGCGGCAGCGGCCTTTGCCATGGCAGCGGCAGGCTCGAAAGATGCGGCGGTTGTCAGCGAGGGCAAGGCCGCAACGAGTGCGGCGCAAGCGCTGTCATCGAAGAACTCTGCAGCATCTTCGGAAGCGAACGCGGCAACCTCGGTGACAGCGGCAGCAAGCAGCGCAACCTCGGCTCTAAACTCTGCCAATCAAGCCTCGGCAACCGGGATTGTCATTGTCCAAAACCTTGTGTCGGCGCAAAGCGCAGCGACGGCGGCAGCAAACTCCGCGACCGCTGCCGCTACTAGCGCGACGGGGGCTGCTACCTCCAAGACCGGCGCTGATACGTCAGCCACCAATGCAGCTAACTCGGCGACGGCTGCTGCTGGCAGCGCCACCGCCGCATCGACACAAGCAACTAGCGCGGCCAACTCGGCAACAGCGGCGGCAGCCTCGGCGGCAGCGGCCTTGGCTAACCAACTTCCTGCCGACTGGGCCGTCTCGACCGGCGTCCAACGCATTGTCAACAAGCCCACGACACTCGCGGGCTACGGCATCACGGACGCTCTTGCGTCGGCGTCAAAGGGCGCGGCCAACGGCGTCGCGCCGCTTGACGCAACCTCGCGGGTTCCGGCAGCCTATCTCCCAGCCTACGTCGATGATGTGCTGGAATTCAATGCGCTCGCTTCGTTTCCGGTGCCCGGCGAAGCTGGGAAAATCTACATCGCGCTCGACACTGGAAAAATCTATCGCTGGTCGGGCAGCGCCTACGTCGAGATTTCGGCGTCGCCGGGGTCGACCGATGCGGTGACGGAGGGCGCTGTCAATCTCTACCATACGAACGCGCGCGTCACCGGCCTGATCGCTGCATCTCTCGGCGTCTCCGTTCAGGCGTACAGCGCAGTGCTCGCCGGTTGGGCTGGGATCGCTCAGATCGACGGATCGAACAACGTCGGCATCGGGATGGCGCCGACTGGCAGCTTCAAAATTGAAATATCCGGGTCACTAAAAGTATCGACTGCTCTCGTGGCCGGTTCCTGGACCATGAACTCTACGACCGGTGTTTATTTATCCGCCGGATCGCGCGGTAAGCTCCACGCTGGCGCTCTGGCTGCGGGCGGCGCCTATCCATTGGGGATCAGCTCCGGCGACGGCGTGACCATGACCGGCGGCCACTTGTTTTTCAACGTCGACGGCGTCGAGCAGTTACGCCTGACCTCAACAGAGGCCCGCTTCAGAGGCCCGATCTCCACCCCGAATGTAAACTCGTCGTCACAATCGAACTTTCAGGGCAACCAGCAGGGGGGGATCTATCAGGCAGCGACCGTTGGTTATGGCACCGGTGGCCTGATGGTCCAGGGACTAGGCGTTGGTGCTGCGGCCTACATGTCGTTCCATCGTCCCGGCGCGTTCGCCATGTGCCTCGGTCTGGACGTTAACAACAAGTTGGCGTGCGGCGGATGGTCGATGGGCCTCAACTCTTACGAGATATACCACGCTGGCAATCCGCCACCCAATCAGATCATGGCTCATGGGCGCGTCAATGGTTCCACCGGCGCGCTGTTGCGGTCGGTCGGTGTCACATCCTGCACCCGATTGGCTGCTGGAACATACGAGATCGTGCTCGCTGGAACGCTGCCCGCTAACGTTGAGGTGTTTGTCACCACGGCTCGGACAGCGAGCAACGTCCAAATTGGATTTGAGGACGACACGTTCCGGTCAGGCAACACGATCCGAATTTTCACGGTCAACAACGCCCACAACGCCGAAGACGCGAAGTTTTCGTTCGCGATCATTTAGGAGCCAGCGATGTTTATAATTTATCAAGCGCCTGCGCATCCGATCACCACAGTCAGCGTTTCGCATGACGCGATGATTGCCGCTGTGTTTGAGGATATCCCGGCAGTGACGAGGGACGTTCCTGCTGTCACGCGCACCGTGCCGGCAGTCATGGATGGCGATACGATCATCACGCCGGAGAGTGAGGAAATCGTCACGCCTGCTACCGTCGAAATAGTGACGCCAGCGACGCAACGGGTTGTGACGCCAGCCGAGACCGATGCCGAGTTCGAGGCCCGCATGGTTTCCGCGCTCGTGCCACCCGGTGCCCAACACGTTATCGTTGATCCAGTCACGTTGCCGGGGGTACCCGTGGAACGATGGATTGTGGATTGGGGCATGGGGGTTGTCACAACCCGAGCGGCGACAGTGACCGTCGCTGACATCGTGGCCGAGCGCGAGCGCCGCATGGCGCTCGGGTTTGACTATGTTTTTGGAGACGCACGCGGCGTCCACCACATCGGCACAACACCAGCCGACATGAAGGGCTGGGACGAGGTCACGCAGGCGACCCAGGCCATGATCGCGCTCGGCGCGGGCGCTACCACTTTGACCGTCGTCACCGATACCGGCCCCGCGACGATCACGGCACTGGAGTGGCAGTACATCCTGATGGCGGCGTCGGCATCGCGTCAGCCGCTCTGGGCGCACTCGTTCGCGCTCCAGGCAATGACGCCGATCCCGGCTGACTACGCCGACGATACCTACTGGAGCTGATTGCATGTCCGAACTTGACGAAATCTACTACCGGCTGGCCGAGCTGGAACGCGGTCAACGCAACATCGTCCGGTTCGTCGAGGTTGACGAGGTCGACGCGGCGAAGGGCACGGCTCAAGCCACGGATCGCGGCGGCGGCGAGGGCAAAGACCTTCCGCTGCCGATGCTGCCGTGGGCCGAAGTTGGCGCGCCTCAAGCGGGCGGCAACGGCACGACGTGGCGTCCGCCAGCCAAAGGTCAGCGGATGATGGTGATCAGTCCGTCCGGTCGGCTCGCCGAAGGAATGCTGTTTCCCGCCTCGTTTTCGAACGCCGCCAGTCAGCCGTCGCAGAAGGGCGACGAGCACGTCGAGACGCGCGGCAAGACCCGCGTCACGTGGAGCGACAACAGTGCCACGATAGACCATGGCGGCATGACGCTCGTGATGGCAGAAGGTAAGGTGACGATCACCGCGCCCCACATCGAAATGATAGGCCGGATAAAGATCGTCGGGTTCATCGACCACGACGGCGCGATGGTGTCGACCAAGGTCCACATCGACGCCAACGGACTGCACCGCTAGCCGCCCTCGGGGGCATCTGCCCCCGCTCCATTTCCCGAAAATCGCTGCCAAGGTTGCGTCGAACAACGCAGTTCGACGCCATTCCAATCCGCAGCGAGACACCCATGGCCAACCCGACCGTATCCGCGCCAGCAAAAGACCTCTATGAAATCGTCCAGGGCTTTTGGCACCGGGGCGTCTTTGCCGAGACAAGCTTTAAGATCGCGCTCACCGAAGCGGAGGCCAAAAACCTGCTGACCGGCGGCAATGTCCGTCGGATCGCCGCCAACGATGCAGCGCCCGTCGACCCCACCGATCCAGCGCCTGCTGCAATCGCTCCCGCTCCCGCTCCTGAAACTGCCGCTCCTGCCGCGCCTGCCAAGAAGCGGGCCTAACGGTCATGGCGGGGATGGATCGCAACACCGGGCGCTGGATTGCGGGGTGGCCTCACACCTTGCAGTCGATCGCCGACGTGCTGTCGACCCCGCTGGAGACGCGCGTTCTGCGCCGCATGTACGGCGCGGACGATGAGACGCTGCAGGATCGGCCAATCAATCCCGATGTCATCACGACGGCGATCATGGCCGTAGCCGTGCCGGTGGCGCGATGGGAGCCGCGCGTTGAGATGGTGCACGTGTCCATCGCCCGAGCCGGTGTGCACGGCCTGCTTGAACTCGCGATGCGGGTGACGTGGTTTCCGCGCGCGCTGTTTGGCGACCGAACGCCAGCCATTGAGCAACGCATCGCGAGGACTTCATGAGCCGGTATGTCGCCATCGACCTCGCCGGGCTTGTGCCAATTGACGCCGTGGTGTTGCCTGACGCAGAGGTTATCGTCGCCGAGCGAAAGCTCTTGGTCCTGGCGCTGATTACAGACCCGGTTCTGCGCGCCGAAGTGGCTGCGGTTCTGCGGCTCGAAAGCGAGCCGCTGGTCAAGGCTATTGAGGCAGGTGCACTTCGCGAATTGATGGTCGATCAGCGCATAAACGAAGCGGTTCGCGCTGTCATGCTTCCAACGTCGCGCGGTGGTGATTTAGAGAACCTGTGCTCACGGCTGGGTGTTCAACGCCTCATCGGCGAGACCGACGACGAGCTGCGCTACCGCTATCAGCTCGCGCCCGAGGCTTTCTCGACGGCGGGTCCTTATGGTGCCTACGAGTTCCACGCCCGCAGCGGCCACCCGCTCGTCAAGGACGCGGCGATCTACGGCCCCGAAAGCGGCCTCGTCGAGCCGGGCTTCGTCCTCGCCGTCATCCTGTCCAAGACGGGAACGGGCGTTCCCGCCCGCGAAATCATCGACGCGGTCGCTGCAAAATTCTCGCCTGTCGACACCCGCCCCCTGACCGATTTCGTGCAGGTCAGCGCGGCCACAGTCACGCCCTACGCGATCAACTACCACCTCCACATCCGCGCCGGGGCCGATCCGAGCCTGATCGTCACGGCGGCTTTGAACGCGCTTCAAGCCTACGCTGACGCCTGCCACAAGGTCGGCCGCCGCGTCGTCGTCTCGGCTCTCGACGGGGCTGCCCATCAGGACCGCGCCAACGTCATCCGTGCCATCCGCGTCGCGCCGCTGGCCGAGGTCAATCCCGGCTTCGAGGGTGCGGCCTTTGCCACCTCTGTCGGCGTCACCTACGAAATCGTGGAAGGGTAAGGCATGGCCATCGACCCGCCACGCGTCGAGCACCTGTTGCCGCCCAACGCGACGCCGCTTGAGCGCGCGCTGTCGGCGTCCGATCACAGGCTGCTGTCTGCGCCAACGTG
>Ga0247834_1006416_pt1 | contig 13198 bp, 11 predicted proteins | sample LaCruzMarch2015__8_FD_187118 | JGI IMG/M metagenome (GOLD analysis project Ga0247834, IMG submission 187118) | Freshwater microbial communities from meromictic Lake La Cruz, Castile-La Mancha, Spain - LaCruzMarch2015_12m | ecosystem: Environmental > Aquatic > Freshwater > Lake | place: Spain... | reverse complement strand
CGCCAAAAAGCCTGCCGCTACTGAAGAAGGCGAGCAAGAAGTAGTCGAAGACCCCAAAGATGTGTGGGATAAGCTAACTGCTGGTATGGGCGTTCCTTACGATAGCTTAAATGCAGATGGTAAGGATATGTGGGCTGGCGCAGTTGAAAGCGGGCACGCCAACTTACGGGTGGCTAACGAACTATTTACAAATTTCGGCGCCGATGAAAAGCCCACTGCTGAAGAACCTATTGAAGACGTGGAAGTTGAAGATACAGTAGAGCCGTCTGATTTAGAAAAAGCTAAGGCTAGGGTAGGTAAAGAACTTAGTAAGCTAGCAAGTTCGCTAGGCGCAAAAAACAATCTTACCCCCGAAGAACAAGGGTCGTTGAGCGAATTTATGTCTGCGCTCGGTGACTTAATGTATGAATTAGTTAGGTCTGGAGCAAAGACATTTGCAGAAGCATTTAAACAGGCTAAAAAACAAGCTAAGGAAGAATTAGGTGATGTAGCTAGGTACGTGCCGGAGTCTGCATATAAACAAGCATACGATGCTGTCAAGTCCGGTAGCGTAAACCCCAAACAGCAACGCTCTAAGCTTGAAACACAGTTCAACAATGTAGTAAACCGTCCGTACAAAGACCTTCCAGAAACTACACAGAAACTCACAAATGATGCCCTTAATGCGCTTTCTAACGTGCCCGGCAACCTACGTACCGCTGCCCTTGGGTTCTTAAGTCTTGACCAAATTAACGACTTGTACGGCAAAATCATGCCGTCGATTAAGAAGCTCATTAAAGCGTTGGAAGTTCGTGCTAGTGACGTGGCTAAGCGCCGTGAGTTTGTTGAGAAAAGCATTAGGAAATACCACGAAGTATTTAAGAATTACACACCGGAACAAAAGAAGGCGTTCTTTAAGACGTTCTTTGACACAACTCTTGAGCAGATTGAGCCGCTTACAGTTACCGTAAAAGAAGTAATTGATTCTAACGGGCAGGTGCGCCGCCAACGCACGTACAGCTTAAACAAGAATTTGACGACGGCAAACAATCCTATCGCACAGAAGTTTCACGCGATGCCGGAAGAAGTGCGTCAGGTGTACCTAGATATGCGCCGGGACTACGATAATTATGCCGACGAGCTTGAGAATCTAATCACTAAAGACGTTACACCAAGTGCTGCCAAGAAGTTGCGTACGCAGTTTGAACTGCGCCGCTTGAAGGTCTACCTGCCCCTGTTCCGCCAAGGTAACTACTGGTTGTCCTACACCGACGAGTCTGGTGAGCCTGTTGTTATGGCGTTTAAAAGCAACCGGGAACGAGAGCTTGAGATTCAACGTGCTAAGAAAGAAAAAGCAAAAGACATTAAAGAGTTCTCGCGTTTTGAAGATATTATTAGCCGTACAGGTCGCCCACCGGTAGGGTTCGTAGCGGGCGTCATTAAAACACTACAAGATGAAAAAGTACCAAAGGCGGTGCTTGACCAAGTCTACTCATCTTATCTATCGCTTTTCCCCGCTGAGTCTGTACGGCAAATGTACCGTAAGCGTAAAGGTATCGCAGGTTTTGAAAATGATGCCGTAGAAGTCTACGCAAACGTAATGAGCCGTATGATTAACCAAGTAGGCAACTTGTCGCATGCCAAGGACATTGACACCGCGATGGGGGAGATTATTACCCAAGGCGAAGCTGATGGAAGTATGGCGGCTAGAGATGTAGTCAGTAACATTGCCGCGCAAAACGACTACATGATGAACCCGGTACCCAATAAAATTTCTGCTGGGCTTAGTTCCTTTAGCTACTACATGTATATCGCGGGTAACGTGTCGTCCGCTCTTGTCAACCTTACCCAACTCCCCATCGTTGTATATAGCCTGCTCGGGGGTGAGTACGGATTCGATAACGCATACGATGCTATGCGTAAGGCCACCAGTATGTATATGAATGGCGGCAAGGACAACAATAGTGATTTCCTGCCCGATTGGACTTTTGGTAAGGGTAAGAATGTCCGCTCTGACTTAAAGCGCCTGTACGACGAAGCGGTTAAACAGTCCGTTATCCGTCGTTCTACTTCCCATGAAATTGTTGATATGCGTAAGCAAAGCGCTGGAGACTACGTAGGTCTTCGTGCAAAAGTAGAGACAGGACTTGCGTGGGTGTTCCAAAACTCAGAACGTGCGAACCGCGAAATCACTCTTATCGCTGCGTACGAATTAGCCCGTAAGAAAGGTTTGTCGGAACAAACAGCAATCGAAAAGGCAATGAGCGTTGTTAAGATGTCGCACGGTGCTTCGTTATCGGAGACTGGACCGCGATTCTTCCAAAGCAATATCGGACGGGTAATCTTCACGTTCAAGCGATTCGCGCAATCACAAATCTACCTGCTGTCTAAGTTGTTTAATCAAGCGTTCCGTGATGCCGACCCTAAAGTACGTGACGTTGCTCGTAAACAACTCATGGGTATCTACGGTATGGCGTTCATGTTTGCTGGCGCTCAAGGGGTCCCGCTGTATGGTGCAGGCAGTATGCTTGTCGGATTCCTAATGGGGGATGACGACGAGCCGATAGACGTTGACGAATATATTCGCGCCTCTGTTGGCGACATGGTTTACAAAGGTCCAGTTAACCAGCTTCTCAACGTAGATATCGCAAGCCGAACTGGTTTCAATAGTCTTGTTTGGCGCGACAATCCGCGCCGATTGGCCGAAGTTGGACCTGCTACGTACATGTTTGAGCAGATGGCCGGTCCTAGCTACTCCGCATTTTTGAGCATGCAGAACGGGTACAAGGATATTTCGGAAGGTAATGGATACCGTGGGTTGGAAGCGATTATGCCTAGCTTTCTTAGAAACACCATGAAGGGCTTCCGATTTGCAATCGACGGAGCTACCAACCGTGACGGGGTGCCTATCGTTGATGACGTAAATGCGTACAACATTGCTATGCAGATTACAGGCTTTACTCCCGCCGACTTGTCTGAAGCCTACGCACGTGTTGGCGCTAAGAAAGAAGTAGAAAAGAAAATTCTCCAACGCCGCACTAGCTTGTTAGACAAACTGTACACCGCTCGTAAAGAAAGTGACTTGGATGGGGTGGCAGAAATCAGGGAACAGATTGCCGACTTCAATTCAAAGAACCCCGAAAAGAATGTACGCATCACGGGAGATACAATCAGTAGGTCGATGCGTGGGCACCAGCAACGCGAAAAAGAAATGGTTGATGGGGTGCGTATTACTCCCGCTTTACGTCGCAGACTTGAGGAAGAGTACGGGGCTGATGACGATGAGGATTAACCAACCCGCCATACTCTAACGCCGTACATACCTTTATGTATTATTTGCTTTGCCGTTACCTGCATACTTAGCTGACGGCATTGCTCCAAAACATAGGTCTGTACGGCGTCTCTATCTAGGCACGGTATAAATATAGAAGTGCCTACGTCAAAATCCTTCCACGCTATTGCTACTGGAAGATTGAGTATCCGAAGCACTCTTTATTGCCTCAATGTCAAAGTCGGGGATTTTAGTTACGTCGAAAACGTAGCAGCGGGTTGGTGGTAGTTGGCTGTACTGTGTGCCCGAACCCAGTCTGTGAACCTTGGTTTCTACTAAAGAATTGTTTTTCTTGTGCGGGGCGAGGGCTTCTTCCACACTGATTTTGTCCAGAGATAGTTGCTCTCTGAAAGCGGGAATCGAGACGTAGAGTCGTTTTGTATCCGGCTCAAACCTAATAGCCAAAGACCTACCACGGGGCACATGAAGCGCAGCCTGCTCCAACCCCGTGCGCTTATCGTTCGTGCCGTTGGCGACAACCATCTTGTCAATGTTCTTATACAAGAAAGACGTAAGCACATCCTTCATGTCGATTACAAGATTCTTGTTGCGGTTGCGTTGAGCACGAATGCTGTTCACTACAAACTCAAACACGGGTTTAGTAGGAATATTGTGCAGCCCCAAACGCCCTGCGATGATGCCTCCCGCAAGCCACCTAGAAAGTACACCGCCCCAGTAACGTTCTTTGCTAGTAACCCCCGCCTTCTGTTCTAGTTTCTTGCGTAACTCAACAGATAAAATGTTGCACTCATCCAAGTGCCCTAATACGTACTGCATGTACGGGGTAATCGCATGGCCGTAGTTCTCCATCAAGGGGCTAAAGTGTGCACTAGCCTGCGTACCAGTCATATCAAAATTGTGTTCTGCTTCAACACACAACATACGACCAAGAACCGCATCGGCGTTACCACTAACCGAACTAACTGATTGGTCTAGCGGGTTGTTTGAGGTAGTAAGAAGCGAAGTATTCCACGTGATTCTGTTTACCCGCTCGATATTGTTGGACCCTTGCAGTCGGTTCTTACCTTTACCGTCAGTTACGTCATAACAAAGATTGTATTTGTCTTCAGGCGACCTAGCCGTAAGTTCGTCCATACCAAGGACCATGCTCTGCACGGTGCCCATCCGGTTGTAGGTAAAGTTGTCGGTGTCTTTCTTACGGATAATTTGCTCTTTGGGGTGCCCTGCCACACTCAATGCGGCATAGATAGTCGTAGTTTTACCCGCACCACCAAGTTGGCTGTACATGTTGTAGATGAAGCCGTCGATGTCAGGGTCAAACTTTTGCAATGGGCATCCAAATGCTGCGAACAGGGCAAGGGCACGGTACTCCATACCGGGAGTAACGAAGTAGTTAATGATGTTCTTCCAGACGTGAAAGTCCCCCGCTTCATGAAACGCAGGAGAAACAGTAATTAACGAACTACTTGGGGGGCAATACTCAATCCTGTCGGCGTATAGCCTGCGGTCCCCAACAACAAAACTATCGTTGTTCTCCTGCCATCCAAGTTGAGATACGCCCTTCTCTGCTTTGGTCGTATTTTGGAGATGTTCTACCCACTTTGTAATGTATGCCATAAGTTCATTCAGTTGTTTACCAATTACAGCTACACCCTCTTTACTGATAGCGTCTCTAAACTTATCGACGGCCACCACCGTGCTTAGCGGTAAAACAAAATCAACAACACCGTCTTTGGGTTTGTGCAGCCGTAGTAATACCGACTCTCCGTGAAACACATCGTTAATGCGCTTAACTACGTAGAAGGGGTACGAGTAGACTTTACGGGGTATGGCTGCGGCTTCTTCATCTTCCGATACGCGGCGATAAACCCCACCGTTCTCTCCCTTAAAGTACGGAAACGGGTACTCGGGTATGACGTAGGTTTTAACTTCTTTTGTATTAGCATCAGTGGCTACTACCTCAATCTCTCCCTCGGCCTCCTTGATGCGTAATCCTAACTGGATAGGGCCGCTAATCTTGTGGGGGCAGCCTTCGCATGTTGTCGGACTGTTTCTTCTAAAGACTTCGCAGCTTTGTGCGCCGCCAAACGATGCTGCCTTGGTGCTGGCCTCTTCAAAGTTGTAGTCCTTGTGCCCTTCAGAGATAGCCTTGATAGCTTCATCCCTGTCCTCGCACTTGTTAGCGATAGACAGCCCACCAATCCAAAGGTCGTAATCGGCAGTTGCCCTAGTCTCGTAGAGTTTTCTAATCTGAGCGCAGCCGGTACCTGCGAGGCTTTTCTCCAAAATGTCAGAGAAGTAGTACTCCTTGTTCTGCATCAGCAGTCGGGTAGTCTCGTCAAGCCCCGTGTGCCGTATGTGCTCTGGTATTTCAGAAAACAAATCTACAGGCGCTACTTCGCCTAAAAACGTTTTTATTTCTGCTAGACTGACAGCGTCCGCCTCTACCAAAATATCTACGGATATTGGGTTGTTCGCATCTTTTACGTGGTATGTCCCCGGCACTCTAAGTACACGTGCAGCGTCCGCCGGTACAGTAGGGTCAATATGCAGACCCTTCGTAAAACATAATTTCTTGAACGCATTAGCATACGGCTTCCATTGTGCCGCGCTAAGTTCCTCGTCAAACACCCAGTATACGTGCAGGCCGCGCCCAGATTTAACAATGTTGGGCTTAGGAAATCCGGTTTCTTTTACGAACCTCTTCAATGCTACGGCCGCATCTTCCGTAGTCTCATAGCCTTTTTCGCCCTTATCTTCACCAACATCTAGGTCAAGATACAAGCACTTAATAAGTTCTACGTTTTCGGCTTTTCTGTTAGCCAGAGTTTGAAAACTAGATACTGCAAAGAATACGTTGTACTTACGCTCAACCCAAAAATCTACTTTAGCTAAAAGACTTTCTAATGTAGGAAACAACTCCTGCCTTATGTTTTCTCCTACCCCCTTACACACCCACAAACAGTAATTTCCGGTAGTGGGCAAAACAAACCGCAAAAACTCTTCTCTCGTCCGCATTTACGCACCACGCCAAGTGAAAGGTGGGGGGAACCAACCTGCTCTATCGACAACCCCTTGTTGATAAAAGATTGGCTCCCCCCGGACTAGTTATATTACTGCTGCGAGAGCTTTTCTACCAGCCTTTCTACTTTCTCTCGTAGGTCCTTTCGAGGCGAGGCTTTGCCTTTGAACCACATATAGATTGCCTGCCTAGAAACCCCAAAAAATTCAGCCACATCTGTTACTGGGATGTTCTTGGCAACACATACCTTACCGAGTTTTACACCCAGACTGTCAGAGGACACCAAGCTAAGTTGGTGGATTGTTTTGGTGTTATACCCACGGGAAGTCGTTTCACTCATCATCCCACTCCGACAGGATATTGCTAATCTTGGCCTTCGGTGCCGGTTCTTCTTGGGCCTTCTTAGTGGATACCTTCTTCGGCTCGTCAGATTCTTCCGGTTCGGGCGCGGCGGCTACCGGCTTGCTTTCTAACTTGGGCGGGGTGCCTGCAATCTCTGCGCCATCTGCTTGAGATACGGTCATGGTGATTGCCTTGATAGCATCGGGCGTCTTGCCCTGCTCCATAGCGTCCATAAACTCGCTAGTCTCAAGCCAACGAACAGGCTTAAAGGTGAGTCGCGGCACCGCTGCACCCGTATCAAAACGCATTTCGGTAACAACAGAAGTGATAGGTACGCCCTTGCTACCAATCATTTGCGCGTAAGTCTGCAAGGGCCACTTGTTGTTTTCGCCCTTACCAAACACAGATGCGGCGGGTAAGGTGAGTTGGTAAACACTTCCGTTGATATCGTTCTCCAACACAACCGCTAAGCGTTGTGAATACCGGCAGGCACGGCTATCCCCTTGACCACTACCCTTCACATTCTTGGGGCAGGTTGCACAGCTAGTGGATTGCGGGGTGCGCGCAGTGTGGTCAGGCTTTTCACCGTCCGCAGACCAACAGGCGGGAGTGCTTTTAACACCTTCTTCATAAGTACCTTCGTAGTAGGTACGCGAGACCTTTGATGCTGCTGCCACGATGATTACGTTCATGGAGCGGTCTTCATTACGCGCAACTTCTTCACCACCGACAATCATGCGGAATACACCGCCCTTGATAGAGATGCGCTTAACACCGCCAGCACCACCCATAAGGGCTTTAGTAGTATCGTCCAGTTCCATCGTCCGCAGGTGGGCAGGAAGGTTCTGGCTAAAAATAGTCAAATCACTCATTTGGTAATGCTCCTTATTTACGACGAACCGAGACAGTATATTTACTGTCCACATTTAACCCCTGCGGAAGTACATCGGGGTTCTCTTCAAGGAACTGCTGCATGTTTGTCTGGCTAATACGCCGCTCAAACAAATCTAGTGCATCATGGTCCTTGACAAATTTATGGAATGAGTGCCAATCGCTAGTCCAAAACCGCTTTTGCACCCTACGGCTAACCGTACCGTGCTGCGTCTTCAAACTATCGGCGCCCACAGTCTTACACATATCCAACAACTCTTGCTCAATAACTTCTAACTGCTCTTTGAGCTTGGCATCCTTTTCATCGTACTCTTGATTAAGTTTGCTTCGCTCATCCCTAATTTTTACGTACGCTTTCACTAATTTGTCTGCGGTAATTTCCATACACCCTCCCAACAGTTGAAGATACAGACTAACACCCCCGCTTTACTTTGTCAATCGTCGGGGTCAATATTTTTGTAGAGGTCCACCAGTCTTGAGTGTATGTCTATGTTTCCACTCAACATTGTGTAAATCTTTTTTTCTACATCTGACCCTTGAAGGTGCACCACGGTGACTGGGTTTCGCTGCCCTGCGCGATGCGTACGGGCGTTTGCTTGTAGGTAGATTTCGGTAGAGGTGATGGGACCCCACCATACAACTACGTTCGCTGCTGTTAGTGTTACTCCATGAGCAGCGGCCTGTGGCTGAATAATAAGAACTTGTGGGTCGTGGTCAGTTTGGAACTTGTTAAATATATCGTTACGTTTACCAGCCGGAACTTTCCCGTTAATGATGTCGTTCGTGACCCCGGCTTTAGTCAGTTCCTCGGAAACAATGTGTATCGCATGGGTATATGCAACAAACACTAAGACCTTATGGGATGCTTCTTCAATAACTTCTTTCAGTGTGTCTAAACGATTTTTAGCATCGAAGGCTACGACCTCGCCGGTGTCCGAATAGACTGCACCGCACGAAAGCTGTAATAGTTTGTTCAGTGTGGCTGCGGCGTTTACTGCCGTGATTTCTTCCCCTGCCGCCGTAGCCATCATCTGCTGCTTAATCATCTTGTAGTACTTCTTTTGCTGCGCGGTAAGAGGGACTTCCCGTGTCGTGTATGTAATGTCGGGTAGGTCCAGACATTCTTCCTTGGTGAACCGAATCGCTGGCTGCAACACCTGATGCACTATCTGTTCGGAGCGCGGCCTTGGAATCCATTTGAACTGCGTGACGCGCTGCATGACCATGTCTTTGAACGCGCCAGAAAACTTAGGCACACCGGACGGGTTAACCAATTTAGCCAGACCATAGGCATCTACTGGGGATTGTGCGGCGGGGGTGCCAGTCAACATCCACAACCAAGTCTTAGGCTTGATTAGTTTATTGATGGTCTTCCATCGCTTAGTGCTTGGGTTCTTAAGTGCGTTGCACTCGTCTACGACAACCAAATCAAAGTCCGCCGCTTCTAGTGCGTCGAATACAATCTCGGTACCGTCAAAGTTAATAATTACAAACTCCGACCCGCCGCCAATTGCCTCAATGCGTTTTTCTCTGGAGTAGCTATGGGCAACAGTGCAAGTTCTGTGCATTGCAAATTTAAACAAATCGTTTTGCCATGCTGACTGCATAATTGACAAAGGGCAGATAACCAGTACCCGTTTGATTATCCCTATGTTCATCAGGTAGTCCGCAGCCCATATGACGCTAGACGTTTTACCCGTGCCCTGTTCGTTAAAACAAAACGCTTTGCGATGCAGTGTTAGAAAAGACGCGGTTTTTTTCTGATGGTCAAACGGTTTGTACAGTCCCGGCCATTCATAGTGCGCCTCAATCGGAGACGGCACGTTCTTTATTCTAAGGTTCTTTAGTACCTGCGCTTCTTCTAGGCCCCACTTAACTAACAGCGAACCGTCGTCTAGAAGTTTGCTTTTGGGTATAACTGCCGTGACTTTCTCTGGGTTCTTAAGCCTGAGAAGTAGTCCTTTGTTTTCGATTATTTGCATGAAGTATCAGTCAAGCGCCGTAACAGTAAATGGTCAGTACTTCGATTAGCTCGTCTTCTGACTGCGCTACAAAAGCCGCTACAGACTTATCGTCTTTGTTCTCTACAACTTCACCAATCCAAAACCTTTCTTGACAGATATACATATTTAGGGTCCTGTCATCTATAGTAAGCAATGCCTCAAACTCTTTTTTAGTCATACAAACCCCAATAGCCTATAGAGCCAAATCGGTATTTCGATTAGCTAAACTTACTTTACAGCGGTACTACCTACAGCTTACTTCTTCTCGCCCTTCTTGTGCCCATTACGCGCACGGTTCTTGGACGGAGGCACTAATCTTACACCATCTGAATTGCTACCGCCCTTGCTCAGCATCTTCACGTGGTCGATGTCTTTGCCCTTGCGGTTGACGCCTTTCTTATCCATAGCCCTACGCGCACGTTGCCGCTCCATACGGTCATCATGCTCCCCGCGCTTCTTCTGCATCTCGTACTCATGCTTGTAGGGGCGGGGAGATTTAGTGTAGGGCATGGGTGTTAGGCTTTGCCATTGTGAGGACAGTCTACCACTGGGCAATGTGCGCGACAAGTAAAGTTCGGTTTTTGGTTCCAAACATCTTTTTCTATGGCTGTTTCAAGACGTTTAGTATCCTCGAGCCACTTCATCCAGTACACGTGCTGCTCGCTTGCCGTGTAGTTAGACTTAATAAACTCTTCTGGAACTACAAATAGCAGGCCCGCTTTTACCTTCGTCACTTCTGGAAAGTGCTTGAACACCGCTAACGATAGGATTTCAAGTTGTTTAGTGTCTGCGTACTTGCTGCTCTTGCCGGTCTTGTAGTCAACCAGATACGCCTTTTCCCCATTAATAATTACTAAATCCGCTACGCCACGCCACCATACTAACGGGTCAAAAAATTCGCAGGGCTGCAAGTCTTCCCGCAAGCCCATTCTATACTCGCAATATTTAGTGCCTTCAATTGCCTTTAACGGGTCTAATTGTGCTTTATACCCAGAAAACTTTTCTGGTAATGGTTTGTCATCGCGCACGTACTCTTCAAAGGCTTTATGCACTGCGTTGCCATACAGCAGGTGCTCAGTATCAGGCTCTTTTATATCTTTCTTTATACGCAGTCGATAGTACTTGTGCGGACACTGTAAAAAAAGATTTAGGTTGCTATACGACCACGTGTACTTTGCCATCAACATTCCCCGTAACTAGAACCAATACCAGCTTCGCAGTTTAGAGGAAGTCCGACAGCCCATGTGGGGGAAGTACGCATACATTCTTCTACATACTGCATAGCTTCTACAGCTTCTGATTCTTTTACGATGCAGGCCACGGCATCGTGTACGGTAAGTACGACCTTGTACCGTTTACTTATTTTCACCAACTGCTCTGCGATGACGCAGCGTGCGAGGGCTTGGCACAGGTTCTCAATAACTTTACCGCCGTATATCTTTACTTCGCCCCTACGTGTTGGGTAGACATACTGTTCTTTACCGTCCGGTTCTGTAACCTTCTTCAACCCATTGTACCGCTGCCACAACTTGTTAGGTAGTAGGAATCCAGATTGCACCGAATCAAACTCAAGAACCCCTTCGCGGCCTAAGTCTGTGCTAGTGCCGTTAACAATAGACTCCAAACACTTCTGCGCTTGCTTCCACAGTTCTGGAATCTTTGAATAAGTCTGGCGATACACCGCAATGATGCGTTGCGCTTCTTGCAGTTCGGTTTCAACGCCAAATGATTTTAGCTGTGCTTGGAACTTAACAGCGCCCATACCGTATCCGGCACCAAGAATCGTAGTCTTACCTACGAAACGTTCATCTTTTGTGATTTCTTCGACGGGTTTGTTGTATATGCTTGATGCCATAATCTTGTAGACATCTTCACCATTAGCAAACGCCTCTACCAAATCATCTTGCCCCGCTAACCACGCAAGCACCCGCGCCTCAATCTGCGACGAGTCAGAGTCGATAATCTTAAATGATTCTGGGGCGCGGATTGATAGCTTCAGTTTGTTAGCGTTGGCGCCTCGGGACGGTAGGTTCTGGAGATTGATTTTGTCGTCACCACCCCATCTACCTGTATGTGCAGCGTAATAACGTAATGGTACGGGCATGGGGCCGCGCTCGCCGATGCCGATAAATCTTTCGGTTCGGGTTTCTTCAAGCGTAGTTTTTGTGCCAAGACGTGCAGACACCAATGCTTGAACCTTTGGGTCTGGATGTTCCAGAAGTTCTTTAAACTCTTCATCTGTTTTGGCAAAGGCCCACGCAATCTTCTGGGTGCGAGGACTCATCTTAGTAGGCGGCACCACACCACAAGCCTTTAACAACTCTGCAAACTTATCATTGGACATAAGCGTATCGCGTTCAGCGGCAGCCGTAGCCAAGAGCTTTTCTTTTTTATCTTTTACATCTTGTAGGTGCTGCTGCAACAACGGTACATCTAACTCCAGTACCGGCTCAGTGAACATCCTGAGCGTCACATCAATTACTTTTAGTTCGTTCTTGGGAAAGTTGCCTACTAGAATATTGAACAGTTTGTAAGTCAGTTCGACATCGTTTTTGCAGTAGTCTCCGTATTTTCGGAGGTCTTCTTCCGAGAAGTCCGAGCGCCTTTTACCGAGCGCGTTGACAACTTCTGTTCCTTTTTCGCCAATTCCATATCGTTCTGCAAGGGCTTTGAGGGAGCCTCCGGCTTCGACTCCGTGGGTTGCTCTAGCCATAGACAAAGTGTCAAGTAGTGCTTTAGGAGTAATTCCGAACACCCACGAGAGAATCGCTCCATCAAACTGCATATTGTGCGCCAACACTGCTTTGTCCGACCAATTAAGGTTGTGCAGGGACTTTCTGATTTCGGCGTGAGTGCCGCTAATCCAATCGGTTGGATAGTCTCCGACTTTGACGGCAACCCCAATGACCTCAAACCTTGGGTCTCGGATGTATTCTTCGGTTGTGATTTTGCTGAGCGAGAAGTCTTTATCATAGTAAGTCTCAAAGTCGATGGTAACTATCTGCATTAGAAATCAAACTCCCCTTGACCGGGATTGATTATTCTTGAAACAACTTCTTCAGAAAAATCTTTTCTTAGTACCTTGCGGTACGCTTCTTTTAACAGTGTAAATTCTTCTGCCGTAAGTAGGAAAGCCAAGGGCGTTTGCATGTCTGAACAAAACGTATCTAAAAACTCTTCGCGCCAATGAGCGCGTTTGCCTACAAACTCATGCGGAAAATGCTCCATGCGTTCGACAAGGGCAAGTACTTCTTTTGATACGAATGTCTCGTCCATTTTACGCCGCTCGGTTGTCATTCAGCCAAGCGCGTAGCATACGGGCTTGAACCACCATTTCATCCGTTAAGTCTAACGCGCCCTCAGTTTGATTGTGCAGGCAGGCGTAGTGCAAATCTTTGCACAACTTGTCCATCTTGATAAGGATTGCCGAATAGTCAAATAAATTTTCTGCTGCATTACTCATCGGTATTCCTTTTGATTGGGTTTGTTAAGAAGGGCGTCTAATTCTGCTTGCGCGGAAACGACATAGTATTTTACCGGACGTTTGCACAGGCCCCTAATAGGTTCTTCTCGGCACAACTCAATATCGCCCGTCTCTTTTAGTTTAGCCACATAGCGTTCTATTGACGCTAGGCTCATGCCAATACCCTTGACTAGCTCTATGATGCT
>Ga0247834_1006411_pt1 | contig 13203 bp, 11 predicted proteins | sample LaCruzMarch2015__8_FD_187118 | JGI IMG/M metagenome (GOLD analysis project Ga0247834, IMG submission 187118) | Freshwater microbial communities from meromictic Lake La Cruz, Castile-La Mancha, Spain - LaCruzMarch2015_12m | ecosystem: Environmental > Aquatic > Freshwater > Lake | place: Spain... | reverse complement strand
GGCCGCGGCTCAAGCCGAGCCGAAGGGCTGGACAAAAGGCGGCTGGGTAGGGAGGATCAATCGGTCACGTAGGGGTGGAATGCTGGTGAGAATCCAGCGGTCCCATGCTCCTAAGAATCGACAATCACCATCTACGCATCCACGGCGATGCTGACCTCGCATGTCTATCAGCTGAAAGATGCTCACCAACTCGCTGGGGAATTCAGTTGCCATTCAAGTCCTCTCCTTCCGTGAAGTTCTTGGTCCACTCTGGTCAAGGCAGCGTCTCCATCGCCTCCTCGACGTCGTCCCGTCATTGAGTGATCCGAGGTCAGAAGATCCCACGCGGGGTCTTGGGCGCGCAGAACCGGTGCTCACCGCGGTCTGGACCTGCGCAGTCGCGTTCGTGGCCAGGGAGGCAACGGCAGACCTGGCCTTCGCTGCAATCGCTCGAAAACCGGCACTTCTGCGCACAGTAATAGTCGCTGCGTGTCGCGAGGCAGAGACGAGGCTTCTCGCAAATGCGCTCGCATTCGACGAGTGTGGCCGCCCTGACCCAGGCCATCACCTCAACGTGGTTCTTCTTCGGTTCGACGACGACGGGAGGGTTGCTCTGGCCGCTCGGGGCCGACGCACAACCCACGAGACAGATGAGCCACAGCGACAACGACGCCGTTGCGGGCCACGAGTGGGTTCTGCCGACGTTGTGGGTGGTCATGCCTGCCCGCCGCTGACCGAGCCCACCGAGCGAATCACCAGCGGCTCGCTGATGCGACCACAGAAGACCTCGATGTCGCCTTCGTTCGATTCAACGATGTCGAACCAGGTGTCGGTGCCGACGGCGCGGACGTAGTCGTCGAAGTTGGCGGACATGTCCTGCCAGCCTGAAAGGCACAGGTCGATCGGTGCACCATGGGTGTCGTCGCCGAGCCAGGGCCGGATGGTGATGACCAACCGGGCATTGTCCCGGGACAATCCCGTGATGTCGGCATCATGGAATCCGTTGGGGAGTCTCGCCTCGACTGTGCTCAACAACCCCATGCCGCCCCCGTCTGCGCGTTCACCGGCTGACGCCGGTGAAATCACCAGCGCCGACGGTAGCACGAGCCGTCAGGCGCGGGAGTCCGTGAGGGAGGCCAGGGCGATGGCGTCGACGACGGCGGCCATGTCGGGGGGCAGCGGCGAGGTGAAGGACAGCCGCTTTCCCGTGCGCGGATGGTTGAACGACAACGACGACGCGTGCAGGGCGTGCCGACGAAGCTGGACCACGATGTCGCGGATGGGGCCGTTTTGCAGGCGGCGCTCGATGTGCACGCCGCCGTAGAGGTCGTCTTGCAGCAGGGGGTGGCCGCGGTCGGCGAAGTGGGCGCGGATTTGGTGGGTGCGGCCCGTCAGCAGGCGGATGTCGACGACGGAGAGGGTGCCGGCGGCGTGGCGGACCGTGAAGCAGGTGTGGGCCAGGCGCCATTGGCCGACGGTGATGCCGTCGGGGGGTGGGTCGAGGCGGGTGGTGTAGCGGCGGCGGTCCCGCTCGCTGCGGTCGTGGCCGGTGATGACCTCGACCTCGACACCGGGGGGGCCGGCCAGGCCGAAGCAGACGGCGATGTAGCCCTTGTCGACGCTGCGCTCGGAGCCGTGGTCGACGCTGCCGTCGAGGTTGCCACCAATGCCGTCGGTGCCCGAGAATTGGGCCGCGAGCTTCTTGAGGGTCTCGTCGTTCTTGGCCACCACCAGCAGGCCCGAGGTCTCCTTGTCGAGGCGATGGACGATGCCCGGTCGACGGGCGCCCCCCCCCGACAGGTTCGGGAAACGAAACAGCAGGGCGTTGGCGATGGTGCCGCTGTCGTGGCCGGCTCCCGGGTGGACCACCATGCCGGCGGCCTTGTCGATGACGCAGAGGTCGTCGTCGTCGTAGATGATCTGAAGGGGCAGGTCTTCGGCGAGCATGGGCGCGTCGGCGGGGGCCGACGACACCGGCATCGTCACCACGATCTTCTCGTTGCCACGGAGCTTGTGGGACGCGCGCTTGGGCAGCACGCCGTCGACGGTGACAGCGCCGGCGTCGATGAGGGCCGTGGACCGGGAGCGCGACAGGCGCGACTCGCTGGCGGCGATGAACGCGTCAAGGCGCAGGCCGGCGTCGGCGTCGGTGGCCGCCAGCGTGAGCACCGGCGGCAGCTCGTCGGGGTCGAGCTCGTCGGAATCGGTGGCGGTGCCTGAAAGGTCGGTGGCTTGGTTCACGGGGTCTTTGGCGACAGGTGCGCGGTGCGAGGCGGTGCGGGGCGGTGCGATGGGAAGATGTCGACGGTGGTGGCACTCCAGAAGCGGTCCGGCCAGCGGGGTCGGCCCCCTCGGGCATCCCCCCGAGGGGCCTTCACCTCGCTTCCGAGCGAGGCCTATCCTCGCTTCTGAGCGAGGCCTGTCCTCGCTTCCGAGCGAGGCCTGATCTGGTGTAGGGAAACATCCGACTTCGCAATGCCATGCCGCAGTGCGTGACAAAGGGTCTGCAACGGTAGACAAACCAATCACTTGGCGGTCGCTGCCAAGGGTTCAAATCTTCGGCGCGCCGAAGAAGCTTCAGTCCTTCGTCCCGGGCCGCCTCGTGTTCGAAAAGTTCACGTCCTTCTTCTCGACCGACCTCGCCATCGACCTCGGCACCGCCAACACGCTGGTGCACGTGCGCGGCAAGGGCGTGGTGCTCAATGAGCCGTCGGTGGTGGCCATCACCAAGAGCGGCAACACCACCCGTGTGTTGGCCGTTGGTCGCGACGCGAAGGAAATGCTTGGCAAAACGCCCGGCAACATCACGGCGATCCGGCCCATGCGTGACGGCGTCATCGCCGACTTCACAGTCACTGAGGCCATGATCAAGCGCTTCATCGAGAAGGCCAATCAAGGCCGCTCGTTTGTGCGCTCGCGCCTCATCATTTCGGTGCCCGCCGGCATCACCCAGATTGAACAGAAGGCCGTGCGCGAGGCCGCCATCGGCGCCGGCGTGCGCGAGGTCCACCTCATCGAGCAGCCCATGGCGGCCGCCGTCGGCGCTGGTCTGCCCGTGCAAGAAGCCCGCGGCAGCATGATTGTCGACATCGGCGGCGGCACCACCGACGTCGCCGTCATTTCGCTGGGCGGCCTGGTGTCGTCGCAGACGTTGCGGGTGGCCGGCGACAAGCTCGACGAAGCCATCGTGAACTTCGTCCGCAAGCGGCACAACATCTTGATCGGCGAGCGCACCGCCGAGCTCATCAAGATGAAGATCGCGTCGGCGTATCCCCTCGACGAAGAGCTCGACCTCGACATCAAGGGTCGGGACCTCATCACGGGCGTGCCCCGGCAAATCACGGTGACCTCCGTCGAGATGCGCGAGGCCCTGCAGGATTCCATTCGGCAGCTCGTGGGCGCTGTCAAAGCGACCCTCGAAAAGACGCCGCCGGAACTCTCGGCGGACATCATCGACCGCGGCATCGTCCTGTGCGGCGGCGGCGCGTTGATCCGCAACCTCGACGTGCTGTTGAGCGAAGAGTGCTCCCTGCCGGTGTTTGTGGCGGAAAATCCCCTGCACGCGGTGGTCGACGGCGTCGGCGTCGTCCTCGAGAACCTGCCCAAGTACAAGCGGCTCTTGCTGTAGGCCACGTCCAGACCCGGCGCGAGCCGCGCCACGCCCGTTCCCCTGATCAGGCGCTGGGCGCTTGATGTTCACGCCAGCAGCGCTGGCCCGGTTGTCCCCGGGAGGGGTTATGAGCACGGTGCCGCCCTCGCGTTTTCGTCGACTGGTGCGCGGGCTCGCGAAGCTGCTGCTCGGGCTTGTGGCCCTGCTCCTCGTCGTGGGGACCGTCGCGTTTGTGGCCCGCTACGAGATCTTTCGGCGCCTCAACGACCTGCCGCCCTGGACCCACGACGGCGGCGACGTCACCACCGTGATGGTGCCCATGGCCGATGGCGTGGCGCTGCATACCCGCATCGTGCGGCCGGCGGGGGACGGCCCGGCGCCCACCCTGCTGTTTCGCAATCCCTACAGCGTGTTGACGCCGACGTTGTGGCTCCAGTGCGGGGCGTTTGCCCGCTGGGGCTATGCCTGCGTGCAGCAAGATGTGCGGGGCCAGGGACGCAGCGACGGCGCCTGGGAACCCCTGCGCCATGAGCGCGACGACGGCCTCGCGACCCTGCAGTGGTTGAAGGCCCAGCCCTTTGTCGACGGCAACATCGGCTTGCTTGGACCGAGCTATCTGGGGGCCGTGCAATGGGCGATGGCCGACGACGTGCCACCCGAGGTGAAGACCATGGTGCCCATGGCCTTTGGCCCCGACATGCACCCCGTGATGTACGAGCGCGGACTGTTTCGCCACGACGTGATGACGGCGTGGGCGGCGTTGATGCCGACGTCGGGGATGCGCTTTTTTCGCGGCGGCGACGACTACGCGCAGGCCCTCGCCCACCATCCCCACGAGACCGCCGATGTCGCGGCCTTCGGCGTGGAGCTCCCCTGGTATCGCGAGTGGCTGAACAACCCGGCGCTGGCAGACCTGGTCTGGCAACGACCGGACCTGGTGAAGCTCCGCACGGTGCCATCGCGGGTCCGCACGCCGATGCTCCTCATCGGGGGCTTCTTCGATCCCTTCTTCATGGCCCAGGAGCGGGCCTGGCAACAGCTCGGCAGTCAGGCCGACAGCGCCTTCGTCATCGGGCCCTGGAACCATCTGGGCGAGGTCAGCGGCGATATGGACATCAACACCGACATCGAGACGGACATGGCCCACGCCGGCGGCGGCACCATGCAGTGGCCGTTGCTGCTCGATTGGCTCGGGCACCACCTGAAGGGGCAGCCCCTGACGCTGCTGCGCAAGGGCGAGGTCCGCCTGCTCGCTCCCGGCGACAGCCGCTGGCGCACCCTGTCGTCGTGGCCGGCGACCTCGGCGTCGATGGCTGGATCAACGGCGGGCTCGACGACGGGGACCGTTGCGGCGACCACTGCGGCGACGAATGCGGCCACCTCGGTCACCTTTGCCCCCGGCAGCCTCGGCGTGGCCGAAGCCGGCGTGCTGCCGATGCCGTCGACGTCGAAGCCCACCTGGCAGCATGATCCCCGGGCCCCGATGCCCAGCCACGGCGGCGCGTCCCTGTTGGCGTTTTCGTTCTTCCCCGAGCAGGGCGTCATCCCGGGTCCCGTCGAACAGGGACCGCCCCTGTCGAAGAAGGGCCCATCGACGTCGAGGCGCGGCATCACCATGCGCTCCACCGTGTTGCCCAGCGAGCTGTTCATCAGCGGTGGGGCCCACCTGGAGCTGACGGTGACGTCGACGACCGCCGACACGGCGGTGGTGGCTCGCTTGATCGTCGAGGGGCAAGACCAGCCCGGGGACGCCCTGCTCGTGCGGGAAGCGGCGGCGACGCTGTCGTTTCCGACGTCGGAGAACCGGGCTGCCACCATGGACCCACCGGGGACCCCCGTGACCTTGACCTTCGACTTCTGGCCCATCGCCTGGCGGGTGCCCAAGGGCGCGCGCCTCCGGCTGGACCTCACGTCGTCGAGCTTTCCCGCCCTCGCCAACCACAGCAACCGCCTGGCCCCCTGGGCCCGCGAAACCGACGCCGACTTCGGCACCGTGGCCGACCTCGCCCTCGTCGACGACGGCAGCGCCCGCCTGACCCTGCCCCTGTGGTCGGCAGCGGCGGCGACGGCGCCGTGAACGTCGGGGACGTCGGGGACGTCGTCTTCGCCGGTGACCGCGTCACCGTCGTCGACAAACGGGCCGGCGTGCGCAGTGAAGATGTGGCGGTGGCCTTCGGCAAGAAGCTCGCCCACCGGATTGATCAGGGCACGTCGGGGCTGTTGGTGTTGGCCGACGACGCCCGCACGGTGCAGCGGCTCCATCGGCAGTTGGCGGCCGGGGGCATCACCCGCCGCTATCGCTTCGTGGCCCACGGCGTCGTCGTCGACGGCACCATCACCAGTCGTTTGCGGCGGGATCGAGGCGATGGCCTGCGGGGCAGCCGCCGCGACAGCGACAGCGACAGCGACGACCGCGACGACCGCGACGACAACACCGACGACGATACCGACGGCAAAGTGTCGACCACCATCGTGACGGGCTGCCAGGGTGCGCCGGACGGCAGCCACTGTGGCGGGATGGCCACGCTGGTGACAGGAAGGACACACCAGGTGCGCATCCACCTGGCGGAAGCTGGACATCCCATCGTGGGCGAGACGGTCTATGTGCGGGACCACCTCGCCCGGGGAGGCGCCTTGCTGACGTCGTCACGCCTGATGCTGCACGCCTGGCAGCTGACCTTGCTGCACCCCAATACCCACCTGCCCCTCGAGCTGGAGGCCCCCCTGCCCCCGGGCTTTGTCCTCTGACGAGAGACACCGGGAGCGCAGGCTGCGCGCCCCTGTAGGCTGCATGGCATGCAGTGGCGAATCATCCTCGAAGGACCTGGCTGCGTGGTGGCCCACGTCGACGGCCTGCTGCTGCAAATCTGGGACGGCCCGGCGCCGACCGCGGCCGCGTTCGACCTGATGGTGCCGGTCCTCGAAGATGACTTCCGGCGCACGGGCCACAAGCCTGCTGCCTTGACCGTCGTGGGGGTCGCCTCCGGGATGCCTGACGAGGCTGCCCGCAAGCAAGCGGCGGCCCTGCCGGCCCATTTCTCGTACTACGTGGGGGTCCACGAGGGGGGCAGCCTGCGCGCCTCGGTGGTGCGGCTGGTGCTGGCGGGCATGGCCATGCTCAGTCCCCACCGTGCCGACACCACCATCGTCAGCACCCTGGAAGAAGCGATCGGGCTGTTGACAGTTCGGTCCCCATCCCTCCCTCCGCCGAACGAGCTGATGGCGGCCATCGTGGCCCTGCGTCAGCAGATCGCCCCCAGTGGGCGCCGCGAGCGTTCTGAGCGTCCCAACCACGGCTGACTGGGCACGGTTCTGGCTCGGGTGGGGTCATGCGCACCCCTGTCATGAAACGTCGCACCCTCCTCGCCGGCGCCGGCGCCCTGGCCCTGTCGGCCTGCGTCCCCACCACCACCGTCGTCATGGCTCGTCCGGATGCGCGTCCCAACCCGGGACCGCCCCCGCCGGCGGACCTGGACCCGTTTTACGAGCCTCTCGATCCCCACGGGGACTGGTGGTGGAACGAGCACTTTGGGTGGGTGTGGAGCCCCACCGTCGGCGCTGGCTGGCGCCCCTACACCCGGGGCACCTGGGTCTGGACCACGGATTCCGGTTGGCTGTGGGCCTCATCAGAGCCCTTTGGCTGGGCGGTGTTTCACTACGGCCGCTGGGTCTGGCTCGACGACGCCGGCTGGGTCTGGGTGCCCGGGCGGGTCTGGGGCCCGGCCTGGGTCGTGTGGCGGCAGGGGCCGGGCTTTGTGGGCTGGGCCCCGATGCACCCCGATCTCGTCTGGGTCCCCGGGCGGGGCTTTGTCGACGTCAATCTGGAGCGCGGCATCGTGCCGGGGGCCTGGGTCTTTGTGGACGATCGATACGTCGTCGCCCCCAACGTCGCCGTGGTCTGCTGGCCCGTCCCCCGCAACGTCGTCGTGCTGCGCACGAGCCACGTCATCATCCACCGGGGGCACCCACCGGGTCAGGCCGTCCATGACCACCGCAACGACGGTGTCGACATCGACGTCGTCAGCCGGGCCAGCGGCGCTCCCGTGCGCCCCCACAAGGTCATCCACACCGACGACACCCGGGCGGCCCCCGCCCGCCACGACAGCGACGACGTCGTGGCGCCCCGCCCAAGGGCCGTGGCCCGGCCCCGGCCCGAGGAGCCCGACCTGTATGGCAAGAGCGGCCGCCTGCAGCGCGACGTCGAGGAACGGACCCTGCCCGCCCCCGCCGACGACGACGTCGATCGCCATTGGGAGGATGTGCGCCGCCGGGTGGTGCAGGACCATGAGGTGGAACGCAAAACCCCACCCCGGGGCGTGACCCCCGACGACCTCCAGCGTCGCCAGCGCCAGGAGATCGAGGAGCTCGAGCGGGAGAAGGAAGAAGAGAAGAAGGCGGCGAAGAAGAAAAAGACCACCACCCGCAAGGTCACCGCCCGCCCCCGTCCCCGCTGAGGGGCCTGATTCTTGTTGGGGGGCGGTCAAGAAGGACTGGTTCTTCTTGGCCTGGCGGCCAAGAAGGACTGGTTCTTCTTGGCCTGGCGGCCAAGAAGTACTGGTTCTTCTTGGCCTGGCGGCCAAGAAGTTCGGGCTTTGCTGCGCCGTCGCTATGCTCGGTCGGTGTGGAGGACCGCCATCCGGCTGTGTGGACTCGCGATGCTGCTGTCGGCGTCGGCGGCCGCCGTGTCGACGACGCCGGCGCCGTCGACTGCGCCTGGGCCAGCGCCCCCGTGGGCCATCGACGGCGTCGACGTGGCCACCGTCGTCGACAGCTTGAGTCTCGAGCAAAAGGTCGGGCAACTGTTGCTGCTGGGCTTTGGCGGCACCGTCATGGACGGGACCATCAGCAGCTTTCTCGACGAGATGCAGCCCGGCGGCGTGGCCCTGTTCACCCGCAACATCAACGACGCTGAACAGACCATGACCCTCATCCGGGCGGTCCGGTCCCACGACCCCAAACCCGCCTGCGCCGGTCCGTCGTCGTCGTCCGGTCCATCGTCGTCGTGTGTGCCCGCCATCCCGATGTTTGTGGCGGTGGACCAGGAGGGCGGCAGCGTGGTGCGCCTGAAGGCCGACGCCGTGGTGCTGCCGTCGGCGATGGCCCTGGGGGCTGCCGACGACCCGGCGCTGGCCCGTCGGGTGGGCCTGGCCCTGGGGCGGGACCTGCGCTTGTGGGGGTTCAACATGAACCTGGCCCCCGTCCTCGACGTGAGCTCCAATCCCAAGAACCCCGTCATCGGGGTGCGCTCCTTCGGGGGCGACCCCGACCGCGTCGGCGACATCGGCGTGGGCTACATCGACGGCCTGAGCGAAGCCGGCGTCATCGCCGTCGCCAAACATTTTCCCGGCCACGGCGACACCGACACCGACAGCCACTACGCCCTGCCCGTGCTGCAGCATGGTCGGGAGCGCTTGTTCAACGTCGAGCTGCGCCCCTTTGCCCGGGCCTTCGCCGCCGGCCTGCCCGCCATCATGACCGCCCACATCGCCCTGCCGATGATTGGCGAAGGCACCGAACCCGCCACGGTGTCGGCCAAGGTGTTGACGGGCATCTTGCGCGAAGAGCTTGGTTGGGATGGCCTCGTCATCACCGACGGCCTCGAGATGCAGGGCGTCATCGAGAAATACGGGGCCGGTGAAGCCGCCGTCCGCGCCGTCAACGCCGGCGCCGACATGGTGATGGTGCTGTGGTTTCCCGAGAAGAAGAAAGAAGTGCGCCAGGCGCTCCTCGACGCCGTCCGCGCCGGCCGCATCCCCATGACGCGGGTGGACCAGGCCGTGCGCCGGGTGCTCGAACACAAGGCCGCCATCGGCCTGTTCTCCGAGGTGGTGCCAAGCATCCCCGCCGCCCGCGCGGCCTTGCACAAGAACGATCGGCGGGCCCTGCAGGAGGTCGTCGAGCGGGCCATCACCATCGTCAAGAACGACGACGACGTGCTGCCCCTCAAGCGCGGCACGCGCATCGTGGCGGCGGCGGCCCAGGGTGCGTTTTTGCGGGGGCTGGAACGCAGCGTCGGCGCCCGCACGGTGACGTTGCCCTGGGCTCCCACCAAGGGCGCCACCGCCAAGGACGCCGAGCGGGTGGTGGCGGCCGCCAAACAGGCCAAGGCCGACGTCGTCGTCATCGGCATGTTCAGCGGCGACCACATCGCCATCGTGCGGGCCGTGCAGCAACGCCTCCCCGAGGTGCGGGTGGTGGTGGTGAGCTTTGGCTCCCCCTGGTTGTTGAACGCGTTTCCCACCGTGGAAGCCTCGGTGTGCGCCTTCGGCTGGCGCGACGACAGCGCCGCTGCCGCCGCCGCCGTCGTCGTCGGCGCCAAACCTGCCCGTGGTCGTCTGCCGGTCTCCCTCGTCGGCGGCATCGACACCAGCCCGGCCAGCGCGAGCGGCACCGGGGTGACGCCATGAGCCGCCGCCCCGACGACGACGGCGCCGACGAAAGCACCGGGCCCCGCATGGGTGCTCCGGGACATGCCCAGGGTGATGCCACCACCGATGCCACGCCCCTGACGGGGCTCGCGAAGCCACCGTTGACGACGCCACCGGGGGGCACCGCCGCCCCGGGTCGCCCGAACTACGCCGCAGGCCATCGGCTGGGGCGCTACTCCCTCGACGCCGTGGTGGGGACTGGCGCGTCGTCGACGGTCTATCGGGCCACAGACACCGCCTTGTCGCTGCCAGTGGTTGTGAAGGTGTTGTCGCCGACGGCGTCGCCGACGGCGGTGGAGCGCTTTCGCAACGAGATCTTGTTCTCCCGCCGCATCCACCACCCGGGCTTCTGCCGCATCTTTGAGCTTCACGAAGAAGACACCTTCGACGGCCCCCTGCGCTACCTCACCATGGAGCTCGTCGAGGGACGCACCCTTGGCGACGTCATGAACGAGGGGCCCATGACACCGGCCCGGGCCCTGAACCTGGCCCGTGGCCTGTGCGACGTCGTCGCCGCCGCCCACGAACAGGGCGTCGTCCACGGCGACCTCAAGCCCGGCAACGTCATGGTGCGGGCCCAGCCTCCCCGTCGACAGCTGCTGGTGGACCGGCGGGCGGAGCCCCGGGACGAGCTGGTGGTCCTCGACTTCGGCGCCGCCTCGGCCAAGGACATCCTCGACACCGGCGTGCGGGTGGGTTCGGTGCGCTACATGGCCCCCGAACTCTTCGAGCAGGAACGGCCGTCGCCCCAGAGCGACGTCTGGGCCATCGGCGTCATCCTCTACGGCTGTCTGGCGGGGGGCTATCCCTTCGATGGCAAGAGCGAGCTCGACGTCGCCGAAGCCACCCGACGCCGGGCGAAGCCCCCCTCGGCCCTGCGCCCGGGCCTGCCCGACGCCGTCGACGACGTCGTCATGGGGGCCCTGAACCGCGACCGCAGCAGCCGCTTCGCCGACTGCCGGGCCTTCGCCACCGCCCTCGACGAGACCATCGACGCCCTGCGGGAACCACCCACCTTGTGGGGACGGCTCACGGCGTGGTTCAACCGCGCCAGCGGTTGACCGGCATGAACCTCAAGCGCGAAGCGCTTGAGCCCGCCGCTGAGCCCTCAAGCCGGCCTCAGCCCTCGACGTCGATGAAGCCCGTGCGCACGGAGCCCACCGTGAACCGGACGGGCTCGGTGCCCGTCACCACAAACGTGCAGCGTCGTCGGGCGGGCAGGCCCTCGGTGTTCTGGTAGGGCCACGTCGAGCCCGGACCGAAGCGCCCCGCCTGGGTGCCGCCGAGATGGCCGAGGGTCCGGCGCGGGCCGTCCTTCACCCGGGCCACGCTGGCATCGTCGACGGCCACGCCCACGGGCTCGTTGTGGGGCAAGGCGGTGGCCGCCGCCGGTCCATGGGTGGGCAGGCCACCGCGGTTCTCCACCGTGATCTCGACGACGAACACGTCGTCGGCCAGGGCCGTGCGCCGGGTGCTGACCTGCAGGGCGGGCAACAGCGACAACAGCCGCAGGAACACCGCCGCGTGCCCGCGGGCAATCTCGTCCACCAGGGGTCCCTCGGGTGGGTTCCACACCGAGAAACGGGGGTCGAAGCCGCCGACCTCGACGTCACCGAGCTGGGGATGCTTGACGGGGCGCCAGGCCTCGATGGGGGTGGCCCCCACGGCTCCGAGGGCCCGGGCCAGATGCTCGAGGTCGGCGGGGGTCTGGTCGGTGTAGCGGTCGACGAAGCGGCGGGCCCGGGGCAGGCCCGCCCGACTGAAGATGTCCCACAGCTCGACGGCCCACGCATAGGCCCCGCGCTGGTGCCAGACGTAGTCGACGAGGTCGCCACACAGGGGCTTCTCGGGGACGTAGGTGAACTCGGCGAAGCCCGACACCGTCGGCACTCCCGCGTGTTTGGTGGCCCAATCCTCGACGAGCCCGAAGATGGCGCGGTCGGCAAAGCCGATGCGGGTGTCGGGGCCGTTGCCCAATGGCCGAATCCACACGCCACCGAAGGTGTGGAGATTCACCCAGGCATAGATGTGGGGCGACGACGTCACGAGGGCCATCAGGGCCCGGGCCTCGGGGGCAGAACCGGCGAAGTCGCCGGCCCCCTCCTGCTCGGGCTCGGCCTTCCACCCCGTGGTGAAGTTGCGGTTCAGGTCCAGGGGATTGTCGTCGAAGATGCCCCAGGCGGGCACGCTCAGCTCGTCCCAGTCGTCGATGATGCCCTCGGGGTAGAGCGCATAGAAGGGGCCGTCGTCGTCGATGGTGCGGGGCAGCATCAGGCCCGCGATGGCGGCAGATTCCACAAAGCCACCACAGGGGTCCTTGACCCGCATGCGCCGCACCTGGCCATCGCCGTCGATGTCCACCTGGCGCCAGCGAGGTCGTTTGGTGCGACCGGGGGCAGCCACTGGCGAGCTGCGCACGAAGCGGCCGTCTTCCTGCACGGCCTCCATGCCATCGGGTGACAGCGTCGGCACCACGTAGACGAGGGAGGCCCTCGCTGCCGCCGCCGCCTGGTCGCTCAAGCCATGGCGGTTGTCGCCGCGGTGCAGGGCAATGAGGTCGTCGACGAAGCAGACGGCGACGTTGACGCCGATGAGCTCGCTGCTGTGCATGTTGGCATCCACCCACAACGCGGGGCGGGCCCGGTGCCCGTCGGTGCCGACCTTGACGACGTAGAGGGGCCGGCCCTCGGCGGAGCTGCCGTAGCGCTCGACGACGACGAGGTCGGGATGGTCGCGGGCAATGGTGGCCAGCCAGCGCTGCAGGTGCTGGTAGCGCCAGTAGTGACGACGTGGATCGGGGAGGCCGTCTGCATTGGGGGCTGTGCCAGCGGGCGTGCTCATGGCCCATCACTTAGCCGATTTCAGGGTGTGGTGGGCGGCCCCTTCCTGACATCCGACCTTTCACCACATTTCTGAAATTGATGGAAAATCGGGTACTTGGTCGCAGTGTGGTGCGTCACCAGTTTTCGCGAGCCCGGAGGTCCCTCACCCTGGCGCGAAGCGTGCCCACCATCTCCCCACGTGGGCAGCGCGCTCAGAGGGCCGCGCGCACGGCGAAGGATGAGCGTGCGCACGAAGTCTGAGGGGTTGCCGCGCGATTTGTTTGCGGGGCGCGCTGCGTCATCCTCGGCGGCGGCAGCTGTGGCATGGACGTGGATTTTGGAGGCATGACCTGGGGGCAAAAGA
>Ga0247834_1006402_pt1 | contig 13217 bp, 14 predicted proteins | sample LaCruzMarch2015__8_FD_187118 | JGI IMG/M metagenome (GOLD analysis project Ga0247834, IMG submission 187118) | Freshwater microbial communities from meromictic Lake La Cruz, Castile-La Mancha, Spain - LaCruzMarch2015_12m | ecosystem: Environmental > Aquatic > Freshwater > Lake | place: Spain... | reverse complement strand
CATTAGCTTAGGCGCACAGGCTTTTCAGGAGAATCTATTGGCGATATGTGGCAGGGGGCATGGCGTACAGCAAATTTATAGCGCGGTGGATTTAATTAAACAGGCGGGATTTGTGAACTTCAGCTTAGATTTAATTTCAGGACTGCCCGATCAAACCTTGGCGGATTGGCAATTTTCATTACAAGAGGCGATCGCCTTACAACCTAAGCATCTATCTGTTTACGATCTCACCATTGAGGAGGGAACTGCCTTTGGCAAGCGTTATGAAGCAGGAAGTCAGCCTTTGCCCAAGGAATCCCATACGGTGGAAATGTATCTAACTGCCCATGAACTATTGACAGGTTTGGAATATGAACATTATGAAATTTCCAACTATGGGCAAGCGGGTTATCAAGCAAAACATAATTTGGTCTATTGGCACAATCAAGATTTTTACGGTGTGGGCATGGGCGCGACTAGTTATATCGATCGCCAACGCATTGACCGTCCGCGCAAGATGCGTGCATATTTAGAGGCGATCGCCGCTTGGTCTGATGGTGGTACAGGATTTACCGCGCCAAGGGTGACGGATGCCGAAGCCTTAATGGATACCTTGATGCAGGGCTTACGTTTGGCAGAAGGTTTGAGTTTAAAGGCTCTGCAAAAACGCTACGGATTAGAACTAGGCGATCGCATTTTGGACTGTCTAGCAAAATATCAATCGCAGCAATGGGTGAATTTGATTGAGAATGCTGACGATATGCAGATTAAACTCACCGTTCCCACAGGCTGGCTATTTTCCAATGTGATTATTGAAGATTTGTATAATATTTTGCTTTAAGGTCATCGCTAAAAATAGGACTAGACAGGGCAAAGAATTTGAGCAATAGGCAAAACTAACAAACAACTCACCGAACCCAAGCTTAATTACAGCAATAGCGGGGCTTCGGTGAATTGCCTAATGGCTAAGCATTTAATGGCTTTGACTTAAACCTACGGCGCACATAGCGCAAAAAGGTCAGCCACTTTTGAGCAGGATAATCGTAAAATGAGAAGATGTCACCATAGGCGGCAAAGGCATTTTGATGGTGCAGCCAGTGACGCTCAGGGGTGGTGATAAATAGAGAATCGCAGCAATTTTTGATCAGGGGTGGGGTCTGCCAATCGAGAATAGAAACGTGCCGCCACACCACATGAAACTCACCCAAAGCCAACCCAATCACAGAGCCAATTGGCGACAACTGCCATAGCCAAGGAATAAATATAAAATATGGTAATGCACCTAAAATCCCATCTAACAATACCAAAGGATTTCTAGTCAGAACCGCATAGTGCAGAAAGCTACGGTTTTTACCATGATGCACAATTGAATGAAACTTGCCAAATACGTGTTCAGGTACATGATAGAAAAACGTGGAGAAGAAGTCACCCAATAGCAATAGTAGCAAGGTCGCCGCGATCGCCTTGCCAAGCTCTAAAGTAAATTCCAAATTAGATCCTCACAACTTGCTAGAGCTTAGAAGATCAAGTTAAAGATAGATTTATGGTGGGATTATTTTAAACTTATAGACAAATTATAGAATGGTTAAGAAATACTAGAAGCAAGGCGATCACTCAAAAAACGATACCAGCCCGAAGCTATATCTATATCCGTAAATCGAATGCTGGGCATCTCTCCCGACTTCAGCACGAGTTCGATGCTAATTTGTTTAGCATTTAAAGGAAATTCGGCATCTTTTGCGTCATAAAACTGATTATCGATGCGGAACCTGATTCTCGCAATATCTTGAAAAGTTACGGTTTGCGTATTTTTAAGACCTTTACGGGTGGGCTGTCCCCATGTGAGGCGATCGCCCTGCTGTCCTAGTACGGCATAGATGTCATATTTATGCCGTTCAAATTTTTCTGCCCATTGTTTATAAAATTCAATTTTCTGGTATTCATTCCAGCCAGACCAAGCCAGACCAAAAAACGCCACTAACAAAGGCAACCACAATAATCCACGTTCCATAAAATTTTTAATGCTTTGCGCTGCAACGAGTATGGAGGGACTCGAACCCCCGACCCTCAGAACCGGAATCTGATGCTCTATCCAACTGAGCTACATACCCAAATTTTTTTCACAGTATAGCACTTTTCCACAGCAACCAATCAAAAAACTTATAAGGCTTCTGCAATTTAATAAAGAACCAGATTTTTGGTGGTGCGGCGAAGCCGCGCCACCAAAAAATCGGTTCCTTATTTTACAGCGCAGCCCTAACAGCAACAACAACTCTTAGCGCCCAAACCTGACCCTCAGAGGTTTGTAAGGCTTTCCCAAGCAGCGTTTTACAAACTTCTTGAGTTCTTTAGAGGTCAAAAAACGCGCCCACTTGCCCTCTGGACTTAGGATTTTTGAACCTATTGGCAAAATTAGCAGTCAAAATATCCATACAAAGTCCCATAATTGGGTTGCTGATGTTTAATACAGTCACTACTCATATCAAACACCATAACCCTACTAATCTGGGCGTTGATCCAGATCTGAGCTTAGTGCAAGCTTGCTTGCAGGGTGACTCCTATGCTTTTAAAAAGCTATATCAACGCCACCATCAAAAAGTGCGATCAACCCTCTTTCAATTGTGCGGCTCCGATGGCTTAGATGATTTGGTGCAGGATGTGTTTTTGCGGGCATGGAAAGGGCTGCCCAAATTTCGCCAGACTGCCCAATTTGCCACATGGCTTTATCGGATTGCCTTCAACGTGGCAAGCGATCGCCGCAAAGTACTAGCAAAAATGCGATCGCAAAGTATATCCGTTGAAGATGAGCAGTTGGCAAACCTCGCTGATGTCGACCTTGGACGCAATTCCGACCATCAGCCTGCCCTCACCCAAATGCACTATCAAGATCTGATGCAGCGTGGCTTGGCACATCTTAGCGACGATCATCGCGCTGTCTTGGTACTCCACGATCTAGAGGAACTGCCCCAAAAGGAAATTGCCGAAATTTTGGCGATTCCTGTGGGAACCGTAAAATCACGGTTATTTCATGCCCGTAGTGCCATCAAAAAGTTTTTAGAAGCCCAAGGAGTTGAACTATGAAAGATCGAAATTCTGATGAGTATTTTGATAAGAACTTTGACGAAAGCTTTGATGATCCTAGTCATCAAAGTCTATTGGCTTTTATGAAACAAAACAAGCCGATAGCCCCATCGGCGGATGCAGACTTTGAGCAGAGACTATTTGCAGAAATCAATAAATATCCCCAGCGATCGCCACAGCAAACTGCCCATCAACCGCTTAAACGTTGGTTGCCAATGATGCTGATAATTCCCACAGCGATCGCCGCATTGGTTAGCTTGAACTGGATTAACGGGCGCAATCAATATCAAATGGCAACTAATCAAATCAGTGATGCGGAGAAATTAGCGATCGAGCAATCTCTAATTAATAGTTGGAATATGACCGAAGATAACACATTGCTCACTGCGAGTATTTCTAATGCAAGTGCAAAGGATGTACAGATTTTGCAGGATCTATCACCACTAGAATATGAGTAAGGTAACAAAATTATGTTTAAAAATTATGTTTAAAATTATGTTTAAAATCTTTCAATCTAAATTCTTTCATGGCGTGATCGCAGGTTTGGCGATCGCGACCAGTGGCGCAGTCTTTGCTATTAACGCGAATATTAATGCAAATGTTAGTGCTAGTACTGATCTAAATAATCAACTAATTGCAGAAGCAAATGCCAATCCAAACCCTAAGCCAGACATTTCACAACCTAATCTCGCCGAATCAAATCAATTTGCTGACTTGCCCCCTGAAGGTTTAGCGGAAAGTCCTAAACTATTGCCTTCGGGTCGGCTGCTTAAGCAATTAAATCTCTCTGATACTCAGTTGCAAAGGCTTAAGCAAATTAGCGATCGCGATCGCGATAGTTTGCGGGAAATGGGTCAAAAAGTGAAACAAGGGCATCGAGAACTGAGGGAGTTGTTGGCGAGTAGTGAGGGTAGTGATGCAATTCGGGCTAAGCATAGTCAATTGCTAAACCTTCAAAAAGAGCTTCGTCAAAAACACTTTGAAAGAATGCTATCCATGCGCGAAATTCTTACACCTGAGCAGCGATCGCAGCTAAATCAGCTCATTCAAAAAAAACACCCTCGGCGCGATGGCATGAGGGAGCGTTTAGAAAAACGTCTTGATCGGCGAGATCAGATTAATTCGTAGTCAGTAGATCAGCATATTAAACCCTCAAACCAGAGATTGTTCCACCCGCTAAGCGGGCGGAACAACCTCTGGCGAGTGTTGCATCGCAACACTCGCAAATCTCTATAAGTGATTCTATACACTCTTTTTATAAGTAGCCCATCCGCCCAAATCAGAAATATCCTTCCAATTAAACTTCTCAATTAATTCTTGAGGATAGAGAAAAGCCGTTAACACTTCGCCATCTTCCAAATAGACATCAGCAGGATACATATTGGGCGGCTCATTGCCAGCAAGATAATCAAACTCATCACTGGTCATTTCATACACTTCCCCAGGAATAGAAATACCACCAGTCTCAATCTCATAAATCGCAGGATGCCAACCATCTCCTGCGGCATGGAGGCGATAGCGGGGCTGAGTGTTTGCAGGGCGAATAAACTTTGCACCTTGGAGGTTGCCATGATCGGGCTGACCACGCAATGCTGAACCACAGATAAATACTCGTCTCGTCCCGTTAGATGCTGTCATATAGTAATGCTTAGTAAAGCGATAAACTTTTATATATTACATTTAACCAATAGGTCTGCAACTCTACAATACCTAATTGATTGACGAAAGTGTGTGAAATCCTTGATTGAAAATTGATTGAAAATTCTTGCGAATCAAAGCCTTTGAGTATTTTCTCGCTGTGACAAACTGTGTGCTTTGCTAATCGAAGCAATCAGAAAAGCGTAGGAAATGCAACCAACGATCGCCAATAACCAAAAGTTGATTAGGGCGCTAGTATTCCAGAGGGCATGGAGCAGGGCGGCGCTCAGGTAGCCGATGGTGAGGATTTGCCATCGGCGGGAGGGTTTGAGTACACTTAGACCAATGAAATAGCCAAAATAGCCGCTATAGGCCATATGCCCTGCCACCGAGCCTAAGATGCGGGGAATTAGTAATTGTAAGCCTGTGAGTTCGGCAGTACCTGTCATTCCCGCCTGACTTGCCACGCTTTGGATGATATTCGGCACATATAGCCCCAGGGTTTCGGTGAGGGTGAAGCCCACCGCCGAGGCTGCTCCCAATAGAATGCCATCGAGGGGTTCGCTAATGCCAACAAGCGATCGCCATTGTTTGCTAAACCCTAAACCCATGAACCAGAGTAGAAATAGGGGTAAAGCCTTGAGCAGTTCCTCCATTAGCCCTGCCCCAAAAAATGTCGATACTAAAATGCTAAGCAAATTAGTCTGTCCTGTTGGGGCGTTGCCTGGTAAGACTTTGTAAAAGAACCAGATAAATAGATTGAGTACAGGCGTGCGGAGAATCGCGGCAGTAAATAGGGCTGTGCCAAGAATAATCCACCAAGGCTTGGACTTACGACAAAGTTGATAGATAAAATAATAGGCGGCGAGGCTGATATAGATGGAAACCGTGAGGTTAAATAATTTCGGTTGTCCTAAAAAAGCAAACATCATCACCACAAAACCGACAGTGGCGAGTCCTGTTAAAAAATAACTCTTTTGCCAAGGCTTATTGTGGGTAGAAAAAATTGGTAAAAGCTGGGTTAAGGTAATTTTGGTGATTTGCGATCGCGGTGCATTGAATGTGCCTGTGTCGATTTCAGTATCACTATCGGCGGGATCTTGGGCGGGATGTCGCGCCAGTTCAAAGATAAAATTGGGACCATCTTTGCTTAAAGCGATGCGATCGCCATGACGCAAAATCTGGCAACCATAGAGGCGCTGCTCATTGACAAAAGTACCATTGGCACTCTGAAGATCGCAAATTTCCCAACCATAACAAATGGCACTGATGGGGTTAGGCGAACTCATAATTGGGCGAATTTCGGCATGGCGGCGAGAAACAGAACCATAGAGTTCTAAATCGATCGCCACTTCGCAATGAGGATCGCGCCCAATGGTAATGGGGCGATCGCTGATGCTAATGGAAGTTAATAATTCCCGATCGCGATCGCCACCACGCAAATTTAGTGATGGATCTTGCGTGACCTGTTTCAGAAAAGCCATATTTTCGGGGCGATCGTTCATATTGGGGGAACTGCTATATGCTGTCAATGTCTAATGCGGAAGCGGCTCTGGCTAATTGGGAAATATCACTGAGGTTGTCGATATAGGGCAGAATACCCAAAACAGGTATATTGGCTAGGCGGGCAATCATTTCTGGCGGCGCGAGTTCGTCAATTTCTGCGGGGCTGTAGGGTTGAGAACAACTGAGGACAATGCCTTTGAGCTTGACCTTTTGCGCCCTCGCAAGGGCAACATTGGCGATCGCCTGCGAGATTGCGCCCAAACGCACAGGCACAACCAGCAAGGTCGGCAAAGCCCAATCCCTTGCCAAGTCTGCCACCAAATATTCATCGGTAATTGGCGAACCCAATCCTCCCAAAGCTTCCACCAACAGGCGCTCCTTCGTTTGCGCTAGTTTTTGAAACTGCTGCCAAATTAAGCCTAAATCGATCGCTTTGCCCTCCTTTGCTGCCGCGATCGCAGGGGCAACAGGGGTTTCTAAATAAATAGGGGTGATTTCGGCGAGAGTTTGGGTCAAGGCAAAGGTTTGATCATAAAATTCGCGATCGCCAATGCCAGACTGCACAGGCTTGTAGATGCCAAGGGAGTCACTGGGGCGATCGCTATAGGTCAACCAATAAGCCGCCAATGCCGCCGTTACTACTGTTTTGCCAATGCCCGTATCACTGCCTGTGATTAATATTTGTTTGGATATTTGTTTGGATATTTGTTTGGATTGACCCTGCGCCATGCTTGCTCCTAAATCAGGTTTGTATCTATCTAGATAGTAGCGGTGCAGAGCATCGCCACTATCTAATTTAATCAATTTCACCGATGTATGTCCCTAAACCAAGGGCAGTACGAATTAATGTCCCTTGCACATCCACCGCACGATATTGAGCGATCGCCTCAGAAATTGGCACACTGATTACTTCACGGTTAATCCAAGCCACCATGCGATCGTACTGGTTTTGTGCCACGAGATCCACCGCCGCCACCCCAAACGCCGCACCGAGAATGCGATCGAGTGGTGATGGGGTACTGCCCCTCTGCACATGACCCAAAATCGTCACCCGACTTTCCATATTAGTACGGGTGCTGATTTGATCGCCAAGGTACTGCCCAATGCCACCATAGAGCGTTTGTCCAAGGCTATTGGTATAGCGCACTGGTTCACCCGTGGGGGTTTTTACCGCCTCTGCCACCACCATCGTACTGAAATTAAAGCCCCGCAATGCCCGATTCATGAGGCGATCGCAGACCTTATCTAGGTCATAGGGGATTTCAGGAATCAAAATCACATGAGCGCCCCCTGCGATGCCAGCACTGACGGCAATATGTCCTGCATCCCGCCCCATCACCTCCAAGATCATCACGCGGCTATGGCTAATCGCGGTATAGGTCAGCCGGTCCAATGCTTCCACTGCCACACTTACCGCCGTATTAAAACCAATGGAATTTTCCGTTGCCCCTAGGTCGTTATCAATGGTCTTAGGTACTGCCACCAAATTCATATTGCCCTGCTGTGCGAGGCGGCGCAATATCGCCAAGCTGCCATCACCACCAATGCCAATCAGCGCATCTAGCCCTAGCTGATGATAGCCATCGATCACCTCTTGAGAGCGATCGATAGTCTCACCATCTGATAGCGGATAGGCAAAGGGATTGCCCTTATTCACCGTACCTAAAATCGTACCGCCATAGCGCAAAATTCCTGATACCCGCTTCATATCTAAAAGTTCCGCTTCCACAGGACGGCTCATTAATCCTTGGGTTGCGCCTTTAATGCCATAAACCTCCATGTCCCAGTCACGGGCGCGGCGCACCACCGCCCTAATTACCGCATTCAAGCCGCCACAGTCGCCGCCGCTAGTCAAGATGCCAACACGCTTAGCCTTACTCATATATGTTCCGCCATATTCCGCAAATTGTTAAAAGATAATTCAATTCCGCTTCAATCTTTATAGCCCTTTGCGTATGGTCAATCTATGCACTTAAGCTTTATTGAATAATTCATGTTATGCAGAACGCAGATGATGAATCTCTTGCTGCTAGCCAAGCAGGGCAACCACAGGGGGATTGCCCCTATTTGAATAATACCAATTCACAAAAGTGTGGCTACACTTTTGTGAATTGAAAACCAAACCCAGTATGGGTTTTCAAATATGGCGATCACCTTAAAAATTGCTAAAACCTTGCCGTGGTTCTGGCTAGACAATCTGGCTAGACATACTTATAATCCATTCCCGATCGCAAAGAATGCTGACCAGTAGTAGGGATGATTGTAGTCTTGAGATTTAATCAGTGATATTTGAGCGCGGCGCAATGCTTCAGTTACAGTAACATTACCCTTTTGCAATTCTGCATAGAAAGCTGACATCAGTACACTTGTTTTGTTGTCATCGACTTTCCAAAGAGAAGCGATCGCTTGTTTTGCACCTGCTTTTTGAACTTGATAGCCAAAGCCTAAGATTTCCACACCATCGCCGAGTTTGCCTATGCCTGTCTGACAGGCACTCAAGATCATCAAATCGATGTTGGGAATCTGCCATTCGGCAATTTCATTGAGGTGGATTTTGTCGCCATTGCCGAAGATAATGAAAGACTGATCGGGAGTCCCAATATTAAATTCTGCATGGGTGGCAAGGTGAATAATATTATGATTGTTGAATTTGGACTCAATAGCTTTACGGCTAAACTGCTCTTCGATGAGAGTGACTGAGTTTTGAAACGAGTTGGCGATCGCTTGGACTTCTCTAACAGTTGCAGGTAAAGCTGTCTGTCCAAATTTCTTCTCTCCTGCTTTACCCCCAAAAGCCCCTGCAATGATTTTGGGTGAGTTTTTAGGTTGTACGGAAAAGTCAAAGAGACTGTAGGCGATCAGATTACTAATGCGATATTTCTCTGCTAGCCATTGTTTGCCATCATAGAGTGCGGCGATGGGAAGATATCGCAAGATGCCATCGGGTGCATAGAGAATGGTGGTAGTTTTGGCTTGGATGAGTTCGGCTTCGATGGGTTTAATTAGCAATTGGTAGAGCTGTGAGGCAGGTTCTTGGACATCTTCAGAGCCAGCATCAAGGACTCCCGCTCTAAAATCAGTCACTAGGGTTTCTAGTTCTTTTTGAGAGATTTTGACAGTGCGGCTGATGGGGACATTGTTGGGTGAGAAGAGGATGATTTCGAGTCTGTCTTCTAAAATTAATGGATAAAGTAAAGCGGTTCCTTGAGGGATTTTTTGGAGATAGTCGGGTACTTTGTTGATTTCAGATTTGGGAAGTTGTTGGATTTGATTAGCAAGTTGGCTATTGATTTCTTTACTATTGTCAAAGCCAACCGCTAACAGATGATCGCTGATCGCTTTCTCTGGTGCTAAAAATCTCACTCCCTGCGCCGATCTATCACTACCTTTAATATTTTTGAGATAGTCTTCAAGCTCTTGGACTTTGAGCAGGTCGAGGACTTGCAAAGCTTCGATGATACGGTCTTGTTGGAGCAGAATATCTGCAAGGTTGCGATAGGTCTTTTCAACAGTGGCTAAATAAGATTTTTGAATATCTTGATCGAGTTTTTTGATGTCTTTGCGAATTGCCTCACGGACATTGATCGATTGCTTGTAAAAGAGAATTGCGAGTTCAGGTTGCTTAAGGTTATTAAAAGATTCTCCTAGATTATTGAGCGAAGTCCCCTCACCTTGACGATCTTTGATTTCCCTTGCGATCGCCAAATATTGCAGATGGAACTCGATCGCTTGTTCATATTTGCCAAGGGAATCGTAAGCGGCTCCGAGATTCCCCAATGACTGCCCCTCACCTTGACGGTCTTTAATTTCCCTTGCGATCGCTAAATATTGCAAATGAAACTTGATCGCTTGGTCATATTTGCCGAGGGAATCGTAAGCATTTCCCAGATTCCCCAGTGACTGCCCCTCACCTTGACGGTCTTTTCTTTCTCGAAAGATGGCTAAAGCTTGCAGATGTAACTCGATCGCCTTGTCATATTTACCAAGGGAGTGGTAAGTGCTGCCCAAATTTCCTAGCGACTTTCCCTCACCGAGACGGTCTTTAGTTTTTCGCTTGATCGCTAGGCTTTGCAGTTGAGACTCGATCGCCTTGTCATATTTACCAAGAAAAAGGTAAGTGCTGCCCAGATTTCCCAAGGCAATACTTTCACCATGAAGGTCTTTAATTTCCCTTGCGATCGCCAATCTTTGCAGATAGGAATCGATCGCTTTGTGATACTGCCCCAAATAAAAGTATGCCAATCCTAGTCCGTTGTAAGCACGAGCCTCACATTCACGATCTTTTATGTCAAGACAAATCTCAAGAGCCATCAGAGCAAACTGGACTGCCTTCTGATATTGGCTATCCCGTATCGCCCTAATCCCTAAGTTATAGCGCCAATCTGCTTCTGCTGACCTTTCTTCAATTGTTCTTGCCTGAGCTGCCATCAGCGCCAAATCTGGCGGCGACATCATGCTCAAGAAACCAGTCAAAGCCATAAACATCAACGCATAAAACCGTGAAACCATAAAAGTTCCTCAAAAAAAAGTTCTTCAAAAAAAATGAAGACAGGATACTCGCACTCCACTCAAGAATTAGCCCTGCGGCACTTCGCTCTGTAACCTAATTTCATAGAGATCGCTTGCCAATCGCACATTGGCTGATGACGAGTCAAGTCTTGAAATATTACTATAAGACTAAATGTAATACATGGTTGTGGCAATCTGACGCTGACGTTGGCGATCGCAGAGATCTTTGAGAGTGCAACTGTCTAATACATCGGCAGCCGCTTTTTGGGCTGATTCCCATACTTCACGAATCACCGCCAGAGACGTATTTTCTTGCCCCACCTTATCTTTGTTGTTGATTAAGTCATAGCCTTCTATGCCTTGAATAATTTCTAGCAAACTAATCTCCCAGGGTTCGCGAGAAAGAGTGTAGCCCCCCTTAGAACCACGCTGACTCTTGACCAGACCTTGACGCTTGAGAGTCGCTAAAAGCTGCTCTAGATAGCGATCAGGGATATTTTGCTGAGCGGCGATTTGGCGAATCTGCAAGGGCTGGTCGATCGCGAAATGATTAGCTAATTCCACCATCGCTAAAATCGCGTATTCACTCTTTAAGGAAAGTTCCACAAGCCTTTAATCATAATTTAAAGATATTTCATGATTATACTACGGTATGGCGCTGTAAATTATGGATTTGTATAGTTACGTTTTTGTAAGATATCTCGCGATCGCTAAATTAGCTGTTAGCCTAAATAACATAACAGCCAGAAAGAGAAGCCAGAAAAAGAAGCCAGAAAAACAAGCCAGTGAAGGTTGAGATAATCCTACTTTAATGGCTTTTCTTAAACTTTTTATTGTCTTTTTCTTAGCTTTCGATTAATTTTTTGATTGACTGTTGCTTAACTTCTGTTTAGAGATATACCAGTAGATATTTGTTTTACCTATGAAGCGATTTCGAGATGAATGGATTGATGAATGGTGTCGAGAGAATGGTTGGACAGATCTATTCATTGAGCGTTGTTGTAATTACTGGGCGTTTCCCCCAAGCTCAGTTATGCCATTGCCGATCCCCAATAAAATATTGCGCGAGATCAAGGCTGCAAAAGGCATGAGTGATGATGAAAAACTTTGGTCACTAGCGGCGATCGCCATTTCCTTCTTAGCCTCAATCTGTTGCTTTATCCTCAAAAATCCTCTGCCCATAACCTGTGCCTTTGGATTTGTTGCTTTTATTGTTGGTCAGTTAGAGATTGAGGAGTTTTAGCAATGCTGGAGTGGCTTTTACAAATGCGGTTGAGCCGCGCTTACAAAATTACAAATGCGGCGGCATCAACTGCGCTCTAGCAATACTTGCTTTAAACGCATGGGATCGCCATGGTCGATCACTTTGCCCTGCTCCAATAAAAAAGCACCATCGGCATAGTCCAACTCATTTAAACGGTGAGTGACCCATAGTGCCGTAAGATTTTTTTGTTTTACCAAATCTCTCACCGAAGCCACAAGATCATTCTGATTTTCCCCGTCTAATAAGGCGGTAGGTTCATCTAGAAGCAATACTTCGGCATGACGGGCGATCGCCCCTGCGATCGCCACCCGTTGCTTCTGCCCCCCACTGAGGGCATAGATCGGACGGCGGATCATTTGGATGAGATTTACTGCTTGCAGCGACTCCTCCACCCTTTGCTGTGTCTGTCTGTAACTTAGGTTTTCTGATACCAAGCCAAAGGCAACATCAGCGCCAACGGTCGGCAGTACTAATTGGTGATCAGGATTTTGAAACACAAAACCAATGCGATCACTTATGTGCATCACGCCTGACTGTGGTTTGAGCAATCCAGCCAATAGTCTTAGCAAGGTTGATTTGCCACTGCCATTAGTACCGAGCAGCATCCAAAACTCGCCTTGAGGTACAGACAGGGTGCAGCGATCAAGAACAGTTGCGCCAGAGTCCCATGCAAAACAAAGATCAGAAACCGCAATAGCCGTCTTAGTAATCGGTTGAATGGATTGGTCGGTGGGCATTATATTTATTGATTCGGGCGTGGGGTAAATGCTTCGTATGTTGTAGGACTTATGCAAAAAGACTTGAAACCCAGCTTTTGGATGTTTTGAGACAATTTTGCGTAAGTCCTAAGTTGTTTGGAGGTGCGGTGAATCCGTACTTGCAAAACTTGTTTTTGAGGTTAGCGGTAAGCGCTATATGTAGCGCCATATATTGTCAGCATTTAGCCGCGCACGAAGCCAGCCCCTAGCCCAGACGATGCTCCCGACTTCTCAGAAACTTGCACAGCCGAAATTTCACTGGTTAGGACTGAAATCTTTTTGCCCTCTTGCTTTTGACAAGTTAGCTCAATCAATTGGGGATGCCCTTCGGCGATCGCTTTGCAGATCTCTTGATAGAGCGCCTCTGCGCCTTCCTGTTCTAGGCGTTGCACAGACAAAGCGATCGGGTTGTTTTTGAGTGTAACTTCAACTGTGTACATCAGCATTAATAAAATTTCCTTGATTTATGATCTAAGTTTAGG
>Ga0247834_1006391_pt1 | contig 13239 bp, 11 predicted proteins | sample LaCruzMarch2015__8_FD_187118 | JGI IMG/M metagenome (GOLD analysis project Ga0247834, IMG submission 187118) | Freshwater microbial communities from meromictic Lake La Cruz, Castile-La Mancha, Spain - LaCruzMarch2015_12m | ecosystem: Environmental > Aquatic > Freshwater > Lake | place: Spain... | reverse complement strand
TGGCTTTATGCCAGTGGGGCGATAATTGGTGGCTACTAGCCGCAGAGACGGGCCATGGCTCTCCACCGGTTTCATACCGGTGGAAGCAGCGTTTTTCGGATCCAAACGTTGCTTCCACCGAGTAAACCCGGTGGAGAGCCCGAGCCGAGGGCTTTTGCCTGTAGCTTCCAATTGTTGCCTCCGTCGGGGCAAGCCCGAACGGAAGGCTTAAATTCAAATAGCGTTCCATTTCATTGACGAAAATGCCTCACAGCGTTGCCTTCGGGGGGTGAGGGGTAGAGCCCTGAATTGGGAGCCTCCGGTGCAGTGGTTTGTTTACGCTTCTATCCCAACAAACCCGCTCGCAGGCGATTGTGATTGTCGATAACGGGGCCGTCATCCGATCTCAAGCGTCGTGACGCCGAAGATGCGGCGATGATCCAGCCGGGGAACAGGACCATAATACATACGCACGCAACCGAAGACTTCTTGCATTTTGTACTTCTCGCATAGGGCGATGGCTGGTGGATTATTGTCCGGTACGTCCAAAAAGATTGGCATCCCCTTGCTGGCAAGTTGGCATGACTGAAACAGGGCATCAGCAACTTCGATGGAGTCCCCAAACAACGGCCCAATCCTCCATCCGATGAGGCTGGGACGCATGACGCCAAAACCGAGTAGCTGTCCGTCTTTCACATATGCCAACGAAACCGCATTCTTTTGTTGTGTCCATTGCACCAAAAATTGTTCTCTACGGACGGGAAAAAATTGGCTGTCGTAATCCGCAAGCATCGGAAGACCGACCGAGGCAACGTCCACGATCCGTTCAGATCGAATCAATCCCGACGCAGATTGTGTGAGTTGAAATCGCCGATGGCGAACGAACGGCGTGAATCCACCTTTCTGATAAAAGGGGACCATCGCGTCTACACCGTCTAGCCCAATGGTTCCACCATCCTTGAGTCGTGACAATAAGCGATTTCTCCTAGCGAACCACAGTGCCCTCCCCAACCCATTTCCTCGGTGAGCATTATTGACGATGAAAAGTCCCATGAAGCCAAAACTTTCACCGTGAAGGATAATTGCACCGCCGCCGATAACCTTGTCGTTCTCGGCAATTGCCAGAAATCCGTCTGGATCGAAGTTCCAGAAGCATTGAGCATCATTGACGCCGGGGTTCCACCCTTCGTCGCCAGCCCATGCCACAAGTTTTTGAACCTCTTGTGCATTCATCGGGCGAATCATTTCAGCTTCAGGCAAATTGCTATTGGTATTCATCGTGGTCCGTGAGAGTTTGTTTGCTGCGGTGCAGAAGCGGCTGGAGTAAGTTGGGGGTCTCGAACTGCCGTCAACACGGCTTCTTCCCGCATACCTGAAAAATTCTCGGCAAGCTCAAAATCGTTTGTGGGTCATCTGCAAATGAGTTGATCTCGGCAACGACACCACTGATTTCTTCATCCGATGCCAGACCCGCTCCGACGACTGCTTCTCGAATGTGTTCCATTGTCACCGAGGCGATCCGTTTTCCCGGACCTTCCCGATACGACGGTTGAATCACCTCCAACTCAATGTCCGCCAAGCCTGCATCGAGAAACATGCCGAGCAAGCGAGGGCCGATGTTTGGATCGCCGCCTTTGTGCCGCACCACGTCCTGATACAAGCTCACATAGCGATCGAAAGCAGGACAAGCGGGGTGGGAAAAGTGGCCGGTGAACTGGATGTCCTCCACGGCCACGAAGCCTCCCGGCCTTGCCGCCCGAACCATTCCCTCAAGAGCCGTTTCTGGTTCGGGCAAGTGGGTCAGCAAAAAACGTCCGAAAACAAGGTCGTAGGCAGAGCGATCTTCTAGATTCGTGGCACTTCCTGTTCGGAATTCGACATCTAATCCAAGCCGTTGAGCCTCCGAGCGAGCCAACCCCACACATCGCTCGTCGAAATCTATGCCCGTGACACGGCCCGTTGGTTGTACGGCTTCAGCCATTCGGAATGTAACCGCCCCGGCTCCGCAACCCACGTCCAGACAGTGCAGCCCCGGACGCATACCGGCTCGATCCAGTAGCGGCTTCGTGGTGGGCCATTTCACGGAAGCCAGAAGCCGCAATCTCTCTGCTCCATGATCGCCGCCTCGAAGAACGTAGTCGGTTTGGTCTGGGGAAGTCATTTCTGTACCTGCTATTGGAAGAAGCCGAAATTCACCTTTGGAAAAAATCTTTCCTAATGCGGGCTAAGGTCTTTCCTCCACGCTCGCCCCATTGCATCTGCCGCCATGATCGCATCGGCCACCATATCGGGCCGCACTTCAAATGGCTCATTGTGAATCGTATCGTTCTCGGCGGTGGCACGAACGGCGATCTTTTGCAGGACTTCTTTGGGCAACTCCGTCAGGCCGATGTCAGCCAGTGTGATCGGCAATCCGACCTCGGTTGCGAAACCCAGCACTCGATGCAGCACCGAACGAGGCTGTCCTTCCAACACAAGCTGAGTCAGCAATCCGAACGCCACTTTTTCACCATGCAGGTAATCATGCGTGGCCTTGGCCGTGGTCAACCCGTTGTGAATGGCATGGGCGGCTGCAAGGCCCGAAGACTCGAACCCGATTCCGGACAGCAGCGTGTTGGCCTCCACGAGTCGTTCCAGTGCCGGGGTCACGACTTGCGTTTGCACTGACCGGAGAGCATCGGCTCCATCGGCCAGCAAAGTGCGGTAGCAAAGTTTCGCCAATGCCAAGGCACTCTGCGTCGATAAGCCTCCTCGCAGGTTCTTGATGCCCCCATCCACGCAGGTCTTTGCCTCAAACCATGTCGCCAACGCATCGCCCATTCCCGCCACCAGTAGCCGGGGAGGACTCTGGGCAATGATCTGCGTATCTACCAGCACCAGGTCGGCGTTCTTGCGATGGAAGCGACTCCCTTGAACAACTCCGTCGTCCGAGTAAATCACCGACAACGCACTGCATGGCGAATCGCTGGACGCCACGGTTGGGCAGTTGACGCAGGGCAAATTCAGATCGGCAGCAACCGCACGAGCGGCATCGAGGACTTTGCCGCCACCGGCTCCGATGATGACTTGGGACTTTTGCTGCTGGGCGACCTGCTTGATCCGCTCGATTTCAACCAGAGAACATTCGCCGCCGAACTCATGCACGGCATAGGCGATCCCGGCTTGAGCCAGCGTGCTTTTCCAGGTTTCGGACAGCAATCGAATCGGTGATCGACTGGCGACAATCAGTGCTGGCCCGCTCAATCCCAAGCCGACCATCTCCGTTCCCAGGGCGGAGGTAGCGTTTTTGCCTTGCGTGTAGCGACTCGGCGAACAGAAGACGGAGAGCATGGAGCAGCCTTTTGATGAGGTTCAATTACATCGTGCCGGGGTTGTGGGGCATCTTATTCGATTATCCCATTCGGTGACTTAAACGAGGTTATTTGCCCACCGGGTCGAATGGCAACATCGACTTGTGGACACATAGCCGGAGCATGTCGTCCGAACAACGCCGGAACACGAACGTCTTATCCACCATCACGTCTTCACCCTTGCTGTTTGTAAGATAAACATTCCCCATCGTGATGGCAAGATCGTCGTGGATTTACGCTTTGCGGTATGGTGGAACTGACCTGTCGATTATTGCGAGACTAGGCAACAATCCGGCACATTCGGACTACTAGCTTTCTGCGCCACAGGAGGAGCTGGAGTGATGTACTTGAAGAACCGAGTAGAAATCGACCAAAATCTAGTCGGGAAATTTAGTTGTCGCTAATGCGGAAATCTAGTTGTCGCCGAACAGGTCTTTTTGGGCACTTGGGGATCAGTTGGCTGCAGATGAGAGTTTTCGATCGTAAGAATTCTCTCGTCCGCGGTCGGCTTTTCGGTTTCCAAATCTGAGTACGAGGAAATGTTTTCAGAGCAAGATAGGTCCCTTACAAACTGTTCCAAAATCGCTCGTTTCCCCAAATACTTTACCGCGTATTCTCTCGCGTGATCGCCTAGTCGTTTACGCAGATCCGAGTCCTCTGCGAGAAGCAAAATCGCTTGAAAGAAAGGCTCGACTTGTCCGGGCGGAACGACGATTCCTCGATGCGAAACGACCTTTGCAATTTGTGTGTTCAGGCCAGCGCAGGCCACGACAGGTCGGCCAGTCGCCAGCATCCCCGTCAGTTTGGAAGGCATCACCAAATCAGCCGCGTCCGCACGCTGAGGAAGAAGATGAATATCCGCGCAATTCATTAGGTCATTAAAGACCTCTATCGGTTGCACGGGAAGCATACGCACGTTGGGCAGATCGGCTGCTTCGCCGGCGGTCATCCCGTACACTGCACCGTGCCCACAGATAACGAAAAAGAGATTCGGATGATTGCGAGCCATTTTCGCCGCCTCCAAGATCACGCTGATCCCTTGCTTTGCACCAAGGTTGCCAGAATAGAGTGCGATACATTTGTCCGATGGGAGTTGAAACTTCGAACAGAGAGATTTCGCATCTGGCAGTGGTCGCATCACGTCGCAGTCGACCCAGTTGGGAAACAGACGCATTCGGGAAGCAGGTACCCCTTTTTCGATCGCTTTCTGGACCATGTTTCCCGAAATGCTGGAGACAAGATCGAACCGGCGCATGAGAAAAGCCTCGATCGTTCGCACCAGTTTTTTTAGCAGCGGTTGCTTGAGAATGCCCAGTTCGAAAGCAGCGTCGACTTCGAAATCTTGGATATGCAACCAAGCTTTCGCCCCGGTCAGTCGTGCGGCTAGCAAGGTAGCAGGCATGCAGAAAGCCGCAGGCTCCACCGTCATGATCACTCTGGGTCGAAAGGTGATAGCTTTCCATAACACGACCGGCCAGCTGGAGATACCGAACGACGCAAGGTGAAGAATCCGCTTCATGCCGTTTACTTGTTTCGGCACCCATACCGGGCAGCGAACGACCTCCAGCGGTTCCGACTGGACCACATCCGGTGCCACACACGTTTTTGGCTCCCACGTTTTTGGCTCCCACGTTTTTGGCTCTGCGGGGGCAGTGTTTGTCGTTGGTGGGAGAGGGGTGCGTTTTTCCGTTTGGTAGCGGAATCCAGAGTATCCGTTTCTGATTTTCCAGTGAGGGTAATACGGAGGGGTTGTCACGACGCAGCAGGGGACGCCATTTTGCAACAAAAACTCGACCATTTCGCCGGAGTACTTTCCGACGCCGATTTCCTCAGGGGAGAAGTTCAAGCCGTGCAACAAAATTTTAGATTTTTCGTTCTTACGCATCATTCCACTTTAATCGTTCGTGATGACTTTTCCTAGCAGATGCGATGAGTCTACTGAAAATTGGGAAAGTAATTGAGGTTGAAAAACTTCCGACGGCATAACCCGTCCAAACGCTTCTTTCGGCCATGTGGGATAGGCATCTTGCCTGTCATTCTCGGTGTGGGATAGGCATCTTGCCTGTCATTCTCGGTGTGGGATAGGCATCTTGCCTGTCATTCTCGGTGTGGGATAGGCATCTTGCCTGTCAGTCTCGGTGTGGGATAGGCATCCTGCCTGTCTATCTTGGTGTGGGATAGGCATCCTGCCTGTCGTATTTTTCTTGATATAAGCAGGCATCTTGCCTGTCATTCTTTTTCCTTTTTGCTTTGACAGGCTGGAAGCCTATCCCACTCTAGTTCTTGGATCTTGCAATAGACCTGCGTGAAGTATCCGGCTTTCAGGATAGCGAATGCGAGTCCGCGTTTGCCGTCTAAAAAACCGCCCATTAAAAAATAGGCACCTAGAAAATAGATGATTCCAGCAAGTGGCGATCGAGCTAGCCGGTACTTCAGCTTTTGTTTCAGCGTAAGTTTTTTTGCTGCATCCCGTTGTGATTCCATCTGCAGGAATCGATGGGCTTCCCAAGAAGAGTATTCATTGTGTTTTGCAATGTAGTGGTAGATGTCACGAAAGTCACGGTGGTCAATTTTGCTTTTGATCGTTCCAATCTCTCCTTCGATGATGGGATGTTCATGGATCTCCATATCCAAATGGCTCCACCGATTCTCGTCGATTCTTTCGTACTCCCCCGCCCCGACCCGAAACAGTGCGAGTTTCTTAAGTGGGTAACCATGCGTCAGTTCGCGGCCCATGAAGTAGATCGAGTATTTCAACCAATAGCCATCGACTCGCGAATTCGGTAGAGTTGCCTCAAGTTCTCGTTTGAAATCTTGGGTCAAGATCTCGTCTGCATCCAAGAACAGCACCCACTTGGTCGCCGGCGCATGATGCCGAAGAAACCAGTTTCGCTTTTTGGGAAAGTGACCATCCCATTGGAACGACACCAATCGAACGCCATATTCAGCGGCCACCGCTGCGGTGTCATCGGTGCTATCTGAATCGACTACCACGACGTCCGCTGCCCACTCCGCCCCGATCGCCGCCAAGCACTCCCTCAAACGCTGTGCATCATTCTTCGTCGGAATGACGATGGTTAGATCAAGCAATGCCATTGGTTGACTGTCACTCAAGTGCACGAATGTTCGCTTCGATATGATTTGGGTTGAACATCGTGCAGAGGATTACGGATTTCTGGAAATCGTTGCGAATTCTAATCAATTCATTTATTGCAGAAGCATCACCTCGATTTCGCAGCGGAGAAAAAATAACGTTGTTTTGCGAGCCTCTTTCGTCAATCAGTTGTGAGTAGTCGCTTAGCGTCGAGGGTTTCGCGAATTGTAGAACATCAAACTGATCGAGATAACATTCATGCATTCCTGAAAATGGGTTCGGAGTCGCTAATCCGAAGCAACGTACCTTGCCCGCCTTTTTCAACCTTGCAGCGGCAGAGAAGACATCCTCCCATTGCTCAATGAAAGCGTCAGGTTCATGGATCAAGAGAAAATCAACGAAGTCTGTCCTGAGAGCACGCAGACTTTCGTTCAAGCTACTTTCCAAATGCTTTGCGTCTATTGGAACACGATCGTGAAAGCGATCCGCCGCATAGCGGAAAGTAGGTTGTACTGTAGGTCGATCGAAACTGGCGTGTCGTTGTTTGAAACGACGAACGATTGGCTTGATTGGGCGTAGTATCTTCGCTTTCCAGTTGGCCCTGATACCAAACTTGGTCGCAATTCGAACAGAGTGCCGTTTTTTGGCCAAGACGCGTCCGACAAATCTCTCTGCATCACCGTAACCGTAAGACCTCGCAAGATCAAAATGGTTGACTCCATGTTCCAATGCGATTTCGATCGCTCGATGCGACTCAGTTGCCCCCACGGCGCCAAGGATAGGAGCACATCCAAAACCGAGCACAGAAGAATGAATACCAGGATAAAGTTCAACGCTTTTCATGGACAACTTCCCGCAAATGATCAGCCAACCGAACGGCAAACATCCCTAAAAAAAACGTAGGATTCGCTTGTCCGGATGTGGGAAAAGCAGACGAACTGCATATGTAGACATTTTTGGTTCCAAACAATCGCAAGTTCGAATCAACAACGCCACGGTCAGGACCGTCGGCAATTCGTGTCGTACCGTTCTGATGTAGCCCATCCCGTGAAATCTCTTTCACTTTTTCATGTAGAACATCTTTGGAATACCAGTATCGCAATCTTCCGCTTCCAGAATCTTGCAGCGCTTTGTCCAGAATCTCGTGCGTTCGAACGATCGAGTCAGCATCGCCATCCGTGATGCGATAGCGAATTTGCAAAGTCTCGCCGTCTTCAGCAAGTTCGATGCGATTCGATTCACAAGGAAGTTGCTCGGCATGATAGTGAAGTGCGTACTCGTTTTTAGGGCTATACAAAAATACGCCGGGCAATTTACGGCTGCCGAAGTATCTTTTCAGAAAGATATTCGCCGGTACCACCAATGACTTTGGGAGTCCAAGTAAAACATTACGTAGGTGTGCGCCAACCTTATGAATTCTTCCTTTCGTTATTGAATAGGCAATCGCGGGCGGAGCCAGTTTTCGGCCGAGAACTGGCGTTATCATAGCTAAGTACATGAACGACATCGCGCCACTGCGGTGACTGGGATCGAAATACAGGGGGTTGTCCAACCACAAAGCCGTATTCAGCAGATTTTCTCTAAGAATGCAATCTTTTGTAAGTTGAAACCGACGACGAACATAGGTTCCATCCGACTCTTGGTGGAAACCAAAATCTGTTTTCTTTGGATCACCATTAAACTGGATGCTGGCGATCTTTCCGGATACATGTCCCTGATAAAATTTCCCAAGGGCCGTCGGAAATTCTCCGAGAGGTCGAAATAGTTGCGGGCTCCGAAATAGTAGCCGCGTAGATTCCTGGGCGCCGCAGGCAATCACAAAGACATTCGCCTGGATCCTTGCTTCGCGCCCTATTTCGCCGGTCTTGACCAACAACACTTTGCTATCTTTACCATCCTCGTCAATTTCTAAACGATCCGCAGTCACACCGCAAACTACGTGCAGATTCTGCAAAGACATCAGTGTCTCGCGATACTGTTTCCCAAAACGAGTTGGGCGACTCCATCGTTCGAGAATGCGATCGGAAACGTCATCCGAGTGGAATCCTTCGGCTATCGGTTTGGCATCATCGGGAAGTTCGAACGGTTGGACTCCCGACTCAAAATATGTCTGAGTTCGAGAAACGAAACTTTTCAGTTCTTCAAAAAGCTTGACTGTCCAAGTGCATTCATCACCGATAATCTTGCGTGGGATGAAATCGACTTCGTCAAACAAGACGCACCGCCCACCCCACGTCGCCGTTGTTCCACCAATGCCTTTGTTCGTACATTCCTCCGGCGGATGGTGATTGAGCAGATTGTCCAATTGTATCGAATTATCGAGTGGATTATTCGTCGGAGCATGTCCATCCTTTGGACCGTGCTCCAGCAACAGTACGCGTATCGCTAGATCGCTGCGGCATAGTTCAATAGCGGTGACGATGCCTGCAGCTCCCGCACCAATGATGCAGACATCGTACGCGTTGTCCGTTATGTCAGACACTTTAATCAGCAAGACGCACCGTCGACTTTAATATTGGAATCTAATCGGTTTCGTTTTCGCACAGCGATAGCAGGATTACCCGCATAAACTGTCCACGCATCCATTTTCTTGGAAATCACCGAACCGGCCCCTAATACGGATCCTTCGCCACAGACGACACCCGGCAAGACAATGGCTCGAGCGCAAATCCAAGTGTGAGGTTCGGTCGATATCAACTTAGCGTGATAGGTGAATTCGGGCGTGTTGTAGTCATGTGTTGCACCGCATAGATATGCATTCTGAGAAACGATCGTGTGATGCCCCAGTCGCACGCCACCAGGATTGTAAACTTCTACGGAAGATCCGATCGTCACGACTGCTTCGGTTTCGAGTAACCACGGTGCCCAAATTCGCGCTGATGGGTAGATGAAATTATTCGGTCCTAGTCGGGCACCAAATCGACGTAGAAGCCAGCTGCGATAACTGTGCAACGGCGTGGGACTAAAGCGAAACAGAACGCACCAAACGACCATCCAAATTATCCGGGCCAATTTATTTCGGAAGCCAAATACGGGGCGCAGAAGCGGGTCTTCACTTTCGGACGAATGAGCGCTAAACACTGGCATGAATCTGATTTCGATGCAACGAGAACAACTACGATAATTTCAAATACGGAATGCATGGACGTGTGACGGATCGATCCATTTCACTTGGTAACCCCAACTTTTCAGCATCTTGACAATCTGGTTGGGTGTGTTCGACAAGCGTCTCTCATCCAACCGTGCAAAATGAATCTCAAGGAAAATATGTTTAGATTTGTCCGAAGAAAATACTTTTTCGCCACCCCGAATGACCTCTCCTTCAAATCCCTCCACATCAATTTTTGTAATTGTTGGATGGCAAAGGTTTTGTGAAGATTGAATTAGGTCAACGGTGGTCACATCGACTGCGATTTTCCCGGCCGCCGGCATTTCAGTTTGACTGTCGCTTTCTGAGAGGTGCGCGGTCGTTGTCACTGTGCCTTCAGATTGTCCCTCGAAATAGGCGATGCCCTGACGATCAGAAATAGCAATTTGGCATAGTTCATAGCAGGTCGAGGGGAATGCATTCATCGTAACTTTCAGTGATTCAAAAGCTTCGGGCAGTGGTTCGAAGGCAATAACGCGGCCAGTGTCTCCAACTCTCTCACAAAATTTGGCGGAGTAATATCCGACATTAGCGCCGATATCCCAAACGGTATCGCCGGCGGTAATTCTAGAAAGCATCGCGTTGGAAAAGGCATCTTCGTATTCGTTACTCCCTGAGTTGAGAAAACGCTTGACGACTTGAAGCAGGCCTGTACGGCGGGCGAAGCTCCGTATAGTTCGAACGATTGGGAGATGATGTGCAGTCATTAAAGTAGCCAAAAAAGATGTAACAACCAACTTGAAATAGTATTGAGAGGCTCGTGAGATGACTAGCGCCGACGAACTTGGCGTCCATCGTTGTTATCAACAGGAATTCGGCTCAAGTTTAATGCCTCTGCGCTCGCGAAACATTGAACCGGGTAGGGGCGACCGATAATGAGTGACTCACGATGCATGCAATTGTGATCCATATGCGGTCCTACCGGACTACAGCCCGCAACGGCCTCGAAGATGGAAATTCCGAATCTCTCTTGATGGTTGGTTAAGATCAACCCTTAGTCGCCATAAAACGCACCTTACTCCACATTGCTGCTGAGTATCACCGGGCGATACATCTGATCACTGGGTTGCCACAAGTCATTGGGTGACACCCGACAGGGCATTTGCCATTCTTTGTGTACTTTTCAAAATATCAAAATGCTGACGATAGCAGGCGCGGGCTTTCAATCCGATCGACTCTTTCTCTAAACCTGGCATCGCACCCCACCGCTCCAGCAATTGATAGGTTCCCTGCTCGGTATCCTCTGCAACAATCCCTGCACCCGAGGATTCAATCTCTCGCCAAATGTTCACTTGGTTCGAGATAAGTACCGGTTTGCTGCATGCGAGAGCTTCCGCCACAGCGATCCCAAAATTCTCTTGGTGGCTCGGTAAGACAAACGCCTCGCAACCATAAAACGCTCCCCACTTGGCATCGCCGCTGAGCATTCCAGGGAAATGCACCCGGTCCGATAACCCGAGCTCTTTTGCCATACTGATCATCCGCCGTGCATACTCGGAATCAATCGGCCCCGCGACCACCAAATCGGGAACTTCGCGACGAAGTCCACCCTTCCCAATTGGCTCCCCTCGCCCCGTTTCGAGGAGAGGGGTTGGGGGGGAGGGGCGTTCGATGGTTCCATCCCTCAACACATTGGCGTAAGCCTTCAACAACAAATCGACCCCTTTCTTGGGATGGATACGGCTAAGGAACAGCAGGTACGGCCGGCCATTTAACTCAGGGGTGGTAGCACGAAAGGCCGCATCCATCTCTGCTGTCTCCGCGGGAGGTTCGATCACGCCATACCCGACGTTGATCTCCCGTTTCGGTTGATAGCCACTGAACGTTTCCCGAGCTAAAAGCAATTCTTGTTCGCAGGTGAACAGCAGACCATCGACACCATTCACGACATGTTTTTCTATTACTTTCCAATACAGCCAATTTCGCCAAGCTTTGAGCCGGCGACTCGGATGGCGTTGGAACCACGGATCCAACATGCCGTGACACATCAAGAACAGCTTTGGATTGGAGGAGTTGCGAAAACGCCGTTGTCGAATAACGGCTTTCCAAGTGGCGTAGCTCAAGTAAAGCCACAGTCCATGGATCAAGACGACATTGAATTGTGGTAAATTCGCGAGCATCCAGGGATGGAATTGCGCACTATACCGCCAGGCGTTATCGGCGGGCCCTAATTGGTGGATGGGAAATGCATCGCGGGTTAGGGGTTTGTTAGCAGGCGAATCGAATGTCACGACTTCATTATTGACGCTATTTTTCCTAAGGCTTGGAATCGAATTACGCAATCCTTGACAAGGCCCGCCGCTTACCGGGTCCATGCTACCAATCACATGCAGTGTTTTCAGAGAATTCATCAATACGAGCCAGTTCAGGTCTCGATCCCGTAGCTTCGGAGTATTCGTTGATAATGCTCTTCATAGCGATCTAGTGTCGCGTCGGAAGCGAACTTTTTTGCATGTTCGACACCGAGTGCCTGTCGGCTTTGCTTTTCCGAATCAGACAGGCTCAAAAGCATCGCAATCTTTGCGCCACCTTCGTGAGCCCATTCACTTCGATTCGATAACGTCCTCCGTGAAAGATATTCCACCGCATCACCTCCGACCTCGGTCATCGGAGCATGACCGGTGGTTAGTACCAACGCGCCGCAAGCCAATGCTTCCACGATTGGCCACCCGAATCCCTCTTCCAAGCTTGGGAATAAGAAGAGTTTAGTTAGGTTGTAGGCTGAACGAACTTGTGCGTCACTTAGCCCCTCCAAAAATCGGACAGTCCCTCCATTTGGAATATCGTTCGCAAATTTTCGTAGCGAATCTGTGGGAGGCGATCCAATCATCCAAAGCGGGATGGCACTGGAAGTCACTTTGCACCACGCTCGATAAATTTCAATAACCCCTTCTCGGTTCTTGTACCATTGGCTGCCGCCGACATGCAAAAGAAAGCCGTCTTTTTCGGAGGGGGATAGAAACGGGGCCAATTCAGCAATCGCTTCCTCACGTTGCATGATTGCGAAATCACTATTGAGCCCGATATACGCAACTTCAGAACTCACAATGGGCTGTCTCGAAAGCCGATGTAAATCCGTTTGTGTGTTTTTGGAAATACTGAGGAAATGGCGTCCAGAGGAAAAACCATTTCGAATGAGTCGTTGATATTGTCTGCCAGTCCAACCAGTTGGATTCTCTGGAAATTCACCTAAAGCAGATCGCAATGCTAGAAAGTCCATGCAGTGAATGACGAGAGGTCGATTCCCGATATTGGGAACCCACATCCCCAGGGCTTGGTCCATGACGACAAAAAGATGATCGGGCGGAGTTTCGCGGACGCGTTTACGCAACGTTCGGGGAAAAATTACAAATTGGTCAATATAGCCAAGCCACTTCCGAATGAAGTTGGATCGCACTGCGAGCTTTCCAAGAATGATCTTCGAAGTCCAACATTCAACTTGATGTCCTCGAGCAAGCATGCCGTCGTGAATGTATCGTGCAAACCGAGGCATACTCTCCGAATGGAGCGAGGACGGATGTGTTAAAAGAACTAATTTCATTCGAGTTTTATGTGAATCATTGAGTACGCGTTTTAAATCTCGCCCAACGCACTAAGGCGGTGGCATAGGCTTCCAGCCTGTGATTAAACGGACAACACAGGCTGGAAGCCTATGCCACATTGGTATT
>Ga0247834_1006377_pt1 | contig 13276 bp, 22 predicted proteins | sample LaCruzMarch2015__8_FD_187118 | JGI IMG/M metagenome (GOLD analysis project Ga0247834, IMG submission 187118) | Freshwater microbial communities from meromictic Lake La Cruz, Castile-La Mancha, Spain - LaCruzMarch2015_12m | ecosystem: Environmental > Aquatic > Freshwater > Lake | place: Spain... | reverse complement strand
TGACGCACGTTCTTGGCTTGATACCATGCCCACTGATTGTTGGCTGCTATGGTGTTGTTCATGATTTTGCTGCTGTTTTGTCCGCCAATCATGGTGTTGATGGCCAGCAATGCTGCCAGCACCACAATCAAAAAACCTGCACGGTCTTTGATCTTGGCTTCACGTTCACTGCGTGATAATGGTGATTTTTGTTCTGACATTTTACTTTATTTTTTTGTAAACATTGCTTGTATTTTTTCTTGCATTGTTTTGGCCCATGATGGTTGTGGAAAATTCCAGCCTACAAACGCACCTACTGCTACCCAAAATAGTGTTTCTAACATAATTTTTTCCCTTTGAGTATTTATCAGAAATAGTTATAGTCCTACGTTGCCTAATAATAAATTAACAATCTTATTTGACAAATCATCTGGTAAGAATTTTAGGAAACCTAGGAAGTATAAAGCTACACAACCATATATGAATATTTTTAGACACATATCAAATGTTTTTTGGTATTCGTTCATCTTCCACACCTGGTAGTTGTTTGACACCATTGTATAAGTTCATAACTACCAATGGCAAATATGAATACGACAAATGTAATTGCACCTATGATTATTGCCCACTCATTCATCTCCGCTTCTTTTTCTTTGCGCTTGCGTTCTTGAGCATTGTAAAGTCTCAATTCTTGTGCATCGTCTGCATCCATTTGCGCCTGACGTGCTTTGATTTTATTCCAAACATCAATTTTACCAGTCTGCATGAACAGCATTTTGAGTTCTTCTTCAAAGGCTCTGGCTTGTTCCAGAACCATTTCAATCTGAAGTGCAGTTCCCATATTGGAACCTTTCTTGGATTTTTTGGCCTCTATCAATGCCTTGGTAGCAGTGCTTTTAGCATCAAACATCTTGCCAATCATTGGCGCAAGAGAGCCTAGGTCATTGGCAACTTTGGCTGCCTTTTTAACCATACTTATTGCAGATTGTATACCTGCCAGTGCGGTGATTGGATCAATCATTTTTTTCTTTCCTTGTCAGGTTCTTTTTTGTGCCACTCCAAACAAACCACAGTTCTATTGTATACATCACCGGTCCAGGTCCATCTAATGCACCTGGGCGGCGGTTCAACTTTGTTAACCAGCAATGGTTTTGCTGCCTGAGGTTGAGGCGGCGTGGTGGTTTGTGATGACGTGTTGATAAACACCATGACTGCAACAGCAGCAATGATGGGTTTATTCATGGCTCCGGTCCTTGTAATTTATAGTAAAAATGGATCTTTGTCCATTCTACTGCTATTTACTAGCCAGATCTAGATTATTTTCTACTGCTAGATTGCTGAAAATCAGTGCAGGCCCAAGACATGCAGTGCATGTTCTGTGTGTTTCTGACGGTCTTCAAGACCAATGTAGCCACCATTGATGGCACGTGTGAGGCCACGCACATCATTGGCATCGGCAAAGCGATTGAGATTGTTTTGTTCCCAGTACCAGCAGGCACTCTGTGCGGCACCTTCAAATGTGGCCAGATACTCAGCGGCTTCTTCTACTGAAATATCTAAACTTCCTGCAAAGAATGTATAGTTGTCTTTGCCGGTCAATTGAATCAAGCCACGGCCGCAGTAGCGATATCCATCGCCTGACGCTTCGTCACCATTGCCCATGCGGCTGGCGTAGACTCGATTGGCAATGCGCTCGGGTTTGTTGGCGTATTGTTGTGCTAGCTCTGCTGTGGGGAAATACTTTTTAAACACTGTCATCAAACTTGCGGCTTTGTAATTGAGATTTTCTTTGATAAAAACAAAATTGCCTGACTCATGTGCGCACTGTGCCACAAAGTGTGCCACACGTAGTGGTGTGTTGATTTCGTAATCATCCAACAACTGATCCAGTGCTTCGTGCCAGTGTATAATGTAGGGATTTTTGACCATCTGTTTTAGTTGGCCTAGTTCTAATATGCTGCTCATTTAACGGCTCCTTCAAATATGTTTTTTTGTATCTGGTACCACTGTTGCCAGGCATCTGCTTTAACTGCGCATTCATAATATGTGCCATAGTTGATTGTGACTGTTCGAGCAATGTCACTCAGCACAGGTGCGTCTTTTAATTTTTCCAAGTTGGGACAACGTTCTAATGCGTTCAGTCCCGGCGGCTCAGGAAACCGTGCAGTAACAGGTACTACTGTACTGCATCCTGCAAGTGCGACAAGTACGACTAAACTAGCTACGACACTGTTATTTTTCATTTGTGTCCTTGATTTTCAGGTGCCATGCCCCATGATGCGTCCTCGCCGGTTGTTTTTCGTACATATTTTACAACAGCAGGGTTGCCACGTCCTTGTGCAGTTTTTTCAACTGAACTAGATTTATCTTTTTCAAATTCTTTGCGCATTGTTGCCAGACTGGGCATGGGCTTTTTGGGTTTTTTGTCTCGAGTAATAGTAAATCCCAGCACTTCATCAATTTCGCCTTCCTCCATGCCACGATTGACACTTTCTCCGCCGCCATCACCACCGCCATCACCCGAGTCGCCTGAACCCGAGTCGCCTGAACCATAATAGCCATAGCCGGGGAAGAAATAGCCCCCCGTTGGTCTTGAAGATTTTTTCTTTCTCTTGGCCTCTGCCACACCTTTACCATCGTCACTGGCATTCTCTACTATAAATTCACTGGCTCTCATTTCTTAGGTCCTTCTGCGGCATCATTGTGTGCTTTGACAAATTCTTGAGGTATTTCGCAAATGCCACCGGGCATAAACTTGGTGTCGTATTTAACTATTTCGCGATCAACATACTGCCGAACAATTTCTGTGCGACCACGAATGTACTTGATTGTTTCTCGGGTTTTGGTTTCTATTTCTGTGTTGGCTTGGGTAGATCGTTCTTCGGCAATTTTTAACTTTGCTTCAACTTCTGCAACTTTTGCTTGCCAACGACCATCAGCGGCTTGCCCGCCCAGCATCCAGGACCCAATGACCAGCAACACAACGCCTGCTAACTCAGCAGGCGTTTTGTACAGGGCCATGCCCGGAATCCAACGCACTGCTTTGCTGGCTAAAAATAGCCCGAAACCGCCTGCGGCAGCGGCCCAGGCTATGAGTACAAAAACAAAATCAGGTATTAGACTAAATATCCATGCAAGTTGCAACATACGTGTCCTTATATGGAGTATTTAGCGAGAGAGACGTACAACATCAAGTCAGTGATTTACTTTAGACCCAGGCTTTTTCGTATGTTTGTGGCGCTGATATCTGTTATGTTTTTATCAAACTGTTCTTGTTCAATTCGGTAACCCACATCGCGTCCGTAGGTGATGTTCACAATGTTGGGCACCACTTGTATTTCGTACTGCCCTTGATACAGCATGTCTAGATCTCTGCGTATATAATTCTTTACTTGTTCAATGGCAAATGGGTTGCTGCCTTGCCAGCCTTGACAATCTCGTATTTGTATCACAACCTGGCCGGTCTTGGCAACAGCACGTTCAAACAAGGCACGATGGCCTGCATGCCATGGTTGCCACCGTCCCAGCATCTGTACTGTTTCTTTCTGCCAATCAAAAACTGGTCTACGACGGTTGTCATGTATATGGGCGGCAATAAACTCCCCCCATTTCTCACCGTGCTGTTCTGTGATTCTGAAGTCATAAACTTCGGGTGGAACAAATGCCCGGTTGGTATCTTCATAACGACCTTTATCAATAGTATCAACCCAGATAGTCCAGTCTGCTTTGAAGTTGTTGCGCATTTCACCCAACGGCGCCACAAAATCACAGATCACATAGTCGCAGTCGGTCTGAGCATCTGCCAGTTCACGCATACGTAAACTTTGTCGTATACGGCCTGCTTCGCTAAAGTCCCAGTCATTGTATTTCTTGCGCACATCGTCGGCATTTAGCCAGCCCACACGTTTCTTTTCTGCTTGTAGATGATCTACAATATGCTGTGCTAGATAAGTTTTACCTGCGCCCGGCAGGCCCATGATTAAAATGCGGTTAGGTGTTTTCATAATATTTCTCCAGTGTACATTTGTTTATAGATCTGTGTTGGAACATCAAAGGAGTTCTCCATTAACCCATTGACTCATGGTAAATGGCCGATCCTGTGGTCTAAACGTGGCATTATCGACAATATTTTTTAATCTTTGATTTATGAACAATAAATCAAATTGAAATAATTGACTGTAATAGTAACACGGACTGGTTATGTCCCAGAGCTCAAACTTCAAATCAGCCATTGTTTGACATGTGCCCAAAATACCAGCTGGGGTGCTTTCTACCATCAACATGCCAGCTGATTTTAAAAAATCAGTACCACCGCGTATTATCTCAAGTTCCAGTCCATCAGTGTCAATTTTGACAAGGGTGTCAAATGTCCAAACAGCTGGCTTGTCATTGAAATATGTATCTAATGTAGTGAACTCAGTGTCTATGTTACCTACCTCATGTGAATAGTGTCGATTGTAACCGGAAATAACTGCCGGACCAACGTGGTCACTGAGCGCAACATTTATCAATGTGTGTGATATATTCTTGTAGGATTCAGCAATGTCTTTGTTAAACACAGTGCCCGGTTCAAATAGATAATGATGTGCATCAGGAAATACATTTATCAATGGTTGGGTAAAACATTCTACCCCCACGTCTACTATGGTATTGATATCTCCATAACTACTGTTATACAGTTGCTTGTACAGTTGTAGTGAATCTTGAGCAGAGTTTATTTTCATATGAGTTCTTTAATGTATTTAAGAACTTATTAGTTGCCGAAGTTTTTATTCCAGTCACTTGCAAGGTTGCTCTGGGTGTATGGCCAGCATTGGCAGTGCTGTGCGGAACATTTATCCAGTCAAATGTGCTGACATCTCCAGCACGCCAGCCGCCCCACATGTAGTTGCCATAACTCCAAAAATGTCCCGGTTGCCAGTCTGTCAGTTGTACAAAGTAACGCACCACTTGTGTAGGGTCAGCTGGCATCCATTTTTCTAATTTGTCCAGGTGTAGATTCCATACCTGTCCGGGATGTTGCACATGAATACGTGCCATGCTGTTGTCCAGTGCAAATTGATCAGCAATGCGTTGTAACACCGGCGGCAGTTCATAACTTAGATTGGTTACAATATAATCCTTGCCCATGCCTATGCGTTCTAGATCATATTCTTCACGATCATAATCTGAATCAGGTCGAGTTAACGGATCGTTTTCTTTGCCGCGTGTACGCCAGGTCACTGGCGTTGCGTTGTCAATAACAGACTGTAACTCCGTAGCCCAATCTGTTTTCATATTGCCCAAGTGTTGCACTGTGTCCCATCTAGGATCCATTATTGTCGTGTCAAAATGATACTGACTACGTTTTTTTGTTAATTCCCAATCGCTGTTCATATTACTTTTACCCTTACATCTGACGTTGCATAGTCCTGAGAATATTCCACAGGAGGTAGTTCAATGTTTAGTGCTTGTGCCAATTGAACATTGTCTGACACTACTTTACCAGTGTACTTCCACCAGGCAGTTAGTATGTCTCGATTTTGGCTTTTGATAATTTGAGCCATATGTTTTAAGTCTTTAAAATACTCATGATAGTCAGGGTAAGTGATGTTAAAATGTCCACACTTGACCCACCAGCCCAGGCATGCGTCATCACCACGATGTACAATTACAATTGGTGCTTCAGGAAACAATGCTCGCAAATGTTCAATGTGATTGGAGAACACATGGCTTTTGATAATTCGTGTACCTTTGGATTCTTTGAACTGAAAGGGTTCTGCAAATATTTTTTCCAGTTGTTCTCGATTTAACTCGGTTAAATCTTCAGGCAGTGACGAAATCATGCCAGGATCAAAGTACGCACCCAGGTGCATCAATTCTGTTGTTCCTGATGCGTCGTGATAGTAGGTCCATTCATCTCTATAGTCAGAACGATCAATGTCAGGTGAATAGTAAATGTTTTTGACCACACTGCTCCACTTACTGCCTGGAGCACCGGCTACAAAGATGTATTTCATTTTGCCAGCAATTCTGGTTTGTAAACACTTTGAAACTTGTAGGCATTATCGTGCCAGTATACCAGTGTCTTTAGTTTGTCAGGAGTAATGTTATTACGTAAAATGCCAACAACTTTATTTCCATCTTCGCCTACAATCCACTCATACTTGCCAGTGTCCTTTTCCAAGGCTTCCATTGTTCCTTTGTCTTTTAACATTTCACGCAGGGCAGAACGTAATTTTTCCGTATTGGGATTGCCTTTGTTGACCCACAATGCCTTTTGTAACACATCACGGAATCCACGACTTAGTGTGTATGCATCATAAAATTCACCACGTGGTGCAACACCATGAATTTGCTTGAACACATCTTCAAATTGATAACCCTTGGGGAAGTTGGCATCATCGCCTTGCTTGCCTGTTTTTAAGTTGTAGATACCATGATGGAACCAAAGTTTGTTTTCTGGTAAGTTGCTGTAAAACTTAAACCATGCTGCCACAGACTCACGTGTGGTATTAAAGTCACCACGCTGGAAACCCAATCTACGTTCGCCACCTGGTACACCATTTACCCAAACAACTTTGCTATTCCAGCATTTTAAATAATCATCTGCGGTGGGCAAATTACCACAGGCCAACATGGCAATGGCCATACCGTCAGGCTCTAAACCTGATCCGCCTGCCAGTTTAATCCGATCTTTTTTGATGTCTAACTCTGCTTTACGACCCAACACAATATTCAAGTTGGTCATGCCAATTGAATCATAGTGCTTGTAATCATAATCAATTTTGTCAACCAAATAGCTGACACCATTGCCACCATGACTGACCATGATTGTTTTATTGTCTGTACGCAATTTATTGTGGAATTCATTGAATCCAGGAATGTCTTTTGCTCCGGGAATATGTTGAATAACAATTTTCTCTCCTAGATGTTTCTCTAGGCCTTTGGCAATAATTCCAGCCCATACACTGGTTCCGTTGCCAGGACCTTGTGGTACTACCAGTGTATAATCAGCATGTGCGACTCCTGCCACTGCTAATAGTAATGTTAACGCTAACTTCTTCATCATTTTCTCCTTTAGTTTAATGATAATCCAAACCTCGATTTTTTCTAAAAATACTATACAAGAATATTCCAACTGATAACACAATCAATACCAGGAATATCGGCCTACTGAATAATTCAGCAGGGGTGTAAAGTGTAGTCATTTGTTGAGAATAATTTTCCAATTTCTCAATGAGAACGTAGGCAATCATAATTGCTGGTCTACTGAGTTTTAAATGTTTTGCCGCAATGCCCAGTGCTCCACAAATAATCAATATGTACAAGTCATTTATTGTTCCTGTATACTGCAAGCAACTCCAAACAATGATAGCAAATATCATGGCAGCATATATCCAGTATGGTATTTCTAACATTTTAACAATAATTCGTGTTGTAAAAATAGAAATAAAGAATGCCAATACTGTACTGGCAATAAATGCGCCACCCAAGGCCCAAAAGAACTTGTCATCTTTTAGTAATTCTGGACTGCCCAGTTCCATGCCAAAGTACATGCATATGGCCATCATCACCGCAGCAAATGGAGCAGCCGGAATCCCAAATAGCACAGTGGGAATAAGACTGCTGGCTTTTTGTGCATTGTTGGCACCTTCACAGCCTAACAATCCCTTGGGGTTTCCGTTGCCAAATTTCTCGTTGGGGTGCTTGGCCACAGTTGCTCCATAGGCCATGACGTCGCCAATTGTTCCGCCTATGCCTGGCAATAATCCTGTGAAGAATCCAATAAAACCCCCACGCAACATGTCTCGCCAATTGACTATGCAATCGCTAAACCCTTGACGCAATTGACTCCAGTAATTTTTTACAACTACCGGTTTGTTTAGTTTGATTCGAAACCCTTCTATCAATTCAGGAATACCAAATAAGCCTGCAATGATTGGAATAATTTGTATACCTGCCCCCAGGTACTCCCAACCAAAAGTAAACCTTGTTACACCTGTTGCTGGATTTTGTCCAATTAGGCCCAAGAAGCAACCCAGTGCAATGGCTGCAATACTTAAAAATACATTCTTACTTGTGACAAACCCCACACAAGCAAGACTCAAAATCATAAAGCCAGCAAACTCTGGGATTCCAAACCACATGATCATCTTGGCGTAAAAAGGTAAAAAAGCAAATGCCAACATGCCCCAAAGTATTCCATTGAATGTGCTGTCAAAAATGGCAATGCCCAAGGCTCTACCTGCTTCGCCGTTCTTGGCCATTTTATGCCCATCTATAACACTGGCTGCGGTTGTATTACTTCCAGGAATACCAGTTAATATGCTGGTAAAACTATCACCTGTGCTAGATGCAGCAATTAAGCTGGTTAAAAATACTATGCCCAGATATGGATCACCTAAGAAATAATGGCTTAGGCTGAACACAGTCAATAGGCCAGTGGTGGCACCAGCCATGGGCATGATGCCAATGATCATTCCGTACATTGTGCCTAATAGGCACCAAAATATATAATCCATGTTAATAACTTGACTAAGTAAATTTATAAATTTATTTAGCAGAAAAAATCACCATGAACACTAAAATTTTCATTCTTTTACAAAAAAATTTACAACTTGCGTTTAATTTACCCAAGTATGCAAATATTTCTATCACTGTTGATACAATAGTACAAGACCTACCTTGGACACCGGCACGTTATCGCAAATTTAAAGATGCTGTGGAAGCAGAACTGAGCCTGCCGTGTGATTACGTAGGTACTGTACGCGGCATTGTGGAAGATCTCGGCGAACGTTATATCCTGCGTTTTTTTAGCGAGATCTGGAAGCCTCGCACCGGCGATTATGAACACACAGGATGGGAACTGGCAGAGGAAATTAACAAACTCAATCCAGAACGAGTGTTGGACGTGGGCTGCGGCTATCATCCGTTCAAAGGACGCATTCACAACTTGGTTGGTATTGATCCTTACAATAACTGCGCAGATTATGAAGTTGATATTTTAGAGTATCGAGTAAAACACCAGTACGATGTTATCATGGCACTGGGGTCAATTAACTTCAATAGCCAAGACGAAATTGAAGCTAGGTTTGGTCATTGTGTGAATTTGCTTAAACAGGGCGGCAAGTTCTTCTTACGTGCCAACCCTGGCATCACACATAAGACAGGACCTTATGTGGAAATATTCCCGTGGACATTCGAAGTAGTAAACGACTTTGCTGAAAAGTATAATCTTCGACTGGAAACGTTCAAGAAAGATGCTAACGATCGATTGTATTTTGTGTATCAAAAACTTTGATCATTAATTCTCCGGCAGCACGGTGTGCTGATTCCAATGGATGCCCTATCGCAGTTATAGGGTGTCCATTTTTTTTGCTCCACTGTTGAAAATTCATGCCTTCAAATGTGGTCATGTGTGGACGAATATAATCTTGTAAATCTGTGATAGCCGGTGTGGTATTCCAGCGTTGATCAAACATCAGTTCATCCATGTAGGTCATTATAAATGGACAGTTTTTTTGTTTAAGAGTGTCTATCACCAATCGTATGCTCATAAGGGTTGTGAGCTTGTCTCTTATTTCCGAGTGTAGATCTCGGTAATAGGTTTTTGCCACATCATCGGTGTCGATCGGCATCAGTGTTGACCATGGCATGCCTGGAAACTTGTCTGGATTGACTGTGTTGACATAGTCAAATCGATCTATATAGGTCCAGCCAATTACAAAGAAAGATTGCTCATTGGTGGCCAGATGCGACAGTGTTCTTTCTGCTATTTGTAAGTTACCAGCACCGGGTCGAGCATATGTAAAATATTCGTGGCCAAGATGTCGAGCTACGTGTGCTGGCCAAGTCAATCTACTGCCCGTTGCATAACAACCATTTCGGCCATCGTCGCTGAGTTCGCTGCCAAAGATAAAACTGCACCCAAAACTTTTTAAATTCATAGGTAATTATATACCTACTTTAAAAGGCCCGGCGTAAATTAACGCAGACCGGCTGCGGTTTGTAGGGATTTTAATTCTGCGTCGGTTTCGTAGATCTGCTTGTAAGGCAGTCCGGCTGACACACGTACTTCGTTGAGATCTTTTTCGTAGCGTTCTCTGTAGGCTTTAGGACTGGTAGGAACTGTGCTGTCAAATGCATCTTGACTAAACGGCACAGAGTCACCTTTGTAGTGCATGGTCCAGTCGTCCAGCTCGTGCTCGGTCAAGGTGTTTAGATCGCTCAGTAGTGTTTCCACATGTTGACCTGCTGTGCTACGACGACGTATTTCCACATATACCAGGTAACGATTGGGCTTGACTTCACCTGGGCTTTTGTCAGCATCCAACACAAAATCATAGCCTTTTTCGAACCAGGCCATTAGGTCTTTGGCTGCCTGTGCATCTCTCACAAAAAAACTGATCACAATGATGTCATCGTCATCGCCCATCTTGCTGGAAAATTCGTCAACATGAACTGTGGGCTTCATCAAGCCGTCAAGTTCCTTGTAACCAAGGCTTTCAAACAGCGGGCTGTTGTCGGAGAAGATTGTTTTGTGCATTTTGTGCTTGCTGGTCGTTTTGGTATTCATCTTGATCGATATCTTGTTCGTAGGCATCATCTAGGTCTGCTAGGTCAATGTCTTGATCTTCCAGTTCAATGGATCCTGTGCGGATATCACTCATCAAACTCTTTGGCATGGTAATTTCCACCAGCCAAATCTTCTGTTCCATTATCTTTGCTTTGTGTGTGCCGGGCCGATAGTCACTGGGTGTTTCGATCTTTACCGGCACTTTCATTGTGGTTTTTTTGAACTTTACAGTGCAGTCAAACGGCAGCAATCTGCGAGCACCACGCGGATCAGGCATGCGCTTTTCCGGCCACATGAAAATACAAGTCACTGTGTATTTGCCAATGTCTGGCCCAGACACTAGTTCGCCAATGTCCCAGTTTTGAAATGCGTACAAGTCCAGTTCGTCAATAACACGCTCAAAGTCCAGCAAGGTCAACAAGCTGCCTTCGCTCATATAAATGTCGCGAATGTTCTCTGCCACTTGCCAGTAATCTGACCCGTCTTTGAATACTTTTTCGTCTGCTAAATCCATACAGTTATTTAGTTATTCTATAAATAGAGGTGTAGTTCGCGGAACGCCAATTCCCAACTACTCTAACGCTTACAAGGAGCAATCAGCATGCGTATTTACTCGCACAAATTTTATCGCAAAATCTATGAACAACATTACGGGCCTATTCCTGTAGACTCAGACGGTCGAACATACGAAATTCATCACATCCGTTCTCAAATCCAGACATTGTTAAGCAACAAATAGCAAACATGACTCATGCTACTACAAAAAGAATTAGCTGTTTGGGGTGTAAGAAAGAAACATATGTTTCCGCGTTTAATAAGTGGCATACAAAATGTTCACCATAGAGAAATACTTATGCCGCGTAAATCATTTATCACCACCCAGAGAATTTACAAAAGCCCGGGCCTAAATACTTGTGACAGCGATACTGCTGTCGATCAAAAACACTCAACATTGGAGAACAACCTTGAGCAGACAAAGAGCCGCAAAAGCACAAAAACGTATGACACAAGTAGAAAACACAATTGATTTTTCCCAAGCACAACAACGTCATCGCCCTCGAGCGATTACACTTGTGCCACGGACTCGCAATCAAGAAAGACTTGTGTTGGCGTTGTTGGATGATGACCAACACATTGTAGTAACAGCAGGACCGGCAGGCACTGGCAAAACTTATCTGGCCATGCAAGCCGCAGTGAAAGCACTTAAAGAAGGCACCTGCGAACGTATAGTATTAACACGCCCTGCGGTGGGCGTAGAGGATGAATCACACGGATTCCTACCTGGGGATCTTAATCAGAAAATGGAACCTTGGACCAGACCCTTGATAGATGTGCTACGTGAAACCTATCGTCCACAGGACATAGCTGCCATGATTGAGAATCAACTGATAGAAATATCACCCTTGGCATTCATGCGTGGGCGCACGTTCAAGCACAGTTGGATCATTGCTGATGAAATGCAAAATGCCACACCCAATCAGATGAAAATGCTGATGACACGCATTGGTGTGGGCAGTAAGATTGTGGTCACAGGCGATGTAGAACAAACTGATCGCCCAGGCAGTAACAACGGTCTGCTGGACCTGTGTACTCGATTAGATCGAACAGATGTGGAAGGCATTGCTGTATGCCCAATGGAAGCACGAGATGTTCAACGTCATACCATCATTGGATCAGTATTAAAACTTTACTCTTGATCGGCCCATCGCCACCCGCTAACACCCCGGGCAATAAGTCCGCCAATAGCAGGTGGCGATACTCTGTATGCTTTAGCCGCTTTACTACGGCTTTCAAATGATTCACCAGTGGGAGATATACACGGCCGACTATTAGCTTTTCTTATTAATTCTTTCGTTTTTGTAGAGTGTGGTTTTTTGTAATCTATGATACGCCCAGGGTTGTATCCCTTAGGTTCAGTTCCTGCTGGAACATATACATTATCTATACCATTATTATACCATCTAATATTTTGTTCTACTATTGCTGATCTGCCGGCCATAGAGTTTTTTGAGCCCGATGTATCTCTTTTCTTCATAGCTTCTTTGAATGCCTTACAATTAGAAGTATCACCACCATCACCTGTTTCGGGCCGCATATTAGCAAATGATTGATCTTCTACAATATTCCATAAGTTAGAATAGTACAATCCAACAGTGGCCAACTCTTGGGCATCTTCGGTTTCTAATAAGACTTCTGTAATAATATCATTGCCGTGCTTAGCCAGATGTCTCCGCCATCTCTTGCCAGATCCTAGATAAGTGTAAGGATCGGTTGTTGTTTTGCCTAAATATTTTAGGCCTGTTTTGGCATGTGTTTTTAGATAGAGATAAATCTTCATAATATTATTTATGAAGATAAACTAGAATACTTTTAATTTATATCGCCTGTTATGTGCTTATAAATTTCTTTCCAGTTTTTCAAAATCGTAATTTCAGGATGATACTCAGACATGTTGTGCCCGTGCTCTAACACAATTGAACGAAGGCCAGCCTTATGTCCTGCTTCGGCATTTGTCCACTTGTCTTCAAGCCAGTAACAGCCAGTACCTTCGTATTCTTGCAACACTTCATCTTTGTCGGCACCGGTGTCCAGGCACACAATACGCTCAAATGCTGATGTTCCAAACAGTTTGTTGAGATTCATCTCACGCAGTTTTTGTGCATTGGGATCTAGACTCAGACTGGTGATACAGTGAAATCTAAATCCGTGTTCTTCGTGTAGCCTTTTAACATAGTACAT
>Ga0247834_1006366_pt1 | contig 13293 bp, 9 predicted proteins | sample LaCruzMarch2015__8_FD_187118 | JGI IMG/M metagenome (GOLD analysis project Ga0247834, IMG submission 187118) | Freshwater microbial communities from meromictic Lake La Cruz, Castile-La Mancha, Spain - LaCruzMarch2015_12m | ecosystem: Environmental > Aquatic > Freshwater > Lake | place: Spain... | reverse complement strand
GAACGCGATCTACGTCGATGACGCAGCAGCGAAAGCGGCCGGGCATCCCGGCGTTGTCGCACCGCCGGCGATGATTCAGGTTTGGACCATGGCCGGACTCGGCGGAGTGCGCGCCGACGACGACCCGTTGGGTAAAATTCTTGGCCTCTTCGACGAGGCGGGCTACATCGGCGTCGTCGCCACCAACTGTGAGCAGACCTATCACCGCTACCTGCGTGCGGGCGAAGAGGTCAGCGTTTCCGCGGAATTGACCGATGTCGTCGGACCGAAGCAGACGGCATTGGGTGAGGGCTTCTTCATCACCCAGAAGATCACCTGGCAATCCGGCGGCGAAGACGTCGCGGAAATGGTCTGGCGGATCATGAAATTCCGGCCCCGGGACTCTGCACCCTCTGTCTCAGCGGTACCGGCCGACCTCGATCCCGAGCAGATGATCCGCCCCGCCGCATCACGCGACACCGCGTTCTTCTGGGACGGCATCAACGCCCACGAGTTGCGAATCCAGAAACGTCCCGACGGGACACTGCAACACCCACCGGCGCCGGCGCTGTGGAACGAGAAGGATGTGCCGACCGACTACGTCGTCGCCAGCGGCAAGGGCACGGTATTCAGCTTCGTCGTCCATCACGCCCCGCAGGTCCCTGGCAGAACCCTGCCCTTCGTGATCGCCCTGGTCGAACTTGAGGAGGGCGTGCGGATGCTGGGTGAGTTGCGCGGTATCGACCCGGCGAAAGTGGAGATCGGAATGGATGTTCGCGCAACGTATATCGACTTCCCCGCCGGGGAGAGTGGCCCGGCGTGGACGCTGTACGCATGGGAGCCGGATCTGTGACGGCGCCAGCAGTCAAGGTCGGTACCAAGCTGCCCGAACTCTCGCTCTATGGTGACCCGACATTCATCGTCTCCACCGCCATTGCCACCCGCGATTATCAGGACGTCCACCACGATCGCGATAAGGCTCAGGCCAAGGGATCCAAGGACATCTTCGTCAATATCCTTACCGACACCGGCCTCGTGCAGCGATATGTCACCGACTGGGCCGGACCGACAGCGTTCGTCAAGTCAATTGGACTGCGACTCGGTGTGCCCTGGTACGCCTACGACACCGTCACCTTCACCGGTGAGGTAACGGGAGTGGACGACGGCCTCGTCACCGTGAAAGTAGTGGGCAGCAACAGCCTTGGTGATCACGTTATCGCTACCGCGACTCTGACGATGGGTGGTGCCTGATGCCCGGCGAGCTTTCCGGCAAGGCCGCGATCGCGGGAATCGGTGCCACTGACTTCTCCAAGGACTCGGGCCGCAGTGAACTGCGCCTTGCCGCTGAGGCCGTGTTGGCCGCACTCGATGACGCGGGTCTGACGCCCGCAGATGTCGACGGCATGGTGACGTTCACCATGGACTCCAACACCGAGGTAGCTGTAGCGCGTGCCACGGGCATCGGGGATCTGAAGTTCTTCTCCAAGATTCACCACGGCGGCGGTGCGGCGTGCGCCACGGTCCAGCAGGCCGCGATTGCGGTAGCCACCGGTGTGGCGGATTGTGTTGTGGCGTATCGGGCGTTCAATGAACGCTCCGGGATGCGCTTCGGCCAGGTCCAGATGCGGCTCATCCAGGGCTCGGATTCGACCAGTGTTGACAACTCCTACTCCTACCCGCATGGGTTGACTACGCCGGCAGCACAGGTGGCGATGATCGCCAAGCGCTACATGCATTTGTCGGGAGCCACCAGTCGCGACTTCGGCGCGATCTCGGTGGCAGATCGACGGCATGCGGCCAACAACCCCAATGCCTACTTCTACGGCAAGCCCATCACCATCGAGGATCATCAGGCCTCCCGGTGGATTGCCGAGCCGCTGCGGCTGCTGGATTGCTGCCAGGAGACCGACGGCGGAGTGGCCATCGTGGTGGTGTCCGCTGAGCGCGCCCGGGACTTGAAGCACCGGCCGGCGATCATCGAGGCCGCCTCTCAGGGCTCGAGCCCGGACCAGTACTCCATGGTGAGCTACTACCGGCCCGAGTTGGACGGCCTGCCGGAGATGGGCTTGGTGGGCCGGCAACTGTGGGCACAGTCCGGGCTCAAACCAACCGACATCCAGACCGCGATCCTCTACGACCATTTCACACCGTTCACCCTGATTCAGTTGGAGGAGTTGGGCTTCTGCGACAAGGGTGACGCCAAGGATTTCATCGCCGATGGCGCGATCGAGATCGGCGGCCGGCTGCCGATCAATACTCACGGCGGCCAACTTGGTGAGGCCTACATCCATGGGATGAACGGCATTGCCGAGGGTGTGCGGCAGTTGCGCGGAACGTCGGTCAACCAGGTCGATGATGTCGAGCATGTGCTCGTCACCGCGGGCACCGGTGTGCCGACCTCTGGTCTGATTCTCGGCTGAGGTTCTCATCCCCCTCGCCGACCGTTACACCAGCGCGACGGTCGACGCCCAATGTCGCGCTGGCGTAACGGTCGGCGGGTCATACCGGCTTGTCGGTGCCCGGCGGCACACTCTGGCCATGAATTACCCCTTCATCGGGAGTGAGGCCGTTGCAGCAGGCGCGCTCTCCAAGAGCGCGCTGCGATCGCAATACAACCGGGTCTTCCCGGACGTCTACCTCAACCGGGAGGGTGATCGGACACCGGTGACGCTGGCGCGGGCCGGCTGGTTGTGGTCGGGGCGGACGGCGGTGGTCGCCGGACGGTCCGCGGCCGCGCTACTCGGTGCAAGCTGGGTGGACGCAAAAAGTCCGGTGGAACTGATCCACGGAAATCGGAATGCACCTGTCGGTATCGCGGTCCACGGCGATCGCACGGCCGCGGATGAGATCACCACCCTGGACGGAATGGCGCTCACCAGCCCGGAACGAACCGCATTGGATCTCGGCTGCTGGTATCCGCTCGGTGCCGCGGTGGCGAGTTTGGATGCGTTGGCGGCGGCGACCTCAGTCGATCTGGTCCGGGTTGCGATCCTTGCTGAGCGCTACCCGGGGAGACGGGGTATCAGGCGCGCCAGGCGGGCGCTCTCGCTCGTTGATGGTGGAGCGCAGTCGCCGAAGGAGACATGGCTGCGATTGCTACTGATTCAGGGCGGATTTCCAAGGCCGCAGACTCAGATACCGGTCTGCGACGGCGTCGGTAAGGCGATTGCCTACCTCGACATGGGATGGGAAGAACTCAAGGTCGCGGTCGAGTACGACGGGGAGCAGCATCGCACCGACCGCCGCCAGTACACCTGGGATGTTCACCGATTGGAGCTGCTCAGCCAACTGGGTTGGACCGTCGTCCGGGTGCTCGCTGGCGACCGCCGGGAGGATATTCTGATGCGCGTTCATGAGGCGATCGGTCGCCGAGCGTCCCTCCAGAGCGACATTCGACGCCCAGCGTGACGCTAGCGTAGCGCTCGGCGGATGAGAACGAACGCTAAGCCGGAACCAGTTCCACATCGGACAGCACCGCAGCGTTGTCGCGGCCGGGTGCGGTGACGACGCCCACGTAGCGGCCGCCGTCCTTCCATACCGAGGCTTTCAGCGTCTCGCCGGGGAACACCACGCCCGCGAACCTCGCTCCATAGGATCCCACCCTGTTCGCATCCGCCTCGAGCACGGTATCGGCGAGCGCCTTGCACACCATGCCGTAGGTACACAGCCCGTGCAGGATCGGCCGGGGAAAGCCGGCCGCGGCGGCGAACTCAGGGTCGGAGTGCAGTGGATTGCGGTCGCCGCAGAGCCGGTACAGCAGTGCCTGCTGCGGCAGCACCGGGATGTCGATCTCGAAGTCGGGGTCGCGCTCGGGTGCCGACACGGACGTCGACGGTCCGCGTTCACCGCCGAAGCCCCCCTCGCCGCGCGCGAAAATCGAACGCTTCACCGTCCACAGCAGATTGCCGGCCGAGTCGGTGACTGTCGTCTCGTTCAGGATGACCGCGGCCTTGCCCTTGTCCCAGACATCGGTGATCCGGGTCACTGAGCGCGCCGAGCCATTCGGGGGCAGCGGGGCGGCAACGCGCACCGCTTCGCTGGCATGCAGGACGCGGCTCAACTCGATGTCGATCCCCGGGAAGCTGACCTTCGGCGCCTCGGTCATGTGGAACGTCGACGCGACGCTACTGAACGTCGGTAACACCTGCGGGGTGTTGTCGGCGAGGTAACGCAGTTCGCGGGGGTCCATCGGGTCCCGGCCCGCACCCAAAGCCAGGTGGTAAAGCTGGACATCGCTGCTGGACCAGGAGAACTCAACCGGGTCTAGTTCGGCGCCAAGAGCGACACCGGGATCGATGGGCATCTCAGCTGTTCCGTGCCCCGGACCGGACCGGCTCGGAAACCCCTGCCAGGTGCAGCGCAGCCAGATAACCGAAGGTCATCGCCGGTCCGATGGTTCCGCCCGGTCCGGGATAGGTGTGGCCCATCACCGGCGAGCTCACGTTCCCGGCCGCATACAGTCCTTCGATGACCGATCCGTCATCGCGCAGCGCCCGGCCGTGGACGTCGGTGCGGATGCCGCCCTTGGTGCCGAGGTCGCCGGGAACCATCTTCGCCGCGTAGTAGGGCGGATGCGTGAGTTCACCGAGGTTCGGGTTTGGCTTGTTCCGCGGGTCGCCGTAGTAGCGGTCATACGCGCTCTCGCCGCGGTGAAAGTCCTCATCCACCCCGGAGCGCGCGAAGCCGTTGAATCGTTGAACGGTGTCGGTGAACGCCTGGGTGGGCAGTCCGGTGGCGGTGGCCAACTCTTGTAGGGTGTCGGCCTTCACGATCACGCCGGATTCCATCCACTTTTTCGGAATCCGTTGTCCAGGTTGCAATCCCGCGAAGATATAGCGATCCCGATATTGCTGGTCGAAAACCAGCCAGGCGGGAATGTTCTCGCCGGGTCCGTCGCCCTGCCCGTACTCTCCGCCATACATGCGGTGGCACGCCTCGACGTAGGGCATCGACTCATTCATGAATCGCTGGCCGGACATGTTGACGATGATGGATCCCGGCGAGTTGCGTTCGGACAGCGCGAACCACGGCGCACCCTCCAGTGGCACGGTCGGACCCCACCAGGCGTCTTCCATCAATTCCAATGCGGCGCCCAGTTTTTCCGCCGCGGCAATCCCGTCGCCGGTGTTCGCCTTGGCACCAACCGTCCAGTCAGTGGTGATGGGGCCGCGTTGGTACTTCACCCGCATCTGCTCGTTGTGTTCGAATCCGCCACTGCCGAGGATCACCCCGCGACGGACCCGGATGAGGGTCGGGTCGGCCGCTTCGGGGCCGGTCATGTCTCGGACGTAGACGCCGCGCACGACGCCGTCTTCGTAGTACAGGTCGGTCAGTGCGGTGTTCAGCAGAACCGGAACCCCCGCTTCCCGGAGGCCGATTCGCAGCGGGGCGATCAGTGCCCGGCCCATTCCCACCAGGTTCTTGCCCCGCATACCGGCCCACACGGTGCGGGCGCCCACCTTCAGGCTGCGCAGGACACCACGCGGATGGCGCTTGAGTTGGTTGAGGCGCACGTAGTCCTGCTGCATCACAACAACGTTGAGCGGTACTTTGCCGTAGGCGGGTTCCAGGCCGGGCATATCCGGGCCGAGCTTCTTGGCATCGAAGGGTTTGGGTTCGATTGAGCGACCGCCGGGTCGGCCGCCGGGAGTCTCCGGGTAGTAATCGGAGTAACCCGGTACCCAGCACATCTCCAGAGGTGTGTTCTGTAAGACGAATGACAGCATCTCCGGAGCACGGTCCAGATAGGTGTCGATACGTTCGGGTTCGACCACATCGCCGATGATCGTGTGCAGATAGGTGCGGGCGGCGTCGGCGGTGTCGGTCACACCGTCGCGCTTGAGGATCTCGTTGTTCGGGATCCACACGCCGCCGCCCGACCGTGCCGTCGAACCGCCGAAGTGTGGCGCCTTCTCGATTACCACTGCGGAAAGACCCTGGTGAGCGGCGGTGAGCGCGGCCACCATTCCGGCGGCGCCACTGCCGACGACGATGACGTCGTATTCCTGAACTGTCATACTAGAACACGTTATAGAATCACCCCGCCCGGGCGCTACTGGCCAACCGGGCAGTTATCACGAACGCCGGTATCAACCGGACGACGATGGGACCTGCGGAATGCTCAGCACTGCTGCCCGTGCCGAACTTGCCGCAGACCTGGCTGAGGCTGAACGAACCCGGGTCCCGATGAGCCCGCTGATCGTCGCGTACCCCGATATCGACGTTGTCGACGCCTACGAGATCCAACTGATCAATATCCGGCAGCGGATCGCCGAGGGTGCGGTGGTGGTGGGCCACAAGGTGGGCCTGTCCTCGGAGGCGATGCAGAAGATGATGGGGGTCGACGAACCCGACTACGGCCACCTGCTCGCCGATATGGAGGTGTTCGAAGACGTCCCGGTCGTCGCGGCGAAGTATCTGTTCCCGCGGGTTGAGGTCGAGGTCGGATTCCTCCTCGCTGAGGATCTCCCGGGTGCGGGCTGCACCGAGGACGACGTGCTTGCTGCGACCGCGGCGTTCGCGCCGTCGATAGAACTCATCGACACTCGAATCAGGGACTGGAAGATCGCGTTGTGCGACACCATCGCCGACAACGCCTCATCAGCCGGCTACGTATTGGGGCCGGCCCGGGTGTCGCCCAAGGACATCGACATCACCGCCATCGACGCGGTGCTGACCCGGAACGGCGAGGTGGTGGCCGAGGGCCGCAGCGATGCCGTGCTGGGCAATCCCGTCACCGCCGTAGCGTGGCTGGCCCGCAAGGTGGACAGCTTCGGGGTCCGGTTGCGGGCCGGTGACATCGTGCTGCCGGGTTCGTGCACTCGGGCCATCGACGCTCGCCCAGGCGATGAGTTCGTGGCCGACTTTGCCGGCCTGGGCTCGGTCCGACTGTCCTTCGAGTAGGGGAAGAATCATGGGATCGAAGAAAAAGTCGGTCGCGATCGTCGGCTCGGGCAACATCAGCACCGACCTGTTGTACAAATTGTTGAAGTCGGAGTGGCTCGAGCCCCGGTGGATGATCGGGATCGACCCGAACAGCGAGGGCCTGGCTCGGGCCCGCAAGCTGGGACTTGAGACCAGTCACGAAGGTGTGGACTGGCTGCTTGCCCAGGCGGACACTCCGGACATGGTGTTCGAGGCCACATCGGCCTACGTCCACCGGGCGGCGGCCCCCCGTTACGCCGAGGCTGGCATCACCGCCATCGACCTGACGCCGGCCGCAATCGGACCGGGCGTGGTGCCACCGGCGAACCTGCGTTCACACCTCGATGCGCCGAACGTCAACATGGTCACCTGCGGCGGTCAGGCGACGATCCCGATCGTCTACGCGGTGTGTCGCGCGGTCGCCGAACAGGGCGGCGCCGTGCCGTACGCCGAGATCGTGGCATCGGTGGCGTCGGTCTCCGCGGGCCCTGGCACCCGGGCCAACATCGATGAGTTCACCAAGACCACCAGCAAGGGAGTGGAGACCATCGGGGGAGCGGCGCGCGGTAAGGCAATCATCATCCTTAACCCGGCCGACCCCCCGATGATCATGCGCGACACGATCTTCTGTGCGATCCCCGAGGACGCTGACACCGACGCGATCGCCGCGTCCATTCGCGACGTCGTCGCCGAAGTGCAGACCTACGTGCCGGGATATCGGTTGCTCAATGAACCGCAGTTCGACGCTCCATCGTTGAACTCCGGTGGCTACGCGATGGTGACGACATTCGTCGAAGTCGAGGGGGCCGGGGATTATCTGCCGCCCTACGCGGGCAATCTCGACATCATGACCGCAGCCGCCACCAAGGTCGGCGAAGAGATCGCCAAGCAGGCGGCGGTCATCTCGGGGGGCACACGATGACCGACAGCATCTGGGACGTTCGGATCACCGACACGTCACTGCGTGACGGTTCGCACCACAAGCGACATCAATTCACCCGCGAGGAGGTCGGTGCCATCGTCGCCGCCCTCGACGGTGCCGGAGTGCCGGTGATCGAGGTGACCCACGGCGATGGACTGGGCGGTTCGAGCTTCAACTACGGCTTCTCGAAAACTCCCGAGCAGGAATTGATCAAGGTGGCTGCCGAGACCGCCAAGGAGGCCAAAATCGCCTTCCTGATGCTGCCGGGCGTGGGCACCAAAGAGGACATCAAGGAGGCGCAGAACAACGGCGGATCGATCTGCCGGATCGCCACCCACTGCACCGAGGCCGACGTGTCGGTCCAACACTTCGGTCTGGCCCGAGAACTGGGGTTGGAGACCGTCGGCTTCTTGATGATGAGCCACACGATCCCCCCCGAGAAATTGGCCAAGCAGGCTCGCATCATGGCTGATGCCGGATGTCAGTGCGTCTACGTGGTGGATTCAGCGGGTGCGTTGGTGCTCAGTGATGTCGCTGATCGGGTCTCGGCCCTGATCGCCGAACTTGGTGATGACGCCGAGGTAGGTTTCCACGGTCACGAGAATCTCGGACTCGGGGTTGCCAATTCGGTGGAGGCGGTGCGCGCCGGTGCCAAGCAGATCGATGGCAGTGTCCGGCGCTTCGGCGCAGGTGCAGGCAATGCTCCGGTCGAGGCGCTGATCGCGGTGTTCGACAAGATCGGCGTCAAAACCGGCGTCGATTTCTTCGATATCGCCGACGCCGCCGAGGACGTCGTCGCCCCGGCCATGCCGACCGAGTGCTTGCTGGACCGCAACGCGCTGATCATGGGGTACTCCGGGGTGTACTCCAGCTTCCTGAAGCACGCCGTTCGTCAGGGCGAGCGCTACGGGGTGCCGGCGCATCAACTGCTGCACCGCGCCGGGCAACGCAAGCTGATCGGCGGCCAGGAGGACCAGTTGATTGACATCGCGCTCGAGATCCAGCGCGAGCAGGACGCAAAGCCCGAGCTAATGCCTTAGGCGAGGGAATCGGTCCGGTTGAAGGTCACCGTGTAGGTGGTGTTGGTCGCCGGGGTGGAGATCTGGTGTTTTTTCGCGCCACCGTCGGACCAGTTGTTGAAGGTAAACTCCGCACCGTTTACGACTTGAGGTGACGGCACGTCCAGTTCCCGAACCACACCCACGACCGCTTGCTCGGTGTGAACACCGCTGCGCGGGATGCCGTCAATCGTGTACGTCGCCTCCGTCTCGGAGCTAGTGAACGTTAAAGCGACCAGGTTTGGCTTGATGCTTGTCGATCTGGTGGTCGAGAGGCCGCTGCTGTCGGTGACCGTGACGGCGAACTCGTACCACGTGGTGTCCACGTTGTGGTCGCTGGTCGAGAGCAGGACCGTGCCGGTGGGTCCGATGATGTTGTCCTGATAGGGATGAATGTGGTCCGCGTGATGGAAAATGACGGTCCACCGATAAGCGCTGTCAGGCAGTGCCCCGTCCTCTGGATCGGTAGCCGTCGCGCTGAAACTGATGGTGTTGCCCGCGTTGTAGCGGGACTCGTCGACTGGCGTGAGGATCTGTACGTCCGGTGCGGTGCTGCCTACGATGATCTTCTGGCTGGCGTTGCCGGTCTTCTCGCCGTCGCTGACCGTCAGCGTGGCCGTGTAACTGCCATTGCTGGTGTAGGTCCAGGTCGGATTGGCCTCGGCTGAGGTTGCGCCGTCGCCGAAGTCCCATGCGTAGCTCAGAGTGGTGCCGGCGTCGGGATCTGTCGAACCGGCGGAAGAGAACTGCACGGTAAGTGGCGAGAGTCCGTTGGAGGGACTTGCGGTCAGAATCGCCGACGGAGCCCGGTTACCGCCGGATGCGGCGATGCGGTACAGCGTCCCTGGGAAAATGTTGAGTTGGTAGAGATTCCCGTCGGGGCCCTGAAGCAACTGAACGGCGGTGCCGGCATCGGTGTCGATGGTCTGCTCGTCGAGCACAGTTGTGTAGGTCGGATCGAACGTTAACATCTTCATCCACCGCAGTGTGTAGTCGGAGATGAAGACTTTGTTCTGATACTGCTCTGGCAGCGAGGTCCCCGAGTAGACCGAGACGGTTGTGATCGAGCCCGCCCGCCCCGGCGGGGGAGTGTGCGGGTACTCATAAACGGGGTTGATGTATCCGCAGTCGGAGCAACTGCCCTCTGCTGAAGGCCAACCGTAGTTGCCCCCGGCGACAACGTTGTTGAGTTCTTCCCATGCTTGGTCGCCGACATCACCGACCAGCAGTTCGCCAGTGGGCGTGAAGGTCATCCGGAATGGATTGCGGAACCCATAGGCGTAGATCTCTTTCCGGGCACCGGGGGTGGTGTAGAACGGGTTGTCCTCCGGGATTGTTCCGTCGGGGTTTATCCGTAAAATCTTGCCGTAGATGGTCGAAAGATCCTGACCGTTGGTGTTGAAGGCGTTATCTCCGAATGCCCAGTACAGCTTGCCGTCAGGACCGAAAAGCATTGTGTTCCCGTGATGCATCGGCCCTGAGTCCGCTTCGTCGATCAGAACAAATTCCGAAGCGGGGTCCATGACGTCATTGGCGAGGGTGAAGCGCGAGAGGCGGTCGTGGTAATCGGTCGTGGTGTACGCGACGTAGAAGTACCCGTTGTCCTCGAAGTGGGGATCCAACTCGACCGCGCCCAATTCTCGATCAGTGGCGGCGCCGATGACGCCAGCTGTGATCGGCGTGCTCAGCTGGGAGGTGTTTTCGAGGATCTTGACTCCCCCGGTCTTCTCAACGACCAAGATGCGTCCGTCTGGAAGGAATCGGAAATCGGTCGGCTGGTCAAGTCCGCTGGCGATGACCGTTCGGTCCAAATCGGCCGGCAGGGCCACCTCTTCAGTGGGATTGGCGCACTTCACGACGTCCTGAGTTGCAATGGTCAACCGGTCGATAGCCAGTTGCGTGAACTCCTTGACCTTCGCGTCAATGGTGTCAACGAGGTTTGCGATCGCGGGAACCCTGTCGATCTCCCGGCGAACCCACGTAGCCAGTGCCAACAACACCGGATTCTCGGCCGGGGGAGCTGGCGCGTCGACTCCAGTCTGGGTGGCGACAACGCTGCCGACAGCTTGGAAAACCTGTAACACGAGCTTGCACGCGCAGACTTTCACTGATTCGACAGCAGTCGCGAAGCGCTCTGCGTACAGCGGTTGGAGCGTTCTGGTCGACGACATTGCTCGGCGGAGCTGGACCTGTGTCGCCGTCGCGGGGTGTTCGGCATGGGCAGGCAGTGGCGTGGTGGTGCTGTGTTCGGCATGGGCAGGCAGCGGCGTGGTGGTGCTCGCCGCTGACCCGAGCGCCGAGATTTTCGCCGATTCCGTTGCGGGTCGGGGGGCGATCACTGCGACCGGAGTGGTTAACGCCGCCCGAGTGGGACGCGATGCGGCGACGCGCCGCGGCGGTGTGGCGACCGTCGCCGCGTAAGCCACTGGCTCAGCTCGGACTGACGTTTGCGGGGCCTCGATTGCGGCCTGCATGTCTGATGCTGTCGCGGCGGCAGGCCTGTTGGCTCGCGCGGCCCGCGGTGTAGGACGCAGCTTCAGCCCCCGCGAATCAACTGCGCTGTTAGCGGCGTCGCTGCGGGCCGAGGTAGGCGAGTCGGACTCGCGCGACGGTGTGTCGTCTGCTCGGGCCACCGGCGCGGCATTGCCCATAGCCACACCGATTCCGAGTGCCACCGCGAGCGCGCCGACCCGTCCGACGTACTTGGCGCAGCCCATTGTGTCGACGGCCCCGCGCCGCTGAAACGAAACCATGGTTCCCCCTGAAGTGCCTCCGGTGTGCTCTATTCTGACAGATTGCCCTCCGGAGGCCTATTCCTCCTAAGTTTCTGCGACGCCGGGCGTGCTCGATGGGCTTTCATGGAATCGGCGGTCGCCATCGGTGCCCGGGCGTAAAGGGTTATCTGTTGGGGTAGCCCGTTCTACCGGACGGCCGGTGCACGATAGGTTTATGAACACTCGCGAGCGCGCGCAGGCGATCCTGGAACAACTCGCCGGTGAATCCGCGATCCTCCGCGAGGACCAGTGGGTCGCCATTGAGGCACTCGTGGTGGCGCGCCGTCGGGCACTGGTCGTGCAACGGACCGGATGGGGCAAGTCGGCGGTGTACTTCATCGCTGCCAAGCTGCTCCGCGAGCAGGGTCGGGGCGCCACCGTGATCGTGTCGCCGTTGCTGGCACTGATGCGCAATCAGGTCGCTGCTGCCCAACGGGCCGGGGTGCGCGCGGCCACCATCAACTCGGGCAACGTCACCGAGTGGGACGACATCCACCGCCGAGTCGCCGCCGGCGAACTCGATGTGCTGTTGGTGAGTCCGGAGCGGTTGAACAACCCGGAGTTTCGTGACAACGTGCTGCCCGCCCTGGCGGCCGACGCGGGGCTTGTTGTGGTCGACGAAGCGCACTGCGTCTCCGACTGGGGTCACGACTTCCGACCCGACTATCGGCGTATTCGCACCCTGGTGGCGGAATTGGGTCCCGACACCCCCGTTCTGGCCACGACGGCGACCGCCAACGACCGCGTTGTCGACGATGTCGCCGCGCAGTTGGGCGTGGGTGGAGCCGACACGCTGGTTCTTCGTGGAGGTCTTGATCGTGAGTCGCTCCATCTGTGTGTCGTCAAGATCCCCTCGGCGGCGCAACGAGTCGCATGGATTGCCGCCCAACTGGATTCGCTTGAGGGTTCGGGCATCATCTATACGCTGACCGTCGCGGGAGCCCGCGATGTCGCCACACTGCTGCGAGACTTCGGCCATGATGTCGCGGCCTACACCGGCGCGACCGACCCTGGTGAACGGGAGCAACTTGAAGCGGACCTGCTCGCCAACCGGGTCAAGGCGTTGGTGGCGACGTCGGCTCTAGGAATGGGATTCGACAAACCCGACCTCGGCTTCGTCATCCACCTCGGCGCGCCATCATCTCCGATTTCCTATTACCAGCAGGTCGGCCGCGCGGGCCGCGCGACTGCTCGCGCCCAGGTCATCCTGCTGCCCGGCGCGGAGGACACCGACATCTGGAGTTACTTCGCCTCCGTCGCCTTTCCCTCCGAAACGATGGTGCGCAGGGTGATTGACGTCCTGGAGTCCGATCGGCCGCAGTCAACCGCCGCGCTTGAACCGCTGGTCGACCTGGGCCGCTCCCGACTGGAGATGGTGCTCAAGGTTCTCGATGTCGATGGTGCCGTCCGGCGAGTGAAAGGTGGTTGGATCTCCACCGGCGAGCCGTGGTTCTACGATGAGCCTCGCTACCGCAAGCTCGACGAGGCCCGCCGTCGCGAGCAACAGGCGATGCTCGAATACCAGATGACCGACGAATGCCGGATGACTTTTCTGCGTGCACAGTTGGACGACCCGCAACTCACCGCAGGCGCGACCTGCGGTCGATGCGACAACTGTGTCGGCGCCCGTTACGAC
>Ga0247834_1006364_pt1 | contig 13294 bp, 7 predicted proteins | sample LaCruzMarch2015__8_FD_187118 | JGI IMG/M metagenome (GOLD analysis project Ga0247834, IMG submission 187118) | Freshwater microbial communities from meromictic Lake La Cruz, Castile-La Mancha, Spain - LaCruzMarch2015_12m | ecosystem: Environmental > Aquatic > Freshwater > Lake | place: Spain... | reverse complement strand
TGAGTGTCTTTACGTTCTTTTGCTTTCATTCATCTCATCGCAAACTAAACAAGTATTATACATTGCAATCATGATATTCTTCTACAAAGGAATTTTTGAACGTATCCGACTACGTATCTGCTACCGGACCGGTATCTTCAATTGCCATCGCAGCGTCATCTCCGACGTTGTCGCCACCCAACAACAATGACGATGATATATCCATGCATAAATCAACCAGCAGTCCACCGGTAATACGTGTAGGCAAAATTAACAATCGAGTGTACGGGAAACGAAGAAAGTCGAACAACCATCAGAATAATAATAATCATCAGCATGCATATTTTGCAAGCTCCGAGGAGGAAAGCGAGGCTGAGCTGGATGAACATTCACATTCATCACGTGATGCGTCGTCTGTCGCGGGAATGGGGTCCATGATTGGTAGTGGCATTGGTGCTGGGAGTAGTAGAGGAGGAGGTCGAGCATCGTCATTGCGCAGTCGTACTGCTATTACTACCGTTGGCCCAATAATTAGTGTAGTACAGCCTGATCCGGCAGCTACGTTGATTGCGGCGGGTGGGATACTATTACCATCACCCCCGAAAACTGTCACCGTTGCTGCCCCATCATCCGTGGCATCATCGGCATCATCACCTGAGGGTAGTAATAGTAATGGGATTGGTGGTGGTCGATCATCGGAGTTAGCAACCGCTGGAGGTGGGGGCGGGGGTGTCGCGACGAAGAAGATGTCAGGATCCTATTCCTCCCCCCGAAAGAGTGGTGGCAAACGAAGGAAGCGTAACCGATATGCGGGTGACAGTAGGCATCATACACCACGGGGAGGACTTCCAGTATTCCAGGATCCACGATCATGTATGTGGACATCCACACATGATGCTAATGCACCCTCTGAAGATCGGTATTCAAGTTTAGTCAATATACTATTGAGACCACCCAAGACACAACGTCGTCGTCGGGGGGACGGGAGCAGGAAGGACAATGATATTAACAACAACAATACAACTAACAGTGTGGAGAATAACAACAAACACACAGGTGGAGGGATGAAATCTGGGAGCAGTTGTGATGGCGAGAGTATTGATCCTGCCGATCATGATGCTCATGACGAAGAGAATAATTCTCTAATCCGTCTTTCATTATGGTCAGTAATTGATGGACATGGTGGTGGATGTGTAGCCACTTATGCAGCCGAGGTATTACTTCCACATATTGCTGCATCAGTGGCACGTGCATTAAAGTCAGACATTGTCGATAGAGGTGTGTGTAATGTCAATGGTCAGTTACGAGATGCTAATGCGTTAGATTTAGATGGTTTGATACGTTCTAGTGACCGAAGTAGATATGTGGGTAGTAAGAGTCAGGTCCAGCAACGAGAGGCGGGGATTGATGTGGTTAATCCAAATTCAATACACTATCGAAGTCCATATGAGGATAGTGAAAGTGAGGAGGGTGATGTGGGTATTGATCATGAGGAGGAAACGACATGTGACCGACAAGCTATGCGAAGTGAGAGTGAATCCGAGGCCGAGAGTGAGGCATTGGGGAGTAGTGTAGCAAGCAGTCTCTTACCCAAAAGTCCTATTATTTGGACTCATGGTGAAAGTGTAAGCTCCGTGAAGACGTCACTAAAAACAAATCGTAGTCCAGCGACGCTGCACGCACCTGTTGGGACACATTCGCCGGCTGAGGTAGCAGCACTAACTCGGGCCGTAATCGATTCGTTCTTGGCAGTTGACGAAGGATGGATCAACTCTATTGATCCGGTTACGACACACCAAACATCATGTGTTTCGAACGGACGATGGAATGCCGGGGCATGTGCATTGGTCGTATTTACAGTCCAGCGGTTGGACTGGTTCAAAGTCTCTGATGTTGATCGTGAATCACCGTACCATCGTGACCTTGGCGCGAGTGGATTTGACGATACCTCACACAATAAAGACGCTGAACGTCGTAGAATGTTGGATCGTGGCAAAAGTTGTGGTTCATGGAGCACACTAAGCTCGACGTCGTCTATTACTACTGCGGCAAATACAGCTGGTAGTTTGCATGTTGATGAAACAGAAGATGATGAGGCATCACAGATCGATCCGTGTCGAAGGAGGATAAATATGATGGACCATGACATTGACAACCACCATCTTCAGGAGGGTGTTTTCATTGGTACGCCCCCGGGTTGTGAGGGACATTACTTCTATCCACAGGATGCAATGCTTTACACGGCCCACGTTGGTGACTGTCGTGCGGTTATGCTAGGCTCTGCTCCGCCGCGTACAATTAAAGTCCCACCTGATGGTGACTCTCTTGGTTTAAATCATGCTGATATTAGTGAAGATGAAAGCTGTAGCGAAACCGTTGCCGATGAGATTAGTTCCAGTGAACACGATTCAGATAGCAGTGGAGATGATACTATGATGGAAGATGACAATCGTTTCGTTGCAACCACCACCAGTGCCAACGGGCTGGGAAGGACGCGTGCATTGGGATTTGTTCGTCGTACGTCTAAACGTCAACGTCGTAATGAAACACCTGCCAGCGAAGAGCCATTTGTGCCTTTACCGCCATTGAATCAACACGATTCATTTAGCGAGGAAAGTGTCATCGAAAGTGACGCTGTCGAGAGTGATGACTCCGCCTCCACGACGTCATTGGTTGTAGGACGGCCGTCACTGGTCTTCAACACACTTTCTGAGGAGGAGAAGATGTCAGAGACAGAGGATGAAGATGAACTCAAAGAGATACGAAGCGTTCGGTCTGGGTCGCCTACTCAAATGGACAGACTTCCATCACCCACACAGCTTGTTTCAGATGTGGTAGTACATCCATCTCCGTTACCACTGAGCTTGCTAATGCGCCCGATCGATTTGACGACAGATCATTCCGCGTACAATCCTGCGGAGGTGACTGCTGTCTTGCGACGATGTAACAATGCCCCGAAGGCGATATCCTCGGCGTCAAGTGGTGGCATCAAGCGTGTTGCAGGTTCTTTGGCAGTAACACGTGCACTTGGAGATGCCTACCTGAAAACACCTCGCTTATCCTTCTTCCCGTACAAGCGACATGCACCGTACATTACAGCCCGACCCGAAGTCAATTGCCGTGTATTGACGAAAGGGGCAGATCGCATACTCACATTGGCTTCTGATGGCGTTTGGGAGCGTGCAAGTGGGGAAGACGTATTACGGTGGGTAAGAAATTACTACAATTCTCGAATTGTTTATGATGAGGAAGATGAGCAGCATCACGTATATGGCGATCCTACTCCTATTATTCCGAAGAGGGTGACGAATGAGGAAGAAAGTTTGGCTAGCGGTGTTGTAGATAATGATACCGCCGAAGCAGTTGTAGAGAAGAGCAGCATTGAGGATACTGATCAAAAGGTAAAGGAGGGTGACGCCACCGGCTTTATTCTTTGCGGCGATGACAAGCTAGGAGACTCAGATGGCACATCGACGTACCATGCGTCACCAACCACGATCACTGCCAACGAAACAACAACCCCACCAGTTACCGTAATCAAGCGCAAACACTCGGAAATTGCATCCGCGGAGGATGACTCGGTTTCTTCCCACTTAGATAGCAGCATCGCTGGTGTGGGAATATCAAATCCGACCTCACGACTCCGCGTGCGCTCTTTCTCTACACCGAATGTGGCAGATGTGATAGTGCGGAAGGTACTGAGTAAGGTTTCCAAATCACGGAATACGAGTTTGCGTATGTTGAGGTCGTTGCCAAAAGGGAGAGCAAGGAGATCAAAGCATGATGATATTACGGCAACGGTGGTTGACTTGTCAGTAAGTATGGTCACACGATACTATTTGTCTCAATTAAGGATACTAAACGCACACAAACACTCATATTTACTTTTCTTCATCAATCATCTATCACAAAGGGATTTATCAGTTGATTATAACATTACATTCGTGCATACACAGAGTACACAACAAAGAAAGGGGAACGCCAAATCCTATACATTGGATGAGCAGAAGGAAGGGCTGAAAAAGATGTGCGATTGCTTGACAGTTTGATTTATATGTAATTTGTATTGAATCATTCATAATAGTCATATTCGAGTGTCGTCATCTGTCGATGTCTCTCCTTCCGTAAAGCCATCCAATCTGAAAATATCTAACCCTAATTCATCATCGACCTCATTCTCGCCTGATGACATTGACAATATAATTTCTTCAAACTTGTCACTAATCGCCACCGCCTCTTCACTTGCAGATGCTACTGAGTATGGCGAATCCTCGTCGGTGGTCACAAACTCTGCGAGGGGTGGCGCCTTCAAGATAGCTTCTGTCTCCTTTCTTTCAGCCTCAGCTTGTTCAATTAACTTTTCTGTCTCCTCTACAAAGCGCTCAATTGTCATGGGTGTGACCGCATCGTCTTCCTCCTCAATTATTTCTTCGTATTCCTCGTCAGCGAGAATTTGTGACAACCTGAGCACTTTCCCATCCTCCGTGACTTCATCCCACCAATCCAGTCCAGCATATGCCTGACTATTTACGTTGGCGTTGCCTTCAATGTCATTAAGCTCGTTTTCTTCTCTATACGGGAATGTATTTTCGTTCCATAATTGAGAGACTCCTGACATCGCCGGGATGAGAGGTGTCTTATCCTCTTCTGTATCGAGAGATGTCATTTCCAATGGAATGGTTGATCCCCAAAGTGAATACACATTTCTAAAGTCGATGCCATCATTGATTATATCCTGGTCTTCATTCTCATCAACCATCATTTGCTCGAGGACTCCCGGAGGAGCTCCCCACAATTGCGAAATCCCATCAAGTTTCGTTTGATCGTACAGTGGTTCTGGCTCGTCAACTACCGCACGTCTTGATACCGAGCTTAGTTGTTTATTTTCTCTATTCATAACATCATATTCTGCATCTCTTCCTGGAGAGACATTCATTATTTGCTTCGTTTCGGCGATTTCACTATTAACAAGGTCTATGATCTCAGTCGCTTGTTGTGTGAATTCATCGTATGTCATCGGTTTGCTATCTTTGTCATTCTCAATTTCAACATCATCATCAACGAACCAATCTTCGTCGGCAAGCATTTGAGACAGACGATACTCCTTTCCATCAGGACCAACTTCATCAAACCATTCAATTTGTATGGGCTCAAAAATGTCATCATCTTCGATTCCATCATCTGTGTTGTCACCGTATTCATTCCCCTCATCCATAATTTGGGTAGTATTATCAACAAATTCATTCTTGCTGTCTAATAGTAATGGTACATCAACGCTTATGCCGCTATCAGTTAAGATCCGTTGGGGACCTTTCGTTGCTGTTGAGACCTTAAGCGAATCAAAAGACAGAATGTCATTTGCCTTAATTGCGGCAAGACTTCCTGGGGATAGGAGCGAGAATTTTACAGCTTCACCGCCCGATACTTCCATGTATGTTTTGTCTCTGTATAAATCATCTAATTCATTCCAATTCATCAACACCTCTCCCGCTGGTGTCAGCTCCACAGCCCCATTGAGTCTATCACCGATAACGAAATTCGTGCCATTGTTTGTCACGTGTTCTTGTAGCAATGCTTCAGCCCGCTGTCTATCTTTCTCATCTTCCTTTCTTTTCTTCTCCTTGAGGGCCAGGTCTCTCTCCAGTTTCTCCTTCTCCTCCTGTACCTGCTTCTCTACGAGATACTCTGATGAATATCCTCTCAACGGTAGGATCAAATTGGTCAACTCTCCGTCAATTAATGCTTGTCGATTCCACGGCTGCTGTTGAAAGCTATTCATCCATCTCACTGACCCTGCATTCGTCTCGGCTATCAGTGTATCAATAACAAGCGGATCATCTCCCTTCCCATAATTCTCATTGTCATATGGATCAAGAAATTGCTTTGACAAATCGAATAAACCTTGGTAGAAAACTGTCAGCAATCCCGTTCCTAGTATCGAAATATGCCATGCCATGCCAGTAGACAGCGCCATGAACGGATACATCCACAACACAACATCCAATAGTACCTGAACAATATGAGCGTAGGCCAAAGGCATCCGGCCCTGTAATTCATCCCCAATAGCACCATACTGAGCACGAATGACATGACACTTTTCAAGGAATTGTTCTTCAAATCCCATCCCACCCTCGAATATACCCGCAGTCCGGCCTTCCATGAAGATACGCATCAACCAAACGAGTACGGCATTATGTCTCTGTGTAGCGGGTACTTCGGCGTCACTTAATATCTCACGTTCTTTGGGTGTGAGTATCCCACGCTCGACAAGTCGTCGCATCCCACGTGGGGTAAGTATCGGTCGGTGTGATCTGGTGAATGATGCATATGTCAATAGATTGAATACTCGAACATATCGAGACACTAGCTCCAATGCCTGACGACTAGTCGGTGTATATGTGGACGGTATGTCCGGACTGCTGGGTTTGGTCCGTGTCGCGTGTGCCGCCAATGTCATACCCAGATCATTTAACCGTCCCTGCAATCTCCGTGAGTAATCATAGCACTTTCGCCACAGACCATAGCTTTGATTTAAGAAGAATGTTAATGTAAAGGTAGTGACACTTAATAGTTGTCCCCATAATATTGAAAATCCTTGTAACAAGTCCTTTAGACCGGGGTAGAATTTGTATAAGAAGACAACACCCGTGGCAAGGAACATGTTTGTCAAGCACGACTTCCAAGTTTCCGAGAAGACCGTGCCACGCCATTGACGCCATATCCATCCCTGTGATGGATTGAATTGTAACATTATCGGATGTCGACTCTGTGTGCGAACTGATTCATCCAGGATTGCGTCAAGTAAATTTTGTGTCGATGCTTGTTCGATGATAGTATCTGGTGTTGACAGTACCATTTGCAATGCCGTCGTCGTCTTCGTCGTCGTCGTCATCATTGATGATGCACGCATTTTTTGATATGGCGAATTGGCAAGTAATCTCACTTTTGCAATTCTTAATAATAATCGGTTGTCGCTATCCCCTCTACTGACACCGGCATACAATGTATCATCTTCTCTACTGCGTACTCGTTTCGTTAATTGACATTCATCATCATTTTTACGGAATCGTTTCGTAAATTGAGCTAACCTCATTGCACGTATCCGATGATCGATGGAGTATGAAAGAGCATCGCAACAACGCCGAGAGTCGAGGGCTACCAGGACGATGATGCAGAGATGAAGTGACGGCCGCAACGTCATGAGAAGCGTGAGGGAGGGTGATCTCTGGGGTGATGGCGTTAGATAGAAGGGTACGTATCTACCTACCAACGATTCAAGAGGTCTTGAAGAAGATAGAGATTGGCACGTAGAAAGGTGGTGTAACAACACATTATATGGACTAGACCGAGAATAAATCACCATCATCATGGCTTTCCTATTGGCAAATGCGAAGAACCTGGGGCTCGGCAAGCTCTTGAGGAAAGGAGATGATCAAGCGTCGACTCCGGTCCAAAACCAAGCCCCTGTGACTCCCCAAGGCGCTGCTTCTTTCGCTGGTAAGTTAGTTGGCTTTACTGACAAGCAGGCTCACTATGAGGATGTATCTTGGTCGAGACTGCCATTGTCGGCAAAGAAGGCCGCAAAGGTCATTGGCTACGATGAGAAAACATGGAACGACAAGGAGTGGCTCGATATTGAAGATTATTGGTGGGTAGATTTGTCGGCTGAGCAAAAGTCGGCATGTGAGACATTGGGATGGGATAAGGATAGTTGGGATAGCAAATATGAGGGATCAAGCTGGTCCAATTTGCCGGCACATGTACAGAGGGCAGCCGAGAAGCTGGGTTGGAATAAGGAGCAGTGGGATGATGAAAAGAATGGAAAGGGATGGGAGAGTTGGGAGAAGGAATGGTCGGCATTTACTCCTGAGGAGCAGAGATGTTACCACGTATTGGGGTATTATGTTCATACTTGGGGCTAGAGGTTGCGTTGACAAGTGAGGGTATCAGAAATTCATCGCAAATATAATATTATGATCACCCATGCAATTGCAATCAGATCTTAATCGCGGAAATAAATCATGCAAAAGCCGATCAGTGGAATGCTTCATGGTATCATCTGTTTTAGTTTTTATAAGCATAAATAAGCTATCCTGATCGAACCATTCATTCTAGTTTAACCCCATCGCCGTAATCCCATCCATCAGCAGTCACAGGAAAGATATTCTTATACTTGATTGCCTTCCTCGGTTCTGCCATCATATTTTCGACAGTCGTTCGCCACGATAAGTAATGCTTCGTTTCCTTATGAGCCGATGATGCATCATTATTCTTGTACACCTCGATCAAAACAAACTTTGTAGGATCATCGTCCTGTTGGATGACGTCAAATCTTGCAATCCCAGGTTCTTGAGACGAAGCTCGTGCATTCGCTAGTGATGCAGTGAGGAAATCATCCTCGCATCCAGGTTTGACCGACACGAAGACGTGTACACATAGATACTTTGTGGAGGATGAAAAAGTGCGACGCAGTACCATTGAATTATTGAAGCCAATGCCTTCGATTTGCTGCGACGTTAATTTGGAAGACGGCGCAATGTTGTTGGCGACGAAATGACCCTTAACGATACACCGCGAACTCGTTGCTGCTGCCTGTCGCCACATCCTGGTGGACCCGTGCCGTGGTTGTGCACCATCATCAATCGATGCGACACCATCTAATACAATTAGTATCACTACTTATTGCAGGAAATGACTCATTTTTGACATAATGACATCATCCTAAATGTATGATTCCTACGTCAAGTGATGGATTTTCATTTGGCGCAAGGCAAACACAACGGAAAATCTCCAAATCCTCAACAACGAGCGTTCATTATGGAGACACATCAACCTCCCATCACTCTCCCATCACTGACCTCTGTACGATAAGTAGGTAGAGGTTGATGGATGCACCGTCCTATCATCTTTATTTCCATCATTCCTATCATCCGAAGATTGGTCGAGATTTGCGCTTTCAACAATTTAAAAGAAGTGAGGTGCCTCCCATCACATTATCCATCAACGACCCATCAAACCCCAAAACGACAAATGATGGCAGTGCGAGTATCCTCTTCTCCGCGCATGAGCATGCCAGCGTGCATCATCGTTGTCTTCTCCCTTTTCCTCATAGTGATTGACAACACGAGCAGTAGTACTAACAGAATAATAATTCGCGTTGATGGTGCCTCCACGTCAACGTCATCTTCGTCAGTCTCAAGACGACGAGGACTCTTTGGCAGGAGGACAAGCCATGAAAATGTCATTCACGCTCATGATGATGATGATGAGTATGACGAGTATTCGTATGATCGTTTCAACAATAACTTCTTCAATAAGAATGATGATAATGATCCAGAGGTGGTTGAAGAAGAAGAAGAGGAATGTGTTACCAACTTTTATACACGCGTGCGTGCCAAACGTCGCGCATTACTTAATGGTCCACAATTTGATATTAGTTCTCAGCTGCATCCTAAGTCGCTTGGCGATGACAACAATGACGATATTGTTTCCCTAACCTCCTCGTACTGTCCTCTGAGTGGTAGAAGTGGTTGCCAAGAAGGTATGATGGATGACCATGATCATCGTCGGCATCATCAACTAAAGGACGACAATTTGTCATTCGATGGTGATAGTAGTATGGCACGGAGTGTACGTGGTGGTAGTTCCTCTGCTACTACTACTGCTCGTCGACCTGCTTCTCGCTCATCACTGATGAGTGAAGGTAATTCATTTTGGGGGATGCGTCCACAATGCCATTCCCGTAATGCCGCAAATGATGACATGGAGGAAGACGACAAAAGCTTTCCTCGAGAGGGAGATGATGATTTAATAGGCGATGAGGAAAGTTTTCAGGACAATTATCATATTAACAAGGATCATCATCGACATCACTGTCTTGGACTGCTACGTGTCCCTTGCAGCATTGCTATCAACTCTGGCGAAGACGAAGCATCTTCCACTACCCTCCACTCCCCAACGACTTCTACAGCAGTTTCTGCCTACGTTGATACCGGAGCACAAGTAACAGTTATATCCGCGGCCGCTGCCAAACGTGTGGGGATATATCATTTAATGGACCGAAGATATGCAGGCCGGGCTACCGGTGTGGGACATTGTCGTGTCCTTGGACGTATACCCGCACGACATGTCTACTTTTTGTTAGGTGGGAATGAAGAACAAGTTGACGATAATGATGACTGTCGTCGTTACAATGATAATGAAGATTGTTATCCCAGGAGGGATGTTCGAGGGGGTGGAGGCACCAGCTACGACCGAGTACAAGACAATAGCAGTAGAGGCAGTGTCATGGTACAAATGGATGGACCAGCCTTAACCGTCCTTGAGGGGACAGTAACCAAAGGTGTAGATGTCTTACTTGGCTTGGACGTACTTCAAGATTGGGAGGCAGAGATACGTATGGGATCGAATAAATCGATTACTGTTCGTGAGAAGAAGAGACGTGGTGGTGCGTCTGTTGTGATACCGTTTGCCACATCATCCACTACTAAGGATGCTGGTGCCTCACTGCGATCATCCGGTGGCGTTTACACCGCCCGGAGTAGCAGTAGGAAGACGTCAACGCACAGCCACCACGACCATCCTCGTCGTCACAACATCAAAAACAGCAACAATTACTTCCATGATGCATCGTATTCACCATCGTCTGATGACAATGACGACGACATGGACTTAATAGAAAACGATATGGATTTAATCGACAACGATATAGACGATTTGGATGAGGAGGAGTACGATGAAGATACTGACTATGATGATCTCTTCTTTTCACCCACATCAACAGATATTGAATCAGACCTCGATCTATTGGATAAATCGGGACATGAATTCCCTCCCTACGATGGTAGTAATGGGAGGACTACGACTGGTAGTAGGATCTCCTTCATTGGCAGTGGTGGTGACTGGGCTGCAAGCAATAACGACACTAATAAAATTCGTCGAACGAAGATGACAGTACATGATGAAGTGGATGGCGATAGTGGCAGAAATAATCCATCCGTTATTCACGATGAAAAATATGAGTTAGATGACATGAATGACGATGTAGATTATTTACTACACGATGAAGACATTGATATGTCTGGCTTGTGATGATAATGTCAAAGGATAGATATACACACACATGAGACACGCCACTGAAAATGATCATTTTTTTAGTGTACATTACAATTATTAGACGATATTACATCACACTACCTTTCTTTTTACTTCACTTTCCTCTCTAGAGCTGACATTCCTTTTGGTGTTCGGCCGAAATAATATTTTGCGATACCAACATGACGATACTTTCCTTGCTGGAGTCCTACTGCTTCTTCTACTAGGAGCACTACTACTACTACTAAGCCAATCACTATTCCCACCATCGAGAGCAGGGGCACTGTTGTATTTGAAGCAATTGAACCACTCTTCGTCAGACAGCCAATTATTCTCATCAAAGTCCTCTAATGTTTGATGACACCCATCAATGGCATTACTTGCATCACCACCTCTTATAACCGCTCGACGTTTATGTTCTTTTTTGGTGTTACTACTACCCTTTTTGTTGTCAATTTGCGAAAGATTCACATATTGTCTCATGGTACTAACGGGGAAGATTGCCATAAAATGATTACCATTCGCCTTCAACGAATTGGGCGAAACGTCCGGAAATCTGGAATCAGCAGACAATATATGTAATGGCGTTTTTGAATCGTACTTTGGCGAGCCAAATGTAGCCATACGACGGAGGTAGAATTCTTTATTAAGAAGATGATCTGGCACGACTACACCACCACTACTTACGTCGTCGTCGTCGTCGTCACCAATATCTATATGATGATGATGATGTTTAGTAGTCGGTACCAATTCATAGACATGTATCGGTATTTCGAGTACATTACATAGAGCAACAATTTCGGGTCCACCACCCCAGTATGAATCTTGTTCCATTAAGTTACAATATTCTTCGGGCGTGATCCCATATTGAATACTGACATCGTTTAATAATTGATTGGTGGCCATTGTTTCACAACCCTGAATAAACAAGCGTCTATATCTCTTCTTATTTGTATTTGCAATACTAACACTACTTTTGTCAGAAGATATTGCCGACTTATTATTATTATTACGAAGGTCATTATTACACGATCGTAAGCAACGAACGGCCATGTGTCGTAAACTTCGACTCATAATCTTAAGTTCGCGTAAACTGGTCGCGTCGTTCATGCGTAAATGTCGTCGTTCTTGGATTGCGTTTAACGATACAGCAACGGCATGGAAAAGGCAACATCCATCTCCGGGCACCTGTCGTATAATCACGGGCTCGTTCAAATTGTCGATCTTATTATTACTTTTCAAATACGACGACGATGAATAATCGACATCATTTACTATAGACGACGACGATATCTCGTCCTCTCCGGGGATGCGACGGAACAATTCACAGAGATAGCCCTGTGAATTAATCTTCGACGATGCATTCCACGCCGGTCTACTTCGAGGTAGATGATACACTCGACCATTGTCGTCTAATGGTTCATCATCCACGACGACTTGGGAGGCACGCTGTGTAGAAGAAGCAGGAGTAGTGATACTACTGCCCGAGAAAGAGCGGGGGATGGACGCATCGACGTTTGCAACTAGCCATGACGCTACGTCGAGAAGAAGGCAGAAGGTCAGCACCACCACCGAGGCAGCCGTCTGATGCCGCCGCGTCATATCGTCCTGAGCCGGCCTGTGTCTATTTTCAAGCGACGATGTCTCGTTTTCGATTTGAGAGAAACAGTGGCCCCATTTGGCTTTGTCTCCTCTCAGTCACAAACATTTTTCCGTCACTAGCTAACTTGGCTTTTAACTAGTTACACATAACAAAACTACACAACTTGCGCGTATTGTTGGAGCCGAGACTCCTGCACAAACCATGCAACATCATTGTTATACTCAATCGTTGGGGGTAGTGTGTTCCAACCCTCTTGTCAATCCAAACTGGGAATAAGAAAAGACCAGTAGCCTTCTGAGAGCTACCAGCTCCTATCTCCCAATCGTCCTACTCAGACTCCCTCGATTTTCCCAGAAACGACGCGGGGCAATTTCGGTAGTATGGAACACCCTGCAGTCCGAAGACTACAGGATGTTTGGTATTGGAGCAAGTCCTTCACCAATAGATTGTATTCCCCTCTACTCTGCCAAGAGTGAGAGGTCAACGCTCTGCCACTTTCCCTGGGTTAGCTTGTGCGTCCCTAAGTGGTACTGCAAGTCGGTCCAATCAAACATCGTGAATCTTCAAGTTTCCGATGACTCAAATCTTACTCAATAAATACAAAAGGGCCAAAGGCAA
>Ga0247834_1006363_pt1 | contig 13294 bp, 35 predicted proteins | sample LaCruzMarch2015__8_FD_187118 | JGI IMG/M metagenome (GOLD analysis project Ga0247834, IMG submission 187118) | Freshwater microbial communities from meromictic Lake La Cruz, Castile-La Mancha, Spain - LaCruzMarch2015_12m | ecosystem: Environmental > Aquatic > Freshwater > Lake | place: Spain... | reverse complement strand
ATGATAGAAAGGTGGCTAACCTTGTCACAAAAAATGGAAAGCAAGCCGCAATTGCGAACACGTTCGGTCTCCCTGCAGGAAAAAATTATTCATGCCCTGGTGCCACTAGTATTTGTGAGAGTGTTTGCTACGCAGGAAAACTCGAAAAACTCTTCCCTGCAGTAAAGAAAAACTTATTGCACAACTGGGAATTGCTACGCAATGCAGATAATGACACAATGGTGTCTTTACTTAAAGATATGATTGCAGAATTTGTAGTCGATTGTAATAAGAAAAATGCGCCTAAGTTATTTCGTATCCACTGGGACGGAGATTTCTTTAACGATACCTATACCTATGCCTGGAAGACTATTATCGAAACTCATCCCGATATTCAATTCTGGGTTTATACACGTGTTAAGTCTGCCGCTCTTATTCTTAAAGATATATCTAATCTTTCTCTATATTATTCAACGGATGATGAGAATAAAGAAATTGGTCACGAACTAAAAGTAAATGAAGGCATTCGTCTTGCTTATCTAGGAAAGACATTCGCAATGACTGAAAGTGTTATGAAAGAATTAACGGGCAAGCCTGGTGCTAAGTGTCCTGAAAATAATAAAAGCATTCCGCTAATTTCAACTAACGGTTCCGCCTGCGTGTCATGCGGATTGTGTGTTTATGGTAAAGCGGATATTAGATTTAGCGCAACGAAAAAATAAAGGAGAAATAAAAATGGCGGAGCTGAAATATTTTAATGCATTAATTAATTCCGTGGTTGGTAACGATGAAGAAAGAAAAGCTGCTAAAGAATATTTAGCAGAAGTGGATCCTGAGATCTGGAGCGAAGAGCTCCAGGCTTAGGCCCGCAAGAGAGCGGGGTCGGGCGTGTCGTTAAGAATGTGAGATTTATCACCCTGAAAATGTAGCCCGAATCCAATAAATGTCGGTGGCTTCCGCTATAATTGCTACTTACCAACAACGAAAGGAAACAAATGAAAACTATCAAACACTCTCTACAATTCATAACTGAATTAGATGAAACTAACCCAACCGCACAACGCCTGCTTGCGCTACCTCAAGAAATGCAAATTGCTATGCTAGAAGGTATGCTAAAAGAATTACTTGCACCTACTCTAAAGCCTGCCATAGATGAATTGAACGCAGGCAATTCTTATGCAACACTAAAGGTCGTTCTCTAATGTTATCAACCGCCTTAGCATTATTAGACGCAAGCAAAGAAAGCATGTTTGATGAGGATATCATGGGGCTTGCGGGTGAATTGCATGAACGCAGAAACGAATTACCTGATGAGGTATTCGCTAAATATCTATTTATGTATTCATGCGCCTTGTCTGCTAAAGTAGCGGATAGCATAACTAAGATATTGCTTACAAAGGCAGAAATGTCAGCCCTATGCGATACAATAGACGAAATGGACAACCTATCCGAAACTATCCTAGAGGAGGATAACAATGGGAAGTAATATGGCTTATGACTTGGCTAGTAATGATTTACTAGACTTGGACTTAGAAACACAATTACAGATACACTTGACGAGTAATCACTATCCACCCGTTCCCGTATCTATGGTGCAACCTTGCATAGATGCTCTTGATGCTTACTATGATGAGGATTTTGATCGAGAGATACCAATGCCCGAAGGCGTATTCTATAAGGGCTTCAATGTAGCCCCCGCTTGGGCTATCGTAGAACAACACCACTTAGAGGCGTGGCTTCCTGAGTGTGATTAGTATCACACAATAACTTTCTCAAATAATGAGATACGGATACTAAATGTCAGTAGTATCCGCTATAATAAACACCTAACGAAAGGAAACAAATGACAAACGCAACACTAGAGGTCGGACAGACCTACACAACCACAACGAGTGGTATTACAGGAATAATCAAGGCAGTAGATAACCACCCATCAGGCGTGGCTCGTATTCTGCTTGATGTAGAAGGCGCAGAACGCTGGACTAGCGTATCTGCTAAGTAATAAAATGGCGGGGACTACAATGTCAGTAGTCCCTGCTATACTTACCAACCAACCGAACGAAAGGAAAAACAAATGACAAGAGGAAAAGCAATACAGGTAAAAATACCTACTGCTAAGGTTATCAAAGCCTTAGAAACAAAGTTAGCCAAAGTAAAGGCTGACTACGCAAAGCAAGACGAGAACGAGGCTAAGTATCAGAAGGCTCGTGAGAAGTGGCAGAAGGAAATTGGTCAATGGGCTATTGCTAATTTCACAAAGGCTGAGAACCTTCGCACCAACTATCGCTCATACAACAAAACTCTCAATGTTGATTTTGACATAACTTGTAATGGCAAAGACTTCCCTGCTGAACCTGAAAAGGACTACGAGCAAATCCACCGCCACACTTACAACGAAATGTGCGAGGAAATAGATAACGCTATCCGTATTCTCAAAATGACAGATGAGGAAGTTGTAAATACTTCCACATACAACGCTATTGCTCGTTATCTATAAATAACAAGCAAAGTCCTGAGTATGACTATAAACTACTCAACCCACCTACTAACGAAAGGAAATCAAATGTCGCCAATACTAGATGTAAAGCGTGGTCGCTTCTACCGCAAGGGAGATATATTCACCACAGGTAAATCAGGTATTACAGGTAGCATAACTGAGATAATCTCTATCCGCCCTAATCTAACTAAACTAAGATTAGATACAGGCTCAGGTATGCGTTATGCTATGGTAAAAATCGGTAAGTAATACAGGTGGGGGCTAGACAAAATCTAGCCCCCAATGTTATAATTATTATCCCTACTAACAAAGGAACAAAATGAAAAATCGTTATCGTGTAGAAATCTATGACGAAAACAAAGCAAATGATTTGACTATCTATTCTGAACAAGGTGTAGATAAAGAATACCTAACTGAGTTAGTGTTTTCTAATTTGCGTAAGTTTGACGGAACTATTCGTGCTTATGTTTTTGATAATCTAAAAAAGAAAAAGACAACTGCTCTAATTCTAAATCGTGAATCGCTTCCACCAAAAACTGAACTAACTAAATTGCTTGGATAATAATCTTGGGGCGGGTTTGTGTCGTGTAATCATCTAGATCCCCGCCCCATTTCCCAAGCTGGCCCGCAATAGCTGCGGGGTTATCCACAGCCTTACGATAGTTATCCACAATCCCCCAAAATTTGTGAGATTAATCACATCGGACAATTCGGACAAATGACTAACTAATCTAGACAATGTCAGACCCCTTTGATATAATAAATCTAACAAACTATCGAAAGGAAAAATCTATGGCTCATAACCTAGAAACAAACGGCAACGATGTTGCCTTTGCTTTGCGTGGAAAACCCGCTTGGCATAATCTCGCTAATCGTATCTTCAATCAAGATGAAGATGTTAGCACTCAAACAATGCTTGATGAAGCAAAACTATCCAATTGGAATGTTCGCTTATCTCCATTGACCGATTATATTCCTGAAACATTCAACGATGTATCTGAGAATTCTCTAGTGCTACGCACTAACCCATTCAACGGCGGAACTGATGTTCTTGCTACTGTTGGTAAGCGTTATCACGTATTACAAAATGAAGAGTTATTCGCTTTCGCTGATAACATTCACGACGCTAACCCTGAGTGCCGTTGGGAATCTGCTGGCTCTCTCAAAAAAGGTAAAGTAGTTTTCGGAACTGTTGATATTCCTAGAACTATGGTATTAGACCCACAAGGTGCTAATGACCAAACAAAACTTTATTTAATCGTATGGACTTCACACGACGGCTCTGTTGCTGTTCAAGCAGCGATTACACCTGTTCGTGTTGTATGCCAAAACACTTTGAATCTTGCTATGCGTAATGCTAAGCAATCATTCAAGATTCGCCATACTCAATCTGTTGAAGGTCGAATTCAAGTTGCTCGTGAAACTCTTGGGCTTGCTCTCGGATACTTTGATGAATTTGAGAAAGAGGCGCAAGAACTCTTCAAGCAAGAGATTACTAACGCTGAATTCTCTAAGTTGATTCAAACAATTTATCCTAAGCCTGAAAAGGATTCTAAGGGTGCTTTGAAAAAGTGGGAGAATAAAGTTGTCTTGCTAGATGACCTTTATCATAACTCACCTACTAACGCTAATATCAAGGGAACAAAATGGGGTGCTTTCAATGCGCTTACTGAACGCCTTGATTACTTCCGTTCTGGTCGTGGCAATTCTGAATCACTAATGGCTGGTGCTTCTGGCTTTGACCCTGTTCTAACTGCTGAGAAAAATAAAATTCTCAAGTTGGTAAAATCATTCTAAAAAAATGATTTGCAACGGGGGAGAGAAATCTCCCCCGTTTTATTTGGTTCGTTAGCTTAGCGGTTAAAGCGCTACCCTGTCACGGTAGAGATCGTGGGTTCAAATCCCATACGAATCGCATATCAATATGTGAGACGCCCGCAAGCTTGAAGGCAGGATTTCTGTGTTACGGATCACATAAAAAAAGCCCTGAATTCTATTGTAAATGTCAGTAGCCAGGTGTACAATACTCGCATGACCAATGAATTAGTATCATCCAAATATACATTTGCCTGCGACCCTGATAAATGTGATTGCTTAATTGAAGTAACATCTTCAGATGGATTCGGATTCCCGTCGGGTGTGGTGGAAATCACATGCCCGTGTGGACGTAAGCCAACTTTATTGTCAGTTCAACATGCTACAATACAACCTACAAACGAAAGGAACACAATGGAAACAGATACATATGGAGCAACAGTAACACCTGCAGTTCCACTATCATACGATGCTAATGTTCTTGTGACATACAAGGATATTATCGACGGTACCGCAACATATCCAACAATCAAGGTTAACGAGTTGGAATATAAGTTAGATAGAATTAAGAGACTTGGAGATCAACTCTCTATTTCTAATGGACAGATATCTAAGATTATTGATAACTTAAGCGAAGAGTCTTGGTTTAATCCTAACACAGAGAAAGAAGAAATTCTTAATGACCTCTGCGAGATTCTTGATTACCAGCCAAAGAAGGAAGTTCGATTCGAAGGCACAATTTATTTCTCAGGTCGTGTAAACGTTCCTCTTGCAGAGTACGAAGACTTTGACCTCGATGACTTTGTAAATGATATTACAGTTGACTGCTATAATGGCGATGTAGTTATTGATGAATATCATACAGAAGATGTTAGAGAATCCTAATGTATTTTGAGTTGACTGCTCCCGATAGGCTATCCATGGAGATGGCTTATTGGGATGCACAAATAATGGGACTTGACCCTCAAGCATTATCGCCATTGACATTCAATGTTGGAACTGGTAGTATTGAGAAAGTAAGTCGCATTCGTGATAAGTTTAATTTAAAAGAAACTTATGTCTCAGACTACGAACCGACAGGATATACAGGGAGATAAAATGGATTACCAAGATGGCTTTGAGGACGGCGTTAAATTTACTCGTGAAGTAATTATCGCCAACATTAGACTATGGGCTGAAAAGTCTGAGGATGGTCCAGCATACGATGACATTGCTGACCGCCTAGAATTTGGAACCGTTGACTATGACCTCTGAGGATCTGGATCTAGTTTATTACTGTGATGCATGCAGCGTAGCTCGTGCCTCATATATAATTAAACTATTAGATGGTGAGCTAGCTATGTGCAGCCATCATTACAATAAACACAGAGGGGCCCTTGACAAAAAGGCTTACGAAGTGATAGAATTAAATAAAACAGAAGAAGCAGCACCTATACTAGAAAAGGCGGAATAAAATGGGAGATAGAGCAAACTTTGGCTTCGTACAGCCAAACGGTAATACAATCGTGCTATACGGGCACTGGGCTGGACATAACATGCTATCACAATTGGCAGAGGCAGTGTTTAAGGCACGTCCTCGCTGGTCGGACCCTTCATATGCAACACGTATCACAATCAGTCAGATGATTAATAACGACTGGAATTCAGAAACAGGCTGGGGTCTATATGTAAATGAGATTGGAGACAACGAGCACAAGATTGCTATCGTTGACTTCGACCAACAGACATTTAGTCTTCATAAAGAGGCACCACGCAATGACAAGGACAACAAGGTAAGCGGCATGAGCAATCAAGCAATCTTTACCATGGACCTGTCAAACTTCGTAGAAAAGTACGCAGACGTAACTATCTCGGTTTAGTTGCCTTCAATATGATATAATAGTAATTAGGTCCTAGCGGGCCTTTTTACTAAAAGTAAGGTGCGGCTACCAGGGACCTCCCAAGTCGCTAAGTAAAGCAGCGTTTACTAAATTCCTTTCGTTCTGCTAGCAGCCTTGCTTATCTTAAGATCCTCCAGCTTGCCTGGGGGATTTTTCATTTGGCCCGCAAAAGACGTGAGGGTATCATATCTCTTTTACGGTGTCAATATATAATCCCTGGAAATTTGTGATCTTGATCATATAGCTTTGATCAATGTGGTCCGTATCACACCCATATAGCATAGACAAATGTCAGTGGTCTATTATATAATTAGGTCATATCGAAAGGAGATATAATGCCAAATTGGTGTTACAACACATTAACTATCCAAGGACCTAAGTCTGAGGTAGATATGATTAAAGATAGATTGAATAAGCCTTTTACATTAGCAATAGAGACATATGGTATGGGTGATATTAATGCTCATGGGTTCCCCACCAAATTTAAAGAGGTTACTTATAGTAATCCTGTCTTTGCCTTCTTTAATATCCACTCATATAAAGATGAAGGAATTACTGATGAGGAATATGCACAACAGCCTGACCGTAGTGGTATAGATATGGATGACCCTCAGTGGTTTGCTAAATCTATTGCACATGCTAAAACTCAGAAGGATTGGTATTCATGGAACAATTCTAATTGGGGAACTAAATGGGATGTTGCTGTATCAGATGATGACAAATATCCAAACACGGAACTAATTGAATATAAGTCTGAAGGTGATGACAATTGGGTTATCTATAAGTATGAGACTGCTTGGTCTCCTGCAGTAACTATCTTAACTAAACTAAGTAATCTTGTTCCTAACTGCCTGCTCACATTAGAGTTTGAGGAAGAAACAGGTTGGGGTGGGGAGTATGAGATTGTCCGTGGTGAGGTTAAAGAACTAATTAATTATGATAATCGTTGCTATGCATGTCAGTCTTTTGACTGCATTGACTATTGTGAAGACGGCTGTGGTGAATTCTGCTCAGAATGCAATCAAGGTTCTTGGCAGGATGAAGAGGCAATGGCAAAATGTCAGACCCACATGGTATTATTGGAATCTACAGAAAAGGCGGAAGTATAATGGAACAATTTATAGATACAGTAGCAGAGCACATTACAGGTGCCATGATACAGGAAATTGGCGAGGAACTATTTGATAACTGGTCCAATGCATGTTTAGATGAGGGTACCGATTATGCAGAATATCGGTTTATGGAATATGCCTCAGATGAACTAAAGCAACAGTATAACGAATACTATGGATATACAGAAAAGGATGAGTACTACCTATGTTAGGATATACTGAATCTGATCTAAATAGAATGATTAATGCTGTACATGACTCAAAGATTTTTTATCTTAGGACCCCGTCCGATTTAATGGACAAGACTGAACTACTGGCTGATTTAGAAATGGCAGTAAGTTTCCTACAAGGCCTATGGGCGGAGGGTTACTTTGACCACACAAACTAAATCTAGTAAGTTCCTAGAGTATATGAAGATACATCTAATTAGTCTTAACCAAGACTTAGAGACAATTGAAAAAGAATCTCTACTTGATGATTCTGTTGACTGGCATTTTATAAATGGACAAATTGAGGCAACCGAACATTTATTGTCAGTGGCAACTGATATAATGAATGACAACGAAAGGTATGAATAATGGAAACTACTGAACTGCCCGCCCACTTGCAACGTATGGTTGACGCAGGTGTTAGTGGATTAGACATAATGCACGGCGAACTAAAGAACCTAATGCTAATGGCTGAATCTGATTTAGCAGAGGCTAGCGAGCAAGAACAAAGAAGCGAAGAGGCAATGGATTCTATGGTCCGAACAGAATGTGAAGGACGACTAGACGCCTTGGTAGCAGTATATGAATTAACATATCAACTATCATTTGCGATTGGAGCACGTAATGAAGCCACAAGATAAAGATAAGTTAAACGAATGTTTAAAGATTCTAGATAGCACCGACCTAGGGTTATCTTTAGTTTGGCTATGGACTTGGTCGACAATCAACAACATATTTGAAGATGAGACCTACAAGCAGAACTGCACCATAGATGAGATGTGGGACCACCTCTGTGAGGCCGTGGAGGCTGGTATGGGCTTCTCCCTAGAGTACGGGGCGGAACAGCACCAAGATGATGTACTTGAATGGATGTTAAACCGTGACTACATTGTAGACTCAATGTTTGAGGATGAAGAGGAGGATGAAGATGAAGACAACTGATGCATATGTAGATACGGTGCTAGCGGAAGCGCAGCGCTTACTATGGGGCGGATCTGAAACTGAGAATATCGAAGCACACAACATCATTGCTAAATTAATTAAAGATCGTATGGAGAAAACTGAGGGGCAAAATGAGTCATTATGAACCAAGCTTAGAAATCCTGGAAGTTAACTACTCATGTTCACCTGGAGGTGTAGACATGTTTGAGATATATGACAAAGGGGACAATGCAGGCATAATGGACATTCCGATATATGAGACGGAGTCCTTGACAGAAGCAGTCCAATATTGTTATAATCTAGGTAAGGACTTTACTGTTAGAACATATGCGGAATGGGAGAGTAGAGAGCTTGCCAGTCTATAGAGTATTTGGGACTAAGTACACAAACTATTACACAATCATTGAGGCTGCCGACCAATTTGAAGCAGTCGATCTTGCAAATGCATTACCTGAAATAGAATGGAACTCTATTCCAACAGATGATGTAATTGAAGCTACAGATGTATATCTAAATGAAGATACATCAGATGAACTACAACTAAATATATAAGGCGGAACGTAGGGGCTAAACTTAGCTCTTACGGGGGTATTTACAAATTCGTGGGTATCCGATATAATGAATATAAACGATCACTGAAAGGATCATCATGACAACAAAGAGAGAATATCTAGTATCAAAGGGAATCGCTGTTGGCCGTCGTGGCCGCTTCTCATCTGCAGCCAACAAAGCTCTGCAGGATGCAGCTGCACAAGGCGTAGTCTTCCAGGCGGAGAAGCCACAGCCTAAGAAGTAAGCTGTCCAGTAGGTGGACAATAGGGGGCTGGCCAAGTGTCAGCCCCTTATGATATAATCGAGTAGAAAGGCGGACTATGAAAACCAAAGAACAACAAGTAGCAGAACTTCTCTGTAATTATTCAGAGGACCATTTCTTCAATCCTGCCTCCCTAGGAGGCTTCCTAGCAGACCAGCCTACCTATACCCTAGACCGTATCATGGAGGTCGTCACATGGGTCATAGAAAAGCAAGCAAGACGGTATGAGCGGGAGATAGAGAACGGCGGTATGGTATCAGAAGGTCTTGCCCTAGCATACAAGTTAGACCAAGTTGTAGATAAGATTAAAGAGAAGAACACATTTAACAATCTTAAACTACCTATAACTAACAAAGAGCGGAAAGCAATCATAGACCGTATGCCAAAAGAAAAGACGGGGAACTATAAATACTCTTGGCTTCATGAAACAGATAACAAAACCAAAGTAACCATAGATCATCCATTCATCTAGAACATATCTAACTAATCTAATATAAATCATCTGGGCATATATGTCCGATTTGTACATAATGTACATTTTGGATGTATATGCCCTATTTGTATGTATTCATATGTGGGCCATATTTCGCATTTACGACAAGCTATAAAAAATCCCTGAAAATCTAGGAAAATATAATATAAATGTATATTAATCTAATCAAACATATATAGAATATAACAGAATGTGATCAGAATCTGGGGAAATATGGGCCAAATTTTCCGTTTACGGAGCATGCCCAAATGCCCCTGAAGCCTTGACAATATGGGCCAAATATGCCATTTACGAGGGTATTGACAAAATCCCTCAAATATGCCATGGATATGGCTACATGTGGAGCAAAGTGGATTACGGTGGAGTAAAATGGAGTGTCCTATTACATGTATATCTAACTATATATATCTTAGTAATAATTAGTAGTAAATTAGTAATGTATTTTTCCTATGATCAACTCCAGAATAGGTCAAAATAAGCCATAGGAGGCTATTAGAGAGGTGTTTATTTGAGGGGGGATATAGGGGGTAGATACAAAAAAAGCGTAGCTTATCCTATTGTGCTCTATTTACAGGAGATGCAGTAATATGGAACACGTAGGTTCTCTGGACTGACATATCCTGTTCGAGCACATTTGGAGCATGTAGCTCTGTTTAGATCAGATTGTTCTATATCAAGGGTAAATGACCTTGTGTAATATAGCTTGGTTATATACCATGTAATGAGTATTGCTAGTAGTTCCATCGGTTCCCGTCCTTAATCTCTAAGTATTTCATCATTCATCCATAGATCTCCTTGGATGATACTATATCTTAATTGTAGTCGACTAGAATTACATCTTAAACATTTAGGAATGTAATGTATCTCCTTGGACAATTCTAGATCTAATACAGCTCCACATTTGCATATGAAGCTATATGTATAATCTCCTGTATTACTCAAAGTCTATTTGGGATTCAAATAGGGTATCAACTTGTCCATTGTACCCGCCTCGATTTCTCTCTAAAATATTAAATCCAGTCTCTCTTTCAAGCACTATGTAATGGTAGTCAAATAGACCTAGTTCATCTTCAAGCTTTCTTAAAATTTGATCAATTGGGAGTTCTCCACAGGTATAAAGATCAAACTGTATCTCTGCTGGATTGGGCTCATCCCAAATATGTAGGGCTATATGTGAGGTCTCTATCATAACTACACAGGTTAGACCTCGATTGCCCTCCTTAGTTACGTATGATGCATATGGACCCTGGATTGTCTTCATGTCGATGGAATCGACTAATGACTGCATCCACTCTACCGCCGCCGTTTCACTTTTTAATGCACTAGTTGTGAACCCATTTACGAGTAATTGATTATGTAATGGCATATAAATACCTACCTATTCTCACCAAGGAATGGTGTAATTATTTTGTACTTCCTGCCCCTATAGCCCATATCGAAGTCTTTTAGTTCATCGTAGCCGTAGCCAACAGATGGATCTAACTCTTCTGGTTCTGATGTAACTAATTGCATTATGTCGCCAAGGGAATGCTCTGCTATATCGTGGAAATAATAGGTTCCGTCTTCCTTTATATGCCAGCCTCGCCATCCATCTTCTTCACACCATATGGCACAGGCGATTTTTGATGACTCGTCATCTGCCATAATACGGCTAATAGAGTTATACATATCCACCTCTTGAAATATATTTATGCGTAATGCAGGAATCTTAAACATCTGTCTAATTAACCAATCAATCATATGCCGTTTTCCTCCATGTATTTTAAACGCTCTTCATACTTTTTCCAGTATGGAACACCATCTGCATCATAATCAGAACCAAGTCTATCTAACAATTCTTCGTTCTCTTTAAATGCTTGATCAATAGCTAATTTAAGACGCATTGTTCTTTGATAATCATCGCCAACACTAGTCATTTCAGTCATCGCTGTCTATGTCTTCTTCTAAATCAAAGAGATCATAGTCAATATCTTTTAGTTGAGCAAGACTGTTATATGTTACATAGGCAATAGCAGCAAGGGCTAAACCCAATGATAGTAGTCCAATAGTCTTTTTGTTCATTACTGCTCCTTAGATGTTGTATTTAGAAGTAGATTGTCGTATCTACGCTTCCAGCTTTCCGCCTTGTTTTCTGCATCTAGCCATTTAGAATGAAATAAATGTTCTGCATCTTGAGATTCATTTAGTTTATTATACATATCAGAAATTTTATTTTCTGACTCTGGAGATCTTTTCCCTATGGAAAATCCAACCAAAAAATAAGCTAAGTACAATAGTATATCCCACATATACGCCTCTTTCTCTATCTGTTAATTATATAGGAGAGTCTAGGGTTTTGTCAATAGCGTCATCTATTGTTCTGCTGTGTTCCTTATCACAACTCCCGCATTCTTTACACATATTTCTCCAATAAAGATCCCCGCCAGCCCTAAGAGTAGGGCTTAGCGGGGAATATTTAATTAAACTTTCTTCGGCTTGGTTTTCTTTTGTCCAAGTACGGTCTCTCTGCGAATACCATGCTTGTTTGTATCGATCTTAGTTGCTGGTCTTGGACCAGAAAATCCAGATCTAAACTTACCTTGCGAAGGATTTTTTCTTGTTGCTTCTTGAGAAGTTACTGCGCCAGATGGTTGACTATTTGGCGGAGTATCCATTCCAGTGCCGTTATCACTCATTAATAAAGTTTTCTCTTTGTTCTGGAGTTGCGGTCATGTTTAGTGTTAAACCTGCTTCTCCGTCCCTGGAAACATCTAATATGCCTCCTGGGATGTTTGCTATACCAGTTGAGCTTCCTAAAGCTTCACATCCGCATTCTACGCACATGTTACTTACCGTTGTTGCCTAGTCCTGCACCATCTTGAGATGATACATCCTTGGCTGGGAATGCTGCTGCTGGTTCTGTACCAGTTGGGTTTAGATCAAGGTTGTTTGATCCTGAATCCTTTACCTCGTTAAATCCTGTTAAATTCAATCCGTCTGACATTTTTATTCTCCTATAGGTTTGTATTTAGATGGGTCTAGAAGTCCATCCATAAGTCTATTATAGCATTTTATTATTTCTTGTATTTGTCGTGCCAGCATTCCTCGCAAATGACTATATATTTGGTCTCTGTGCTGGTTATGCGGGTAGCAGTTTTACCACAACCCGCCATTTCGCATTTTTCTTCTAAGGGCATTACTTCTTTTTTGTAGTCTTTTTAGGAGCGGTCTTCTTGGCTGGAGCCTTCTTAGTTGGCGCCTTCTTAACTGGCTGATCAGCAACAATAGCCTTTACCTGTTGCTCAAGCATCCATAATCTAATCTTTTTAAACATTTACTGCCTTTCAATCTTTCTAACAATGTATGATATTACGTCGCTAGGTTTCCACTCTGGTGGTAATTCTAAATATTTAATTTCGGCTGCTATCTTTTCTCTGATTGCGTCCTCAATATATTCCATAGGTATATTCTATCATTTATATGTAAATGGGGCAAGGTTTCCCCTGCCCCACGAACAATATTTGGATTACTTAATCCAGTTTACTTTTAGCTTAGGGAACTTAGCATTCCACTT
>Ga0247834_1006361_pt1 | contig 13296 bp, 7 predicted proteins | sample LaCruzMarch2015__8_FD_187118 | JGI IMG/M metagenome (GOLD analysis project Ga0247834, IMG submission 187118) | Freshwater microbial communities from meromictic Lake La Cruz, Castile-La Mancha, Spain - LaCruzMarch2015_12m | ecosystem: Environmental > Aquatic > Freshwater > Lake | place: Spain... | reverse complement strand
GAATAAATGATAGAAATAGATCATAAATTATTAAGTGAAGAAGCTTTAGAAAATCTAATAGTTGAGGTAGTCACGCGCCAAGCTACAGATTACAGTGAATATGAAGTTCAGATTCAAGTTAAAAAAGGCCAAATTAAACGTAAATTACTTTCCGGTGAAGCTATCATTATATATAACGCCAAAGAAGATAGCTGCGATATTATAAGAGCCGAAGATTTCAAGTCCTTTCAACCATTGAAACAAGACTAGAAAATTATCCTAATTGGCATACTGTAATATTGCACATATCTACGATACCATAATTTTAGACTGTAAATTAAAGTTTGATGTGATCTAATGGAATAATTAACGTCTATAAGGATATAAAGTATGAATTTATCTAAATATATTATTGATAATATAGAACCAATTCTTAAGGAATGGGAAGATTTTGCCAAAACAAAATTTCCAGTAAATCAACAAGATAACGTTAATAAATTACGTGATCATGCTAAAGCAATGCTTTTGAAAATTTCTGAGGATCTTGAACATCATCAATCAAATATAGAGCAAGTACAAAAATCGAAAGGCCTTGCTCATAAAATATCTAAACAAGAAAATCCTGCAGCTCTCCATGGTGCTGATCGTATGGAAATAGGATTAGATATTAATGATGTGATTGCAGAATTTAGAGCATTACGTGCATCTGTTATTAAGTTTTTTACTGACTCAGACAGGAAGATATTGGTATCTGATTCTTATGATTTAGTGCGCTTTAATGAGGCCATTGATCAAGCACTTACTGAATCTATTAATAGGTTTGTTATTTTAACTGAAATACAACGCGACCATTTCAATAAATTATTATCAGATACGCTAGATTTCAATTATATTTTAGATTTAGATGGCAATATTACTTATATGAACAAAGCCATGAGCGCGTCATATGAAGCTCCTCCCTCTAAAATACTAGGTACAGCAATTTATAATAATCGAATGCCTACCAAAAAAGTTCTAAAGAATATTATCCAATCAATAATCAAAACCGGCAATACGTACCAAGGAGAACTCAATTATTTAGATTATTCGGGTAAAACACGATATTCAAATTATAATTTAGACCCCATCTTTGATAGAAATAAAAAAATTAAGGCAATTGCAGGAGTATCTCATGACATTACTAAAGAAAAAGAAACTGAAGCAGGTATATGGGATAGCGCAAACTATGATTCATTAACTGGATGTCCCAATAAGCAAATGCTGCTAAATAAATTAGATGATGCGATAAAGAACTCAATGCGATCTGAAAAAATACTGGCCGTTTTATTTATCGACCTTGATCATTTCAAAGATGCAAATGATAAATTTGGACATGACTATGGCGATTGGCTTCTCAAGCAAACTGTAGAGCGAATTAAAGCATGCGTCCGTACTACAGATATAGTTGCTCGCTTAGGTGGAGATGAATTTGCTGTTGTTTTAATTGATATTCAAAATAATGTTGCCGCACAAATGATATCAGAGAAGATATTAGCTCAATTAAGGAAGCCTTTTCAACATCAGAAAAATAAAATTAATATTTCGGCAAGTATTGGCATAATACTAAGTTCAGAGGATTCAAATAATCCAAATACTTTACTATCTAATGCTGATAAAGCCATGTATGTAGCTAAAAATACAGGTCGTGATCGATTTCACTTTTTTGATTTAGAACTTCCCTAGAAGATCCTTTATAGAAATTATAATATTTTTTGCAGCAAATAAATTGTATTATTAACATCAGTTTCTGATGGGTTTTCAAGTGATAGATTTTAAGACGGGTTATTGAATTAAATCATCCCTGTAATCATAAGACCCCTACCCCAGACCATCTCTTACCTCAAAAAATCGTCGTTTGTTGATAATTACATTTTTAATATTCTAATCATTAGCTGATTCTTGAAATCCCAATTCTTCCAAAGGACTCATTACATTTTTTAAAATAATTTATTTTGGTACAATTTAGGAAAGCCTTCCCTTCTATGCTTATCAAATAAATATCTCAAAATATCAGATATAATGAGACTGTAATTAATTACACTCTAGGTCTACTACTAGTATAAGTTTGGCATCAGTATCACAATTAATCGGGTTGGATTTTTAGAGATCATATACTGAATCTGAATTTGATTGCCTATTATACTAGTCAAGTAATGTAAGATAAAAACAACCGCTCGCGGTTTACTTATTTTGAAGCCATTTTTCAACAGTTTCATTTGTAGTTTTAGTAACATCGATGAGTTGATGATAAAGTTTATCTAACATGGCTACATGCCCTGCTTTACGATAACGTTCAAGGTATTGACAGGCTAATTTCATTTTTGGAACACTACAGTACGTTGCACCGCTTTTCATCTTATGGGCTAAAAATTCCATTTTGTCTAAATCTCCATCATTATAAGCTTCTTGAATGAGCGCAATATTTTTTGGGGTTTCTGCAACAAAAAGTCTCAGGATGTTTAACATAGCGGTTTCATCTCCACCCATCTGCTCTAGAACCTGGCTTGGAACAAATATAGAGAGACTATTAAGTTTAAAAAGTTCATCTTCACTATCAGGAAGATCTAGACCTAGATTACCTGATGATTTATCTATGGATAATGTTTGTAGGCTACTCATATGATCTGGTGCTACAAACCGATTCACTAATTCTTGCAAAAGAGCGGGACTAGCAGGCTTAGTAAAGACATCATTCATGCCACATTCTAAACATTCATTTTGGGCAGCCTCACGTGCGTGTCCAGTCAAGCCAATAACAGGAGTTGGTTTTTTATTATTTAAAGTTTCCCATTCACGAAAATATTGGGTGAATTCATGACCTGATATGCCAGGTAATCCAATATCAGTGATAATGAGATCAAAGTCATTAGACTTTGATAATTCAAGAGCTTGCTCACCATCAACTGCTGAAATAAAACGCCAACCTTCGTTTTCAACAATGTTCTCAACTACCTTTAGGGCAATAGGACTGTCCTCTACCAATAAGATATGAGGTGTGCTTGCATTCGTTTTCTGCATTACCTTCGTATCACTGCTTGAAATAGCAGAGACCCCTTTATCTTTAATTTCCTCAGGCTTTCTATTAATTACTTTAAATTGTAAATCGAACTTAAATGTTGTACCAACTCCTTCCTTACTAGTTAATGTGATATCCCCGCCCAATAATTTCACATATGATTGCGCAATATGTAATCCAAGACCATGCCCCTTATAAAGGCCTTTATATGATGGAGTAACTCTAAAGAAACGATCGAATACTTTATCTTGTTTGTCTTTAGGAATACCAATACCAGTATCAGTAACTTCGAATTGAATATGAGCTTTTTTATGATCTTTGTTAAGACATTTAATTTTAATCAAAATACTGCCTGACTCAGTGAATTTAATGGCATTTCCCATTAAATTTAATAAAATGCGGTGAAGCTTAATCTGATCTCCTTCAATATAAGATGGTAATTCTTTATCGATATCAACCTGTAAATCAAGGCTTTTTAATTTGGTTGTTGGCAACTCAAGCTTAACAAGATGTTGAACACATTGTTGCAAAGAAAAGACTTCAAGTTGGATATCATCCTCATGAAAGTTTCCAGCCCTAACATCATCTATAATATGATTAAGCAAACCTAATAATTCTTCGCTACTATCATGGAGCATATGAGCAAAATTTATTTGCCTAGAATTTTGTAGATCATTTTCTAACAATTCAGACATGCCTACTACGCCTGCTAATGGTGTACGGATATCATGACTCATATTTGCTAGAAATTCGGATTTAGCAGTATTTGCAGCCTCTGCTGCATCTTTAGCAATATGAAGCTCTTCTTCCATCTTTTTTCTTTCAGATATATCTGTTGAAATCCCTAAAATGCCTATAACTTCGTTATTTTTATTATGTAATGGCGTTTTACTCGTCAAATATATTTTTTTAATACCATTAATTGGGATAATATCTTCCTCGACAATACGAATACCTTTTTTAATAATCGAAGAATCAATTTCTTGTAATCTTTTAATTCTTTCTTTACTCCAACCGAATTCATGGGCAAGATCATGATCAGATTTACCAATAATCTCTTTAGGAGAATTATAATTTAAAAGATCTGCGGCATTCTTATTGCATCCTTGATATAGACAGTTACTATCTTTCCAGTAGACCAGCTCCGGTAAATTTTCAAGCATATTATTCAAATATACAACGTCTTTAGTTTGGAGATCTTTTTTAAATTTTTTAAAACAAGAATTTAATAATTTATTATTATTAACAAGATAACCAATAAGTAACATCCACTTTTCATTTTCAACTGTAACCGAGGATTTTTCCCACTTTTGAAAACAATCATCAACTAGGATTAGCCCTTTATCAATAATTTCGCCTTTGGTATTAATAAGAGGCTGTAGGTTTAACTGTTCAAAAACTTGCTTAATTGATTTTCCAATCAAACTATTATCATCTTTGATACTAAGTAATTTTTTAGCATAAGTATTTATGTGCTCTATGCACAATTTTTCATTGATGGCGATAAAAGCCATTTTTGATAATGACTGTATTTTACCAAAACTAATCACTTCCTTTTTTGATAGTTTCATTAAATAACCCTTTTTGGATTAAATAGTTATTTATAATATATAGCATAGTTTTGCTATTTTTGTTGTCGAGGATCGTGTCATGATTTCCATCAATCTCATGACAAACAATATTACCTTTATTATAATCATCCCAACCATTTGTTGGGTGGTTAATTATCTTGTAATCTTCAGATAACTGAATAGCTTTAAATAATACTATTTCCTGATTATCCATTTTGCTTGGTTTGTAATTCAATAAAAGCTCTTCTCTTTTCCATGCAAGATCTATTATTTGACTTGATAATTCAGAATGTAAAGTTTGAAAATATTTTTTAAAAATCTGTTTCTTGTTGTAAACATTCAGAATTTATTGCCCAACTATCTATCATACCTAATAGCGAAACCGTATCACCTTGTTGGCGTAATATATTTGCAACTTCATATAGAATATTGCCCCCAAATGAATATCCTAGAAGAAAGTAAGGGCCAACAGGTTGGATTTTCTTTATTTCTAATAAATAGTCATTTGCCATAGCAAATATACTGTTATATAACATCCTATTCGCTTCAATACTTGGATCTTGCAATCCATAAATAGAAACAGAAAGCCCCGATTGTGAAACAAATGAATTAAAGCAATTAATTAATCCGCTTATAGGGTGACAAAGGAAAAGAGATGGAGACTTTTCTTTAATAATTTTTAAAGGTATTGGATTATTAACGTATTTGTTTTCTGAACCATTTATAATAGTTATGCATAATTGTTTAATAGTAGGATCACGATAAATCTGAGTAGCAGGTAATACACAATTGAAAGTTTTATTTATTTTCTCAACTAAACTAAGAGCCTTTAAAGAATGACCGCCCAAAGCAAAAAAATCATCATTTATTCCTATATTCTCAATTCCTAGCATATCTTGCCATAATTGAGCCAATTTAAACTCAGTATCATTAGTAGGTTCTACATAATTTGTTACAACATTTAAATCTTGACGATCAACTTTTAATGTAGTTTCAATTTGATCCGATGTAAAAGAGCTATGCAAATCAAAATCAATATTAAGATCTATATTAGAAACAGCTATATTAGATTCTTTACCTTCCAATACTTCTAAAAATAAATTTTGTCCTTCTTGTGGAGAAATATCATTACCTTTGCCAAGAAAAGTAGCCTCACCCTTAAGCGCTGTTTCAGCTGCAATTCCCACATCGCGCCATGTATTCCAATTAATACTGACCACAAACGAAGAAAATGAAAATAAATCGCTCGTTACAAACGAATCAAGACAAGCATTAGCTGCGCAATAATCAATGTGGCGGAAGCCACCAAGCAACGCTGCTAGGGATGATTTAAGAACCACAAAATCTAAAGACAAATCTTTTAGTGCTTGAGCTAAATTATAAGTTCCATATATTTTTGGTAAAAAGACAGATTGAGCTGCTTCTTTAGTTTTAAATTGTACTAATTCAGCATTTGATAGTCCTGCGGTGTGAATTAAGCCATCTATTTTTCCAAAATCAGTTACACACTTTCTAATAACTGCATCCAATAAATCAAACTTTGTAATATCTACTTGATAAAATTGAAATTTAGCTCCCAATACTTGTAACTTACGTATACTCTTAATTTTTTTATAATAGTTATGATTTGAATCCTGAATTATATTATCCCAATCACTTTCCAATGGTATTTCTCTGCGAAAAAGTAGAATAAATGTAGGATTTGTAACTTCTTTAACGATAGCTTCACAACAACTTAATGCAATCCCACCAATACCACCAGTTAATAAGTAAATGCCACTATCCTTTAACCGTTTTATTTTTGGCTGTGGCTTTACCATGCCATACATTAAGTGCCATTGATGGCCATTTCTATAAGGAGCTATTAAAGAAGCTTCATTCCAATTTTCGTGCATACATGAATCTATAATTTTACTTAATAAATTTTTATTATTTTGATTATGATCCACTGAATCAAGATCTATTAATTTTAACTTTAAATTTTTATGTTCCTGCATGATAACTCGACATGAACCAATTAAAGATGCATTAATAGGGTTAATTTTTTCAGTTCCCAATACTTGTTGCGTTCCACTTGTTATCAACCCTATTTTCAAGGAAATATCATTATTAAATTCTTCAATACATGCTTGGGATAAATATAAAATACTATAAAATCCTAATTCTAATTGGTTATCAATTTCCTCTAATGAAGGTAATTTATCGATGTAATTAGAATAAGATGCCAAATGTAAAATATTGGGGTTTTTAATATCATTCTTTATTAACTGAATAAACTTTATATAGTGTTGTTTATCTGAAGGATCGATCTGGAAATTAAACTTGTCTTTTCTAGAGTATGTTTTACCAAATGAAACCACAATAGGCTTAATATCATTTTTCTCTAATAATGAGATTAATTGCTCACCTAATCCAATTTCATCTTTAATAATAATCCAGCTATGTTGCATGATTTGCTTAGGAATAAGTGAAATTGGTTTTAAATATGATTGCTGATGAGACCATACTGGTTTATAAAGTTTAGGCTTAAAATCATTTTTGCTTATATTTTCCTGATCTGGCTCAATCCAGTATCGTTGTTTTTGAAAAACATATGTTGGCAAGTGGACAAGTCTAGGCTTCACTTTTCCATAAAGCGCAGGCCATGTGATTTTAATTCCATGTTGCCATGCCATACCAATTGAATTTAATAACTGATTAATTTCACTATTTTTTGCACGCCCAGAAGGTAACGTGTTTATGCTAATTACCTTCTTTTTATGCGAGCGTGCTACTTCTTTAAGAAATACATTTAAACTTTGACCAGGACCAACTTCTATAAAAAATAAATTTTGATCTTCTAGTAGTGTTTCAAATCCACTACAGAGTTCAACTGTTTGACGTAAATGCTTGAACCAATAATTAGGATCTGTTGCTTCTTGTGAAGTTAACCATATACCCGTGACATTTGAAATTATAGGAATTCGTGGCGATGATAACGTAATATTAGAAAATAGATCCTTAAACGACTGCTCAATTTCCTCCATACTTCGACTATGAAATGCATGGCTAACATTTAATTTTCTAAATGATTTCCCAGCTTTTGAAAGTGACTCCACCAATTGGTTAATTTCAGATGAGCTTCCTGAAACCACGCAATTATTTGGTGAATTATGTAAAGCAAGATCCGTTTGATTTAGATAAGAAGATAACTCTACTTTTGTGCATTCAACTGCTAACATTTCACCCGTAGTGACATTTGCCATTAGAAGCCCTCTTTGACAAACAAGGGCTATGGCATCCTCAAAAGAAAAAACTCCAGCTAAGCATGCAGCAACATATTCTCCAATACTATGGCCTATCATTGAATTTGGCTTTAAACCATAATGGATTAATAAATTTGCGAGTGCATACTCTATTATAAATAGAGCTGGCTGTGCATATTGTGTTTGATTCAATCTTGAATCGTTTGGATTATTGATAATATCTAATAAATTTATGCCGAGATGTGTTGTCGCTAGTTCAACACCTTGCTTCACTAATGATGAAAAATAAGGAATTTCCTTCATCAATTGAGATGCCATTTTATGATATTGCATTCCTTGCCCTGGAAACATAAAAACTACATTGTAATGAAAGTCATCATTCCATAACTTCATATTACTAATAGAAATGTTTTTTATTATTTCTTCTTTGTTATTACCGGAACTATAGCATCGCCATTGAAAAGCTTCTCTGCCAGTTTGAAGTGTGTAAGCAATATCGTTTAAACTAAATAATGAAGATTCATTTAAATTTTCTAGATCTAAAACAAGTTTTTCTCTACTCTTTTCAAGTGATTTTTCTGTTTTTGCTGAGAGCACTATTAAACATTCACCATCTTTCTTTGCACTAGATGGCTCTTGCACATACTCACCAAGAACCATATGTACATTTGTTCCTCCTACTCCAAATGAGCTAACGCCAGCATAGTGTTTATTCTTATTTTTTTTCCAATCAATCAATTCTGAATTAATAAAAAAAGGACTTTCTTCTAAATTAATATCTGGATTAGGCTCTTTAAAGTGCAACATTTGAGGTATTTTTTTATTATATAGGCAAAGAATAGTCTTTATAAGGCCGGCAATTCCAGAAGCCGCATCAGTATGACCAATATTTCCTTTGACTGATCCTAAAGCACAATATTGTTTATTATCTGTTTGTTCACGATATACTTTAGAAAGCGCTTCCATTTCAATTAAATCACCTAAGGCTGTAGCTGTTCCATGAGCCTCCACGTAGCCAATTTTATTAGCTTTTATCCCCGATTGTGTTAGTGCTTCACGAACACATGCTATCTGGCCTTGAACAGATGGTGCTGTATATCCCAATTTATCTGAACCATCGTTATTAACCCCTACTCCCTTTATTACCGCATAAATAGTATTATTATCAGCAATAGCATCCTCTAGTCGCTTTAAAATGATTACACCTACACCATTAGAAAAGACTGTGCCGTTAGCATTTATATCAAATGGTCTGCAATGTCCATCTGGTGATTCAATACCACCTTGTTGTGGGAAATAGCCATCCACTTGTGGAACAGATATTGAAACTGCTCCTGCCAATGCAACATCACTTGTACCCATCATAAGTTCTTGACACGCTTGCGCTACGGTTACAAGTCCAGTTGAACATGCGGTATTTATGTTAAGACTACGACCTTTTAAATTTAAACGATAAGAAACTTGGGTGCTTAACACCCCAATACTAGATGCGATACGTTGCTGAAAACGATCGAGTTCTTGACAAGCCCTGCTATTTTTAAGCAAATTCTCATGTAAATAGGTACTATCTGACATGCCAGCAAAAACACTAATTGTTTTAGTATCCATTTGGCTTGGTACTATCCCCGCCTGCTCTATAGCCTCCCATGCACACTCAAGAAAGAGACGATGTTGTGGATCTGTCATACTCGCATCTATAGGATTAAATCCAAAAAAATTAGCATCGAATTGTTCAATATCGGATAATATTCCCTTAACAGGAACAAAATTTTCTTGATCAAGCTTATTTTTTATTTGCAAATGTTCTTCTTCAGTAAAACGATCCAAACAGTCTTTGCCTTGACAAATATTATCCCAAAACTCTTCTAAAGAGTTGGCTTTTGGAAAACGACAACTTATACCAATAATGGCAATATCTGAAGTACCGATTGCATGTTGCTTTCTTACAACAGACGCATCATTTTCACCTTCTATAAATCGACTTAATCGATGAATCGTCGGATGAGTTAATAGATCAGATATCTTTAGTTCAGCATGTAATTCTTTATTAATTCTTGCACATGCATCTGTTATTAGTAATGAATTAACACCTAATTCAAATAAATTTATATTAGCTTCAATGCTTGAACGATTTAGAAGGTGTTTCCAAATATTTTTTATAGTTTCTTCAATAGTACTAGACGAAGATGTGTCGAGATGGAATGACAAATCTTTATGCGGTAATTTATCTAGATTTTTCTTATCAACTTTCCCTATTAATGTTAATGGGAGTTCATCTACTTCAATGTATTTAGCAGGCAACATATAAGTAGGTAAGCGAAGACTTAAAAACTTACGAATATCATCTGCTTGCTTTAGAGATTTTTTTGATGAAAAAACGATATAAGCTGTAAGCAGCTTATGCCCTTCACCGCCCTCTTCAACAACTACTGCAGCAAGGCTTATTGCCTCATGTTTCATTAGTTCATTTTCAACTTCATTTAAATGAATTCTAAAACCACCAATCTTAACCTGATCATCCAATCGCCCAAGGCATAATAGATTTCCTGAAGGCAATAATTTAACCTTGTCGCCAGTTTTATAAATTCGATTATATGGTTCTTCCTTTTCAAAAGGATTAATAATAAATTTTTCTGTATTTTGCCTTTTACTATTGTGATAGCCCAAAGCCAAGTTGACGCCACTAATATAAAGTTCACCTTCTAAAGCAAGCTTTTTATGCTCATCAAGTATGTATGTTTTTACATTATTAATGGGCTTACCAATACTCATAAATTCGTCATCATCGAAATTAGATATTTCGGTTATGATATGCCTACACGCGTATGTAGTAGCCTCTGTTGGACCATAGGCATTGATAAGAATAATTGGAATGCCATTTGATTTTCGGTAATTAATAAAATTTTTTATTAAAACATGATGAGCTTGATCCCCACCAAACATAATGATTTCGATAGAATCAAGAGTTTCTGGGAATGATTTTATCAATTGATGAAAATAGCCTGTTGGCAAAAATAAACAATTAATTTTATGCTGCTGAAGATAAGCTTTTAAAGAATTATGGTTTGTTCTTATAGATATAGGAATTATTGAAAGAATAGCACCATTAAGAATGGCACTCCAAATTTCAAATGTACATGCATCAAAAGCAGTATTGCTAAATTGTGCAAGTATTGTACCTTCGGTAATGCCTGCGGTATTATCTACTTTAACTAAATTAACTACAGATTCGTGTGATATGACAATTCCTTTTGGTTTACCAGTTGAGCCTGATGTATACATAAGATAAATAGGCGACTTAGGAATAATAACTATATTTAGATTATCTTTTGGATAATGGATTGATTCCATTTTAATATTCTTTATAAGACTAATACTCGCATATGCTTGCTCTAATTGCGGTATATATTCATCACTCGTAATTATAAGTTTCGGGCTTGAATCATTTGTTATTTCTTTCATCCTTGATTTTGGAGCCATTGTATCTAAAGGAACATAGATTGCACCAAGCTTAATAATTGCCAGTATACAAATTATAAAATCAGCATTTGGCTCTAAAAGAATAGCGACGAAATCACCTTTATTAACAGATTTTTTTACTAACCAATGTGCAAATTGATTAGCTTTTTCATTTAAATTTACATAGGTGTACTCAACATTTCTATCTTGTAATGCAATATGATGCGGTGTTTGCTGAACTTGAGCTTCAAATAGTTCAGTAACCGATTTTTTATAATTCTTAAATGAGTCAGTCATTAATAATGATCCTATTCTTTAGGCGATACTTCCCCATAATTAAAAGCAAGCACTCAAGTTGTAATAAAATTATTCTTTTTTAAGTATAAAACATATTTTCTGCAAAGGATGTCTAAACGAGCTAAAATCCTTTTTTCCAAGCTGAATGTTCACACCACCAGGAAGTTATTTTTTCATATCTGTTATTATTCTCAATGCAACTTCTCATCAACCCTCCTGCTTCTTCTACTGAGTATTCCATTTTTATTGAGCGAAAATAATTGAATATAGCTGTGAAGTTAGACCAAATCGATGAGAAAAATTTTACAATACCCCATTGATTCTCTTGGCGCTGAAGTCCTTTTTTTAGTTTAGGCATAATTACTCCTTATAAATTGATGAAGGACGCTGAAGTCCAATGGTACGAAAACGTACGTTTTATACAATATGCATTTATCCTAAGACAAATATATGGTCGCCTCTAAAGAGACGCCATAACCATGTCCAACTGCGCAAGAAACTCATCATCTTCATCGTTAGCTTTGCGTGCGCGTTCAATAAAATCATCTGTTTCATCAAAATCAATAACTGGTGATTTAGCTCTCATTTTCTCATCAACAAATAGTGAGAATCTACTAACTGCTGCTTTAAATTCCTTACCACTTTCTTCTACATCATGAACTACTTCAGAAAATTGGCTTACCGCTGCCCCAATTCCCCCAACTTTTATTGTAGTTTGTTCTATCGCTCTATCCAACGCCTCTAAATCAACAGCCACAGCTTCAAAATGCTCAGCAGCTGCCCTTTCTTGTGTAATCAAATTATCGGTTGCAACTTTAGCCTGATTGGTGATAGTGACAATGACATCGGTTGCCTCTTCTGCTGCTTTAACTTCAATTCTCAAAGACGCTGCTTGCTCACTTAACTCTTCAATTAAAGGCTTTACTTCAGTAGTCATCGCAGTTAACTCTTGCGCCGCTTCATTAAAAAATGCAGCTCGTACTCGAGCATCTTCTTCTAATGCTAGAGTTTGCTCAACAAGAGCAGTTGCTCGCACTTTACGGCTATTTTCATTAGATTTAAATAAACCATGACCTAAAAAGGAAAGAAACGCAGCTGATAATGCCAATAAGGTTGGCGCGCCTATAAATAAACCAGCCAACCCAGCACTTAAGGTGAACCCAACAATATAAGTTGCCTTTTTCCAAGCTGATTGTTCACTCCACCAAGAAGTTATTTTGTCATATATATTTTTATTCTCCATATGACTTCTCATCAACTCCCCTGCTTTGCCTGGTAAATAATCCATTTTTGTTGAGCTAAAATAATTAAATGTAGATTTTAAGCTAGACCAAATAGATGAGAAAAATGTGAAAAATTTCACGATACCCCATTGATTCTCTTGGCTCTGAAGACCTTCCTCTAGTTTAGGCATGATTACTCCTTGTAAATTGATTAATTAGGTAGGTTTTGGTGCGCTTAAGAGAACTACGCCTTGTTTAGACAACAATTCCCGTATTATTTTCTTGTACTCATCAATACTTTGCCGAGAATGTAAATTAGATTCTTTTAATTCAATAACCTGTTCTTCCAAGCGTGTAATTGTAGCTTTTTGCTTTTCATTTTCAGCAGTGACTGTATCAAGAGACCCATGTAATTCGCTGATTGATGTTGTATGTGTATCCAATTGCTCTCTTAGTTTACCTATTTC
>Ga0247834_1006359_pt1 | contig 13297 bp, 8 predicted proteins | sample LaCruzMarch2015__8_FD_187118 | JGI IMG/M metagenome (GOLD analysis project Ga0247834, IMG submission 187118) | Freshwater microbial communities from meromictic Lake La Cruz, Castile-La Mancha, Spain - LaCruzMarch2015_12m | ecosystem: Environmental > Aquatic > Freshwater > Lake | place: Spain... | reverse complement strand
TGTAAAATAATTAAATATAGGCAGTCTCAGCTATTTCATATTAAATCATCATTTAAATTTGAAGGTTGGTTGGAAATTGATCTTAAGCATTATAAGTTCATGTTTTGAGTAAGAATAGCATCAAATTATTAAAGAAAAAGCATACGGAATACTAAAAAAAATATCATAAAATAATTTTGGTATTTTCAACCTTGAAGAGAATTATAATGATTTTGTACAAATTCTTAACAAATTAGCAAGATAAAAAGAAGAAAGTTATCCTTTAGGATGTCTGCAAATTATTCAACAAATTATATAACATTATCATTTGTTATTAGGTATAAATTTGGATCATGGACCTGATGCCATTTAACATGAGAAGCTTGATATTAATTTTTGGCAAACCATCTTTCTTCCTCTTTTGAGCATTATCTTTCCGATGTGTGGTGATAGTCGAACGATCGTCCAACAACCTGCAATATAGTGCTTGTTTTCGATTCTTTTCAAATATGGCAAATTGTTCAAGTATTAATTTTGGAAAATGGTTCTTCAAGGTGTTCTTAGACCAGCATTTTAGGAAATTACTTATACTTCTCAGTCAAAACCATTAAAGAAAAACCAGCTCTAAACATGGTTGAAAAACTCATTTACCCAGTTATTCAAATCAATAAATGATCTTATTGTACTTTACTATGATGATTTTAGATTATTCCTTGAGGATGTCTTTAAAATTTATGAAAATTGTATACTCAATCATTCTCTTAAGCTCTTGATTGTTCTAAGTCTAGATGCCATGAATGATCTTTTGCAAAAAATAGCACCTAATTTCCAAGAACACGATTGGTAAATATATCTTCTTTTCGCTCAAAGCTTATTGAAAAAGACTCTTCCTACATAAATTACTTCAATATAACTTTGGAATCAAAGCAAAGACTTACTGTAAAATAATTACTAAGCTAAATGTTTTGCTTTATACATCTTTATGAGCAAATGCCAATAAATTTTTGATAAATTCCCCTAAAGTATCACCGAAAAAGTATATATAGTAATAAATAGATTTATCTCGATATGCTAAAAGAATTATAAAATATATTTTCTTTTGTTGTCAAGTTCAATGACAACATCGAACTTAGAGATAACCTTTGGAAAAATGGATTTTATCAAGATATTAAAATATTACCAGGACTTATAAAACATCACTATGAAATCCTCAAATTTAAATGTAAAATTCACTATAAGCTCATCAATTTCTCCCCAAATTATCTTAATGATTACTTTTAGTACTTATTTAATAACCTAGGCTGACAATATCTATTTTTGAGACTGCGCGCAAAATGAGAATGATCGATATGCCCCACAACATAACTATTTTGCTTGCTGAGCAGGAAAGAATATACAATAACTACAGACTACTGATAGCCGATACTTTGAGCTAGCAAATTCTTACTCTTGGAGCAGAAAATGTAAAAAAAGCTGGAGTGAGCGAACCACTATTAGGGGAAGCATTGGGACTCGTAGGGGCAAGAACTTATTGTTCCCGTTGTCAATCTTGTGAATCCTGCTAGAACGCCGCAGAAAGCAATAGAAATATCATCGAGCAAATGCGCCAAATCATAATGATGTTGTTCAAGGGACGCTGAAAGTGGTTCCAACCTCATGTTTATGAATAATTGTTCATAAGTATCATTTAGTAATTGTGGGTAAAGACAAGCCCAAAGGTGTTATAATTATAACAGGCCGCAACAATTTAGATTCAAATTATAATCTATATCTAACTCCCATTTTCGCGATCGTCTTGCAATCATTCTTTGCTAACTCTCTCGCCTTAGCACTACTCTCACTTTGGTAGGCTTCGAAGATTGCGTTGAACTTCCTTCACTCCGAGCTGGCCTCAACCTCCATCACCATTATAATTATATCTAGGCTAGTCAGATTCGAAAGGAAAATTCATACATTTAACAACCATTCTGCCTTAACAATGTTGATTTTGGCTCAGCTAGTTGTATTGGAGCCTTTGGAGTCTATAGCTCATTTAGTCTAAGAGAGAGCCAAATTAAGATCTTTGAGTAGATGAAGATAATAGAACTTCTTTAAAGGAGTGTCATATATGCAAATAGTTGTAAGTAACTTCTTCACCAAAGAGGAGAGAAAGCGGAACAAATAAAGCATCCAACTTGAATCACCTGCATTGCGATCATTGCATTCTCATATCTATCTCTCCTCAAAGGAATATGGCTTCTTTTCCCCAAAAACACTTAATCAACTCTATACCTTCATTTGTGCTAGTTCAAAAGACTGACGAGCAAACTTTCGACTCATTCGAACATGCGATCTCAATAGAAGAATCAGCCTCATAGGACTAATTGAAGGTAAAAATGTACAAAGAAGTCACTAAATAAGTTTAGTGACTCTCATAATCCCTTGGGAGAGCTTTGGTTGCTTTAATTATTTTCGTTTCGAAAATGGGTCTTGGTCTTGGTCTGTGGCGGGTGGATGACGGTAGTAAGTTGTAGTGAAGAGAAAAGTTTTTCAGCGGTAAGTAAAGAAAATTCTGGCTTACGTGCAACTTAAAATTATAGCATTGGAAAGCATTCACCTTCAGCTGATTTTCAGTTTCTTGCAAATCTTACTGCTTTTTAGAGTTTCTCTTCATTTACTCTTTCTTCGGGCCTGAAAAATAATAATAGCTCTTTTCTCAGGCATACAAAAGTATTGGGTATTTTCTCACTTTTTCCTGATGCTGGTGCTCCAAGACCCTCTTCTTGCCATTCAATTGATTATTTATGAGATATAACATGCGTAGGTAAGAAGAGGGCCATCAGCAACAACAACTAAATGACCAAGCCTCTGAGCAAGTTAGTGAAGATGACTAATTTTCTAGTTCATGCAGAGCTGAGGAATTGTTGAATAGCGAGGAAAAGATCGATGAATTACATAGGTCTGTAGTTAGGCTTCGCGAATTTGTTGCAAGTCTTTCGAGCCTCTAAAATACCTCAATACCTCTTTGCGTTGAGGAGTACTGCGATAAAATGGAGCAATACCGTGTGAAAAGTGTTGCGGGAGTGCTGTAAATCGCTTAGCGTAGGGTCAATAAGTAGTCCACATGTAAATTAGAATGCTACGCAACAGGAAAATCAAAAGGAATTGGAATAATGAGGACATCGCGCTCTTAATTTGGCTAGTTTCCAAGCGTTTATAACTCGCCCGCCTCACTCACTTCAATGAATTAGTAACATCAAATTTATTTAGCAAAAAACTGATTGGGAGTTTATATCAGCACTGATTTCAGGGTCGTCGTGGCAAAAGTGCAAGTTCAGATGGTTGAGCCTTAAGAAAGTTAAGCTGATTACCCATAAATGGTCAAAACAATAGGAAAGACTTCTTCGAGAGGCTGTTGGATCAGTCGATAAAATTAACTGGAAACTCGTCTCTGAAAAATTATATGAGAAAAATCCCTCTAGAAGCAAAGTATTTCGTACTGCCAAGCAATGCAGAGAACATTGGAATTGTTTTCTTAATCCTACAATCCAAAAAGGTCCTTGGTCTCTTCAAGAAGACCGAAAGCTATTAGAATATGTATTGTAGTTGTAAGGATCAAAGAAATGGTCAGAGATTTCCAAGTTTATGTAAGGCAGAACTGAAAATGCCTTGAAGAATCGGTTTAATCTTTTAATAAACCGATAAAGAAAGGATTCAGGCCACCTTACCTAAAAGAGGTTAGTAAAAATCTGTCTAAACAAATTGATGCTTCAAGAAGGATAGCAGTAAAGACTCGATCTGCCTGTTGCACATATTCCTCAAATGGATAGTAAGTCTCAATAAGAGGAACTTCATAGTCAATAGGAACTAAGTCTTATTCATACCAATCGAGATCCAATAATACCCTCAGTAATTCAGCAATCTGTATCAAATAGTTCGAGTAACTATGCCTTTGCTAGTTATGATCAACTAATAAATTTTCTCAATAATAATGTGGGAAATTCAATGATTCCCACTCCCCAAATGTTTCCTCAAAATGCATACTATGTCGGAATTCTATTTCCAGGCCAATTTTTATGAAATGATATTTAGTGGCTTAAGTATTATCAATATTTGCATCTTTAAAGCTTATATATTCTCTTTGTCGGTTGATTTGATGTCTTTAGCAATATAGAAGAATAGAAAAATAATGATGTATTGGTAAGATGCTTTAAATCTTTTACCAAACGGTAAGGTGTGAGTAAAGTTCGATAAGCAATCGGTTGCACGCTAATTGAATGTTAAAGACTTTTAGAAGAAAAAAGTTGCCCTTTGTAGTATAATAAATGGAATAACATGTTGTAATTAACTTTAAATTGTTTCGTATTAAATCATTAATCAAAACTTATTTAGATATGCTTGGAATCAATGGTTTAGGCCGTATCGGCAGACTTGTCCTCAGATCTACTTTTGAAAACCCAAGAGGAATCAATGTTAGTGTTGTTAACGATCCCTTCATGGACGCTAAATTACTCAAATACTTGATCTCATATGACTCCGCACACGGCCGATTCCCTTTCAATGTTGAACTTTGGGAACACGGAGTTGTTGTGAATGGAAGAAAGATCAGACTATATACTGAAACTGATCCAACTAAAATTCCATGGGGTGAGCATAACGCAGCAACTGTTTGCGAATCAACTGGAAAATTCTTAACAACTGAGACCGCTCTAAATCATCTTAAATCCGGAGCAAAGAAAGTTATTATCTCAGCTCCTCCCAAGGATGAGACTCCTCTTTTTGTTTATGGAGTTAATCATGAAGGATATACCGCTGATAAAAACGTTGTTTCTAATGCATCATGCACAACCAACTGCCTTGCACCTGTTGCAAAGGTCATCCACGATAACTTCACAATTACTGAGGGTACATTATAAATAATTTAGGATTAATGACCACCGTTCACGCTGCTACTGCTTCTCAAGCAATTGTTGATTCTGCTGTCAAGAAAGGAGCTAGTTACAGAGGAGGAAGAGCTACCGGAGCTAACATTGTTCCTTATTCAACTGGAGCCGCTAAAGCTCTCGGTAAAGTCATTCCCTCTTTAAAGGGAAAAGTTACTGGAATGTCATTCAGAGTTCCTACTATCAATGTCTCCGTCGTTGATTTCACATTCAAGACTGAAAAAGAAGCAACTTATGATTAGATCTCTGCTGCCATTAAAAAGGCCTCAGAAGGACAAATGAAAGGAATTCTCGGATATACTGAAGAATAAATCGTTTCTTCGGATATTTTGCACGACCCACACTCATCAGTATACGACAAGGTTGCAGGACTTTCTCTTAACAAGAATTTCCACAAAATTGTTACCTGGTATGACAACGAATGGGGATATTCTAACCGTATGGTTGACTTAGCTCTTCACATTCACAAGACCTCGAACATTCAGAGCCAATGATATATTTCATGGAACTTGAATTCTATAATAATGCTATAGACTTATTGAATAAACAGGAGCAGGTTATTGATAACTTTAAATATTTTAGAATTTATAATAAAGGATGCAAACGAATTTTGTTCAGAAGGGGAACGAAGTAGGATTACAATTTATGCACCCTTAGGCTATGCTTCAAGCACTCCTTCCTACCCTCAGTACACCATGCAATTGTGGACAGAAAGTAGAGCTTGATGAAGCGAAAGAAAAAGAGATAAGCGAGGAGATTAGAGGCTTACAATCTTAAATTAGTAATATAAGATCTGAGGTTTTGTAAGTATAAAACCTGCTCCACGTTCGGGACGATCTTTACAAAGAATTGGATCAACTTAGAGAATAGCGATAGCACATCTAATCCTAAATATAAACCAGTAGCGTAGTAGAGCACACTTAAACAGTCAAATACTCAGGCTACAAATAGATGAACGAAAGGCTTAGGCGTAGAATCTTTTAGATAAGAGAATATATTCAAAAAATGACATATGAAAACCAGAAGATTGAGGAAGGCATAATTTCCAATCAATATATTCAGCAAGAATAGGACTATCATCAAAGACGCAGGGAAGTTCAACAACAACCAGTTTATTAAGGTAAAAGATTCAATGCAACAAGTTTTGATAATATGGTTAGCCGCCTGCATTAGAAACAAGATGAAGCTTGGCGTAGAGTTAGAAGGCAAGAATAAGATATAGATAGACGCAATATGTAGGCTCGCACTAGAAAAGGAAACAATTTTACCTACTATAGTCCAAAAGCAAGAACTTACTATAGTCCCAATAAATAAATTTATTGATTTATTCATATTATGAGATATTGAAAGCATTATTATCATATTTTTCTCAAGAAGTAAGAGTCTACTTCTTCACTTGAAATTCTATTAAGATTATTTAGCTTAAATTTATTCTAAAATACACTTCTAACGTCTTCACATTTACTTATTTCTTGTAAAAATGGAATCATTAATCTTAATTATTAGTCCTAAGAAGAACCGTTGAACTCCAGAATCGGAATTCCATTATTAATTTGAAGACAAAATGATTCTACAAGGTTATCTATGAGCACTATATCTTTAAGACTTCTATTTTTTATAATTCTTAGGTCTTTTATAAATCTCCCCTTTTTTGTTTCAAGGCAATGCTACCTATGGAGGATATCTTTGATGAACGGCTTTCTCTTATTGAGCTTATCAACAATTGCCTTTGCATAATCCTTAGACGCAGCAGTAAACACATAAATTTAATAGCACTAGCTCATTTTTTGAAGAAAATGATGTAAATATGGCCTATAGATAAATCTGTATGTTCTTTTATTGTTGCTATCTACCTGTCTTTCATGTCTTTAAGTCGAAATTAGAGTTTCATCAAGATCTAAAAGAAGAAATTTTCTATGACTTTGAGTTGATTAATTTAGAAATAAAGATCGATCTCTTATTAATTCTAATGAAGGGGGTTTTATCTTATCTAGAGCATAAATAGCTCCTCTGAGCATATTATAGATATATTTCTTCTTTTAAGCTCGAGAAGCTTTTCCGAATATTGATTATTATAAAGCTTTTAAAATAGGGTGATCACTAACACCATCATTTTAATAAGAATCTAATTTAAAATAATTGCTTTTCCACATTTTCCCTTCGGCTTCAATCAGAACTTTAACCTTATTAAACTGTTTTCCAAATTTAACCTATTCTTAATCAAGGCTTTTATAAGCCTTTATTTCGATAGTCTGTTATTACTTTACTAAATTAACATTTTCCTTTAGTTGTTTATGATATTTTCTAGTTATTTACTAAATTTGTCGAAGTTTCTGCATCAGATCTAGAAAAGATTAGTATTCTTCTAAAAGTATTATAATTTGATAGAATTCCAAACTTCATAAAAAAACCTATCCAATTAACTGAAATTATGCAGTAAAATATCTCTTCACTTTGACAATAAATTATTGGAACTGAAATAGATTGGGTTTTTATCATTCAATTAAACACTTATTAAATATCTCAGACTCATGAAGGTCTCTTTGGCAACATTAATTATCGTAATAATGGCTATATTTTCAAAGGTTCAGGGATTATCTTCAAGCAAAAATACCCATACTTGGAAGGGTTATTCTCCAGCCTGCGTTGTTGAGTGTTAAAAAGTAGGAGATGTATGTGATACGGGAAAAGAAACAATATGCTGCATGAAAGGGTAATGCAACAAGAAATATAATTTTAATACTTGTAGCACACCTCTAGTATCATTCACATGCAATCCAGTTCCTCAAGATGATCTAATCAAGTCAGTTATCAGCCCAAAATTATATCCCAACCTCTACAATAAGCCTTGATCGAATCCTATTCTTGTACTATTAAAATTTGTTTATCATCCTAATATACAAACTAATTTGTTCTCATACTTTTTTGAATTTTCTGATTTTTTTATGTCATAAATGCTCATCTAAAATTCAAAAAAATTAGATGATTTTTATCGTTTAGCATGAAAATTAAAGCTATGAGAAAAGGTCTGTGCTCAATATTAAAGATAAAAATTATTTTGTTGAATATATTAAATAAAAATAACTTGTGAATGATATCATTCCTCAGCAGATTCAGTTTTGCCCACGCAAAGCCAAATCCTTTCCAAAACTTAGCCAAGCAATTCACCGCAGCTGGTAAAACCCTTACCTATTACAACATCCAAAACCTTAATGACCCAAGATTAGCTAGTCTTCCATTCAGCATCAGAATTCTTCTCTAAAGTGCTGTGAGAAATTGTGATGAGTTTGAGGTCACCTCCAAAGATGTGTAAAAAATCTTAGATTGGTAAAAGCTTGCCAGCAAGTCAGTGGAGATCGCTTTCAAGCCCGCAAGAGTCATCCTTCAAGATTTCACTGGAGTTCCAGCGGTTGTAGATCTTGCCGCTATGAGAGATGCTGTCGCTCGTCTAGGAGGAGACCCACAAAAAATCAACCCACTTTGCCCAGTCGATCTCGTCATTGATCACAGTGTTCAAGTCGATAAAGCAAGAGTCTTGGATGCTTGGCGTCAAAACGAAGAGATTGAGTTCAATAGAAATTACGAAAGATTCGAATTTTTAAAATGGGGATCCACTGCCTTCAGCAATTTCTCTATTGTTCCTCCTGGCAGCGGTATTGTACATCAAGTAAACCTTGAATATCTCGCAAGAGTTGTCCTCGAAAATAGCAAGCAAGTAGTCTACCCTGATTCAGTAGTCGGAACTGATTCACATACAACAATGATTAATGGTTTGGGAGTTGCTGGTTGGGGAGTCGGTGGAATTGAAGCTGAAGCTGTAATGTTAGGTCAACCAATTTCGATGGTACTTCCTGAAGTCATCGGTTTCAAACTTACAGGTGAACTTAGACAAAATATCACTGCAACTGACCTCGTACTTCAAATTACAAACACCCTCCGTAAAAGAGGTGTTGTCGGTAAATTTGTTGAGTTCTTCGGACCTGGAGTTGCTAAACTTAATCTTGCTGATAGAGCTACTATTGCCAACATGGCTCCTGAGTACGGTGCAACTATGGGATATTTCCCCCCTGATGCTGAAACCCTTAAATATCTTCGTTTAACCAACAGAAGCGCCGATAAATTGAGCATAATCGAGCAAACCTTATCTAATCAAGGCCTTCTCCGCAACTACTTGGCCGAGGATAGTGTTAAATTCACTGATGTCCTTGAGCTCAACCTCTCCACAGTCGAACCATGCATTTCTGGACCCAAGAGACCTCAAGATAGAGTCCCAGTTTCTGAAGTTAAGAAAGAGTTCCAAGCCAGTATTCCCAACAAAGTTGGATTTAAAGGTTTCGGCATTCCTGCTGATAAGGTAAACCTAAAGCAGAGCTTCAAATACAATGGATAATAGCATACCCTTAACCACGGTTCAATCGTTTTGGCCGCTATCACTTCATGCACAAACACCTCTAATCCTGATGTCATGGTTGCTGCAGGTCTTGTTGCAAAGAAAGCCGTTGAAAAAGGAATTAAGATTAAGAATTATATCAAAACAAGTCTTTCTCCCGGATCAGGAGTCGTAACCGAATATCTTAATAAAGCAGGATTGACTAAATATTTGGACTAGATCGGTTTCACTACTGCTGGATATGGTTGCATGACCTGTATTGGTAACAGTGGTTAGCTACCTGACTAAGTCGGAAAGGCTATTACCGATTCTGATGCTGTTGCTTGCGCGGTTCTTTCTGGTAACAGAAATTTCGAAGCTAGAGTTCATCCTCTTATTAAGGCTAATTACCTTGCTTCACCTCCTTTGGTAGTTGCTTACGCTATTGCTGGAAGAATCGACATTGATTTCGAAAATGATCCAATTGCTGTCGACAGTAAGGGAAACAATGTTTTCTTGAGAGATCTTTGGCCAACTAGAAGCGAAGTTAGCAAAGTTGTTTCAGAGAGCCTTAGCCCTGAGATGTTTAGAGATGTCTATGCTAAAATTTCAAAGGGAACTGAGAGATGGAATAACCTTAAGACTGAGCCATCTTTACAATACAAATGGAAAGACGAATCAACTTATATTCACAATCCACCTTTCTTCCAGAGCATGAAGCTTGATCTCCCTAAGATTGATAACATCAAGAATGCATATGTTCTTTGCAGCTTTGGAGATTCGATTACCACTGATCATATTTCTCCTGCAGGAAATATTGCTAAAAATTCCCCTGCTGCTAGATATCTTCTCGGAAGAAACGTTAAACAACCTGACTTTAACACTTATGGTGCCAGAAGAGGAAATGATGAGGTTATGGCAAGAGGTACATTCGCAAACACTAGAATCATTAATAAGCTTGCTCCTAAAGTTGGACCTCAAACTACTTATGTTCCAACTGGTGAAATTCTCGATATTAGTGATGCTGCCTTCAGATATGCAAAGGAAGGCCATCAACTTATTATCTTGGCTGGACAGGAATACGGATCAGGATCTTCTAGAGATTGGGCAGCCAAGGGGCCTTATCTTCAAGGAATTAAAGCTGTTATTGCTCAATCATTCGAGAGAATTCATAGAAGCAACTTGGCAGGAATGGGAATCTTACCCCTCGAATTCCTCAACGGACAAAGCGCGGATAGCTTGAGTATTTTTTCATTTATATAGAACTCACTGGAAAAGAATCATTCAGCATTGATATCCACGAAGGTGACCTTAAAGTCAATGAAATTATTAAAGTTACCACTAATACTGGAGTTAGCTTTGACGCCAAGGTTAGACTCGATACTGATGTCGAAATCGAATACTTCAAGAATGGTGGAATCCTTCACTACGTTCTTAGACGTCTTGCCAAGTCTTGATCAGCATGTCATAATATCTACAAAAATTAGGGTGTATATAGCCCAATAAATAAACTAAGCGCAATTATTTTTTTAACCAATCAGATTAAAATTCGACCTATAACTACCTGACTCAAAGATTTAAGATTATATAAATAATGGGAAAGCGCGCTCCAAAAGCATAAAAAGCTTAAAGCAAAAAAGATACAAAGAAGTAGGGAACCAAAGTAGAAGATGAAGAGCCTGCTCACTTTGAAGTTTTTACTCCCCAGTTTTACGAAACCCTTTAGTCCTTCAAAAACTTTTATAAAGAAGTTTTGACCTTGAAATCTAAAGAACAAGGAACTGATTTATCAGCCGAATTCAAGGAAGTAAGAACAAGAGTAAGCTCGAAATTAGAAGAAGAGTCTACAAAGATCTTGAAGGACTAGCTCTCAGGACTCGAAAAATGGATCGAGAATCAACAAGACAAATTAGCAGGCGATGCTGCAAAGATCGAATAAGCATACAAATCCAACTCAGTTTCCCTCGCAAATACAAACTCATTTTCAGATGAGGAAATTAGAAAGCAGCTTCTCCCCATCCAAGCCAAAATCGATGAGAAACACAACACTCATGCATCTTATGGATAACTTCTCAAGAGATCAAAAGATATATATGAATGATTCCATCAATTATAGTTTCTTTTATACATTATCATATTATCAACGAAGACTAGCACCCTTTAGAATTTTCTGAATTTAGTCACGAATTCTCATTTGATATTCAGTAATTTCTTTGTTCTCAAGAGTTCTCTCCAGAGATCTGAAAAGAATTCTATAGCCTTTAGAGGTTTTTCCGCTCTTTGGATCTTTATATGTCATAGTTTCCTAAACATTTTCAATCAAGTCTCCTCCGATTGTTCGGATAATTTCGAAAAGATCATTTGCGTTATAACCCTATTATACCCACAAAGAGATATCTTTGTAGCAGGCTGGGAATTTACTAAATTATTTAAACTATGTTATTTATCCTTTTTTGAATTGAGAAATAAATCTCGAATCTTTCGACCAAAAAAGTCGAACATCTGGTATCTTAAAGAGTTTCATAGCGAACCTTTCAAGACCAAGGCCTGCAGCCCATCCAATTTGATGGGATCTTCCGCTCTTCTAAAGCACGAATTGATGAATAACTCCGCATCCCAACATCTCAACCCATTTTTCATCATAAAATATCTCAAGCTCAAAAGATGGCTAGGTGAACGGAAAGTAAGTATCTATCCATCTTTTTTAACATTTTCCGAAAAGATCATCTGATAATTTTTATAGTGTATGCTTGAGGTCATCTGCTGTTTCATTCACACTGACTTTCCCCTTTTCCCCAAGCATACTTACTGCTTCCATTTGATGGAAAACAGGATAGTGATAGCGATCGATTTAATCTCTTCTATAGACATCACCTATATAATAAATATCTTACCGAAAACTACAAAATTATCGATATTGCTAACTAAATGATCTCTTTGATGGGCACTTGTATGAGTTCTCAATAACTGTGATTAATTTATATAATAAGAATCACTCTTATTTCTTGAGATATGATCTTTGGGAACATTTAGAACATCGAAATTATTCTAAATACTAACAATAGGGCTTAAGCCATCAAAACACTGAGTTAGAGATATTATACCTAGAATTTGGGGCCAAGACTTTGTTTTATTTTTTGTTTGATGATACATAGTGGATGATTTTAGATGGAGAGTAATTTTCTATCAGTTAGAGATAAGATGTTTTCAGGGATATTGAATTTTTGTGTATCTTTAAGGCTTAAAATCTTGTCTTTTATTGTTGAGAAAGTATTTCGAAGGATAAATCTCATCTATTTTGCTAATTTTTATAATTCTGTCAGATATAGAGTTATCTACAATAATAACTTGCCTTATGTATTTAGATTATCATTTCAATATGAGAAGAATAAACTCAATACTCCTTTTAGGTAAATGAAGATTTCATTTGGGCCAAGTTTGGATTATCCGTAAAGGCGATCAACAAAGACTATTGGAATCTATTCGACTGTCATTTAACTCTTTTTAGCCCTTACGATTATTTACATTTGAAAGGAATAGCCTTTTGTTGTTGTTAAAGCCATTAATTACTACAATTTACTTCTAAATAAAATACTAGCTACTTTCTATAGAGTCTAAAACTGCCTGTAAAATCAGAGCATTAAACTCCAAGAGTAAACTTGGTGACAAAATTAGCAGTTCTGCTTGTAAGTTTTCTGAAGAAGCTCCAACCCTCAACTCCTCCATCTTTAATATATCTACTTCCTGTAACAATATCACAATTTGTTGTCTTTTGCTTTCTGAATAAAATCACGCTTACTCAACCATAAGGGGAATATACTTTGGATGATGTGAAAGATCTGCATCCATTATTATCACAAAATCACCTTTACATTCTGTTAATGCATCTCGATATGCGCTGCCTAAACCCATTTTGCATGGTCTTTAAAGAACTTTCTTCTTATCCAAAATGATACAATTCGTAGATCCTTGAAAATGTCAGCTAATTTATGAGCTATTTATCTAGAGCCATCAGAACTATTATCCT
>Ga0247834_1006357_pt1 | contig 13297 bp, 4 predicted proteins | sample LaCruzMarch2015__8_FD_187118 | JGI IMG/M metagenome (GOLD analysis project Ga0247834, IMG submission 187118) | Freshwater microbial communities from meromictic Lake La Cruz, Castile-La Mancha, Spain - LaCruzMarch2015_12m | ecosystem: Environmental > Aquatic > Freshwater > Lake | place: Spain... | reverse complement strand
CTTTTGCAAGCCGCAGGCCGGCGAAGGGCGAAGAAGAACTTGAGCTTCCAACTTTATTTATCTGGGTTAATGGGAATAGTCGTCTGCTTGCGCGCTGCTGGACAAAGTGGACAGGTGAAAAGATCGGAGATGACTTTATCTACGTTGTAACTAAATTTCGAGATGTGCTCGATCTGAAAGGGGACTCGCGTTATCATCAATGGTGTTCAATTAAATTACGAGAAAATTTATGGTTATTAGAGGAACCCAAAGTTGACTTTTTAGAGCTTACTTGTCCTTTGCCAGAAAAAGTACATGCAACTGACAGATTTAAATCAGCTAATTATATCGAAAGAAGGAAGCAGCGTATTATTGATCAAACACCAGAGCTAACTGAGATAGAAAAAGAGCAGATCAGGCAGATATATGATGAAAGATCTAGATTAAACAATGACGCTGGTTACATCTTGTATCATGTTGATCATAATGTGCCCTTATCTAAAGGCGGACCACATCATCCAAGCAATTTGCAGATAATGACTGCTACAGAAAACATAAGAAAAGGTTCAAAACTATTACTGAGCTAATCTTTTATGCTCGCCTCTGCGGCTAATTGTTAATTGCTATTAATTTCATGATCACATTTCTTATTACTTTAACTTAATAGATTTGTGGATTTTCAGCTTTCAAAGATCTTGAGTTTTCCAAGACTACACGTGCGGTTGCATCATCTATGCCATCTATAACTTTTACTTGAACTTCCACTGAAAGATTTACTTCTGCGCCAGGCAGGGCTTGCAAATGACTCATTACTTCATCTAGAAAATCGCCCATTTGCAGGCCTGCTCGCATTGGATCTAGCTTTAAGGAGGTTACGAAAGTTGTTTTTTTTACTGGCTGCAAAACCGGTGCAGGTGGAGCAATGCCGACGCTTCCAGTTGTGCTCAGCGAGCTAGGTGCAGCTGCCTTAGTTCCTGTGGCCCCCGTAGTACTACCTGCTATCTCGATCAACTCAGGTGCTGCTTGTTGATCAGGGTGCTGCGCTCTAGCCACCTCCTCTTTGACAACTAGAGAATTGAGGCTGGGCAGTTGTCTGCTTGATACCTGCTGTGGCCTAAGCCCTGAGTAACGCCTGCTTTCTTCATCAAAAGCATCTGCTAGATAAAAGGTTGTTTCTCCTGTAAGTGCAGCTGCAGGGTTGATCAGGGCATCGAGGATTACTTGGTCATTGGTAATTCGCGGAAGGTAGAGGTACTTACGACACCAATCCACCAGCTGCCTTACCTCTATATGTTGACTCTCCTTCCACAGAAAGCTATTGAGCTTGTCTCTAATGGCTCTGGCGCCTAGTTGATTAGCAAGTAGATCTTCTTGGATGCACTTTTCTGCTGCTCGCTCAGCAAGTGATCCTTTGCCAGTTGTTAGCCGCTTTTCATCCCATAGGGCTCCATTAGGCCCTGGTTCGCTTTGATATGGAACTAGCAGGTGGCACCAGGTTTCTGGAATTCGTGAAGCGATTGCAGTGGTGGCGTCCTGGATTTTGGTGGCAGCTTGATTTGTTTGATTAACTGTGAGGTTCAGCAGGAGCTTCTCGTCCACCACCCGCTGCCAGGCGCGACGATCTGCCAGGGCAAAGAAGAGATTTTCAAGGTTCTGTTCATCTGCTGCCAGAAACACAAGGGTGTTTTGGTACTGACGCGGGCTATTCCCCTTGCTTTGCAAGCAGGTGCTCGCCCACTGCAGGGCAGTACTGACGGTAACTCCCCGCCTGTGGGTGTATTGAGCAGCCAGTAAAACAAGCCTTGTTGCTGGCTCATCTGGTATTCCACTGTTATCGAGCTGGGCAGCATGTACTCCTGCAAAGTCACCACGCTTTCCAGCTTCTTTGGCAAGCTGCTGGTTCAGTTCTGCTAGCAGTTCATCTGGCTTACGTAGGTAGCTTTCGCGGTAGTCCTCCGCTGTGCGGTTGAGGTTGGGGCTTGTATCAATCCAGTAGCGATCGCCATCCTGCTGGATATAGCGGCCTCGATCTCCAAGGCGGCGTAGGGCGTCACCAAAGACAGCAATGGGTTCTCCAGGCATTACGCAGGCAAGCTTGACGCTTTGGTCATTAATGCCCTTGCGTTCCCGGTTTGCACCAGGCGCTGTACCCATGTAGAGGCTGCGAGCCACGCGCTTGCAGGCGCTTACTCTGCCGAAATTGGGATTATCGCGATCCAGCTGCGTGGGGATGGACTGGCCCCCATCCACATCCTGGGAAATGATTGGTTCCCACTGGTTATCGAGGAAGCGCACCAGCTCGTTCTTGACGTCGTTGTCGTCAATGGGCATGGAACTGGGCATGATCAGCAGGTCCTTGCTGTTGCCGTTCCAGAGACCTTCGATGGTTAGGGCAAGCAGGCGCAGCACCCCCCTGGTGCGTTGGAAGCGATCGAGGGTGCTCCAGTCTTCGTAGAGGCGATCAAAAAGTTCTGGGTGGATGGGATAGGCAGAGGTCAGCAGGTCGCGGTATCCCGGTTCACGTGCCTGAGCAGGGAAGTCAGCCCTGTTTGCGGCGTACATGTCGCAGAACTTACGCACCACTGCATCCCGGTTGGCACCGTCCTCCTGGGTTTTGATCGGCTCAAAGAGGCGGCGGCGAACGATCTCAAAGCTTTCGTTTCCCGTAGCTGGCCGCCATTGATAAGCCAGGCGGCTTACAACGTTCTTCAGTCCGTTGCAGGCCAGCTCACCATTGCTGCCGCCAATCTCGTTAATGCTCTGAGGAACTGAGATCAAGAGCAGGGCGTTGGCCACCTGCTTAGTTGCTTCTGTTAATTGCTGGGCAAAAGTTAGCTGGGTATCGAAGGTGCCAGCCGGTAGGTCGGACTTGTCAACCAGATTTCTGGCGTAGGCAACCCACTCGTCTACCAGGATTAGGCAGGGTCCGTAGCTTTCAAAGAGGGCCGCTAGCGATCTTGCACCAGGTGCCACCTGCTTTTTATCGCTTTCGGCGATCTGGGCATAGCCTTCCGCACCACCGAGTTGATAAGCCAGTTCACCCCAGAGGGTATGGACCTCGGTGCCATCTGGTTTGAGGTCCACCTTCGAGGGGTTGAAGGCCGTGCCAACCAAAACAGCTCGGGATGCTTTGGGTATAGAGCTGATACCCAGCTCACTGCAGACCTGATCAAGGCCAGGCAGGTCAGCGAGGGGAACACCAGAGCAGAGGTGGAATAGGGTCAACATCGAGTGGGTCTTACCGCCACCGAAGTTGGTCTGCAGTTCGATTACAGGTTCCCCGTTTTGCTTGTTGAAGCGCTGGAGGGCGATACGGAGAAGTTCCCGCAAACCATCTGTGATGAAGGTGCGGCGATAGAATTCGACTGGATCGGTGTATTCAGAACTGCCGATCCCCCGTTGAACTAGGTCCAGATCAGCGGCGAACTCTGCCTGCTGGTACTTGCCACTGATCACATCAGGGTGTGGAGTAATTACCTCACGCCAGGGCATAAGGCCGGCTTCTATTTCGTTAGCGATGGAAGCTTGATAGCGCGTGCGATTGCGAGCACGTTCAGCAAATACCTGCTGCTGCAGCTCCTCCCTCAAGGAACGAATTGATTCGGCCTGCTCCGTGGCATTGATATTTCGGCAAAGGCGAACAGCTGTGTCGATATAGCGGTCGACATCGTCAGAAGACATGGCCTCAGAATGGGCCCACTTGTTGCGCGCTTCTCTGAGTTCGCTTGCGTAGGCGCGATCAGACTGGCTCAGCAGGCGTTTAAAGACTGTCTGCCAGTGCTCCATGAACAGACCCAGCAATACTGAAACGTCTTGAAGATTGTTGGCATTAGGAGGTAGCCGATCTTGCCAGTCGGAACCAACCTGGTCGTAGAGCTGACTTGAGATGTAGGGAAGCAGGGCTTCTCGCAGCTGATCAAGGGCCTTGCCGATGCGGTCGCGGTTGGAGAGAGTCATGGTGAGTAAATCAGATCAGAGAAGTCTGAATAACGGTTTCCGTGCTTTGGTTAGAGGCCAGGCGCTCCAGCTCCGGCCAGGCGATCACCAGGCCGTTGTACGCGCGGGCTTCTTCTGCTTGTTTCTTCTTCTCACAGTGGTTGTAGAGGCGGTAGGCCAGGGCACGGCAGTTGGCGACAAGATCACCATGGCCGGAGACATTTTTGAGCTGAAGCAGTAGCTCAGCAGCGGCGCCTTCGCCACTAGCCTCCAAGCGCTTGATCAGGTGCTGGGTGGCTTCCCAAACGCAGAGACGACGATCGGTGGTGGGATCCCAATCCTCCACAAGTTGGGCGCGCTGGTAGAGGCGCACTTTGCCAGCTACGGAGGAGAGGATTCCTGCTTCTGCAACCCCATCAACGGAAAGATTTCGTGCAATGGCTAAACCTTCTGCATCTCCATAGGAGCGCTCTTCATAGCCATAGCTCTCAAAGAAGGTGAGGGCAAAGCGGCTGTCGGCATCGAGGTCGCCTTCATCTTGTGAAAGGTATTCATCGAGGGCGGTGTTGATCTCGATCAGGGCCTCCCGCACACTCATGGGGCTGTCATCGGGATTAAGTACCGCCTTGGCACTACTGAAAATGGCCATTCCGGGGCCGATAGCAGCCTGGGCTACATCAACTGGAGCGATGTTTGCTCGCTCCAGCGATTTCAAGGCCTGGGGTAGCTCCTGGCGAAGCTGGCGGCGGAAGTCGGTGCGAGACAGCGTGATTGCAGAATTCAGTCGTCGATGGCAGACGAGAACGACGCTTGAGGCAAGAGCATTTGTGCCAGATCCGATCATTCGGTTGGCCAGTTCCGTGCGCATCGGCCAGGTGCCATAAAGTGCAAAGCCTGCTTTGATCACTGCCGCCAAGAAGGTCTCCCATCCAGTGCTAGCAGTGCCTGCAGCCGTCTTCGTTTCAGCTTGCTTGAAGGCGTAGTAGATCGTGACGGGGAAGGCAGGATGTGACTGAATGGCGATCTGCTGCATTGCCAAGGTCATGCCATCCAGGAAGAAGGCTTCTGCTTTATTTTTCGTTCCGTGCCGATATGGAGTGGCTACTAACTCCTCGGCCTTAGGGACAGTAACTGTAGCGAACAGTTTAGGGAAGACCGACCTTAAAGAGCGGCGCAGCCAGACGTAGAAGAAGTCGGAGAGATCGGCGTAGCCAATGTTGTCATAATAAGGCGGATCAGTAGAGACGACTCTTGGGGGCGCTTGCTTTTTAGATTGAGCATCACCTTGAAAGGCATACCCCGTGAAGCTCCAGGCGATAATACTATTTAGATTTTGGTAAGTATATTTTATGCAGTTGGTCCAACAGATTGCTGTTGAGCCGAGGGCGTTGGATTCAGGGAAGTCCCACGTCATGGGCAAAGCCTGGCGCTTAAAAGTCTGCATTACTTGCTCGCCTGATGGCTTCCAAGTAGCTATTGAGCTGTTGTAATCACAAAGCCTACTTATTGCAAAGCTTAAATACACACCCACCGCATCCGAATAAGCGACCGTTCCACTCCCTCCTTCAGATAAAGGCACTGTCTCAACCCATCCCCCTGCAGCTAGTGCATCTGCCTTTACCTGCTCACGAGCTTCCTGAACCAAATCCGAAAAGGTGGTAAGCGCCACCAGCTGACGTGCTGTGAAGAGGTCGCCGTAGGTCTTCAAGCCATAGAGAGGCGGCGAGAACCAGCGTGGGTTCTCCGGCATCGCGACCTCAGGCTTCCATTCCGGCTTGGCCATGAGCGCCGCTGCCTCGTGCCCCGGGGTTGGCGCGAGATAGACCCGCCCACGATCCCCCTCGGCCACGATCGCCATAAGGCGCGCACTCATGCGCCCTGCTTTGGCCTCGCTGTAGATATGGTCCGACGCGATTGGCGCCCCCGTCATCAGGCACTGAAAGTTCGCGCCCCGCGACAGTTTGGTCCCGTTCTTCGCGCTCTCAGCATCTTTCGGCTTGCCCACTTTCACCGTGAACCGATAACCACCGTCTTCGATAACAGGCTCTACATAAGTCTCCTTGCCCGCCTTCGTGGAGAGCATGAAGGTAGAAACCAAGGGCACTGCCACTTGTGCAAAGGCAGGGTTGGGACTTTGGACTGTTCGAGCCCACAGCCAGGCGATCACGGTTAATTCTTTATTTTCATATGGACTTAGGTCTGGTCGTTCCGCAACCATCTCCGGCGTGATCTTGATCTTTGGGTAGAGATGACCAATGCGCTTTTCTGCTTCATCACGCATCCACTTGCCGTAGTAGCGCACGTCTTCTGCCAACCCCTGGGCACCTTTCCACTGGCGCACATCCAGGTCATGCCGGCTCTTGGGATTCACCGGAGGCATCCCCGCAAACTTCGGCGGTATTTCAATCATCGCCTTGTTGATCAGTACCGCCACCGGGTTTAGATCGCTGGCGTAAGCCTCGAGGCCCAGGCGCTGGGCCTCCAGTGGCAAGGCCCCACCTCCGGCGAAGGGATCGTGAAAGCCCGGTAGCTTTTCTGGATCAAACAGCTCTGCTGCATCTGGATGATCTGCGTTATCAGCGCAGGCCCGCCGCCAGCTTCTTTTGATTTCTTCTCGCGCTCGGTTCAACACCAGCTCATTGGTGGTGTTCTCCCAGATCACCAGTTCACTGACTAGAGCAAACAGCCTGAGCCGCTCGATCTCCTGAGCTTCTTCAGTAGGGAACTCCTCCGGCACCGCTGAGGGGTCATCCACCATCTGGCAGAAGATCACTGACCTTGCTGCTGCTAGTGGCCGCCGCGCCCACCACAAGTGAAGGCCTCGTGGATGCGCTCCGATTCCAGGTTGTTTTTCAGCCGCTGATGCCGCATTGATCGTTTCCAAAGGGATGGCGACCTCGATCATTTTCTTGCGGCGTTTAACGGGGTGATCACCAATCATCGTGAAATCTCCTCAGCCGTTTCTTCATCTTTGGGACTTAGTGATCCCAGGATCTGGGCAATGAATTGGTCATCAGAGTTCCTTTCAATGCGAAAGAGGCGATTCTCCGACAACCAAACACTTCGACTATTAGTCATACAAGGAGCCCATTCGGGACTTGGCTGTAACCAGGGTTCATGGAATTCTTCATTTAAGTAACGAAAACCACCAGCCCAAATCCTTCCTTCCTGCGGCCAGGCTGCAATCGGTCTCAGCAGATCAGCAGTTGGAATATCAGCGATTTCAATAATTCTTAAATCCAGTGGGTCTAATATCGCCACAAAACCTTCACTTTGGTTACGCGTAACAGTGGTAGCAATGATGAGCTCATCTACACCACGACCATCGGTGTAGTTGTAAAAAGCTTCTGCTTCATTTTGAATCCATAGAAGCTGGACTACACAAGAGCCGGGCAGCTTTCTTCGCACTAAGATCTCATTTTCGGGAATATCCCAGATCACAACCTCAGCCTGAGCAGACGACACAGAATCAAGAACCCACCTGCCAAGACCTACTGCTACCGATGCTGCATTTGGTGCAACAGCTACGGCATGTGCATGATCATCTAGCACCCAGCCATTATTCGATCCAACCTGCCAGCAGCTTGCATACTGACCTTTTGCTGCAACTGCTGCAATTGTTTTTTCAGGCGTACTTGAAGCGGAGATATCTGTGATTCCCTTTTCGGGAAAGAGAAAACCTGTTTTTTCCTGTAGTGCAATTCGCTCTGGCTGGTGCCACTTTTCTTTGCTGCAGGAGTGATTATTCAAATCAAGTAGAAGACACCCATTGTGATCGCGATCTCCCATTAACACCCTGTCATCGGCAGTTGCCACCATGAATGAGGGAACGAATAAGAACTCTTTTACTGGCCATTCCTCCAGCAAGGTCAATCCAGATTTGTCCGTACTGTTGTTGATCATTTTTTCAGTGCGGGTTGCTCGCAACAGAAAGCAGCTCGGAAAGAGCAAAATTTTGGCCCTGTGACGCGAAGCCTGGTCGGCCCCAGTCGATGCCACTTACATATCTAGGTGGTGAGGCTTGATCACCTGAGATTGTGCTGATGGCAAGCCGGAAACGTTCAGGCTTGTTGTTGCCGCATTTGAGTTCGTTGTAGGTGAGGGTAACGCTGTCAGCTCCTTCCGCCCGGCCCTTCACCTCAATGAAGAACAGGTTGCCATTTCCATCAGAAGATTCGATGTCGTAGCCGATGCCGCGCTCTGCACTCTTGTCGATAGGGGTACGACCAAGGGCACGTTCAGCAGCAAAGACCGCTTCCATTGCCAGCAGTTCAACCCGCTTGCGCGCCTCAGCATCAACAGCAGCATTGGCTGTTTCACCCTTGATCTGACGCAACAGGCCAGCAGGAAGCACCAGGGCACCTGATTTAAGGATCGGTGCTTTCGCAGTGATCTGTGCTTCTGAATCAAGCTGCGCCAGCCGTTTACCCAGGCGGTTTAGCAGTAGTTCGGCGCGATCTCTTGCTACCTGAGCTGGCAATCTTGTTTTTTTGCCCGCCGATTCTTGGTGCTTTAGTTCGGCGTGGCGCTTCTGCCAAAAGTTGATCTGATACGTCATCCGAGCTTCCACCTCCTGCCGTGCCTTCTTGATCCTGGCGAAACGTTCACTTTTGATCTCGTTGAGGTGAGCCGGAACCAGGGTCTGCATCGCATGGCTCATCACGGTGGAATCCCAGTCCTGTGCAAGCCAGTCCTCAGTTAACAAGGGTTCCACCAAAGATTGTTCATCTGGTGCCAGGGGCCTGTAATCCAGGTATGGAGCAGAACCAGCAGTAGAGACCTCACCACTACAAGCGATCTCAAGGAACACCAGTCGATTTGAAATCAAGGGCTGCTGCCCCTGGCGATTCTTGCGTCCATCCTGCAGGCCGTGCTCAAGGCAGAAGAGAACCCTTGGCTCGGCACCTGCATCGTTGTCGTCTACCAAAATTGCTCCTTGGCTGAGCACATTGCTTTCACGGGTCCAGATCAAGGAGATGCAAACCTCCAATAGGGGATGACTCGGACTGACCAGTTCTGCTCGTGGTGATTGACCTACGTGCTGTTTTTCAAAACAAATGCGCTCATATCTTGGTTGCAGGGGAACCCCCGTACCGATCTGCTGGTTGTGATCCAGGAGCAGCGGCGGGATATGGGTAATCTCGTAGCGTCCCTCCTCCCTTGGGAAGGCCTTACCGCCAAGACGCCGAAAGGCTTCTATAAAAAAGTCATGTACATAGTGCGGCTGGATGCGCCGTGCCATGGCACGTTCCATCTGCTGCTTGAGGTTAAGAACCTTGGTGGTGTCCATGCCCTGCTTTACAAGGGCCCGGCGCTCCAGCAACTCGATGAGGTGCTCCGATTTCACGGCTTCATCAATTTCATCCATCCGTGCCTTGACCGCAGGGTCGGCGTTGTAGAGCACCGCATCCATCAGCAGCTCGCGCAGCGAACGACCAGTGAATAGCTGGCCGAGTACGTCAAAAACTTTGTCGCCTAGTGCTTCTCGCGCACGTTCCAGCTTCTGCAGCAACTGGATATAGACGTCTCCCTCCCTGGTGTCTTTGGCCAACAGGTTCCAAAGGTGGCAAACCTCCTTCTGACCAATCCGGTGGATACGGCCAAAGCGCTGCTCCAATCTGTTGGGGTTCCAGGGCAGGTCGTAATTAACCATCAAATGGGCACGTTGCAGGTTCACACCCTCCCCAGCAGCATCATTGGCAAGCAGGATCTCGACGGTTGGATCGTTCATAAACGCCTGTACTACCTGTCGTCTACGGTCCCTAGGCACGGCACCATGGATTTCAACTACGGCTTCTTCTCTGCCAAGGCGATTACGGATCTTGCGAGCTAGGTCGGTAAGGGTGTCTTTGAACTCTGTAAAGAGAACCAGCTTGCGGCGACCACCGTTCTCATCACGCATCAACGGGTCATCAAGGATCTTGTCTAACTGCTGCCACTTGGCATCGGTGCCAGAGCTGACCACGTTTTTACTGAGCACCTCCAGATCCTTAAGTGTTTGGATCTCAAACTCCAATTCAGTAAGGGTCTGTGCAGAAGTGGCGTTATCAATAAACGTGTTCTCGGTTTCCTCTATCTCAGCAGCAGTGTCTTCGTCGTAGAGATCTTCTATGTCATCAGGATCAAGTGCCGCAAGTTTCTGGCCTACCTGCAGGCGTCCACCAGCTTGCCGGCCTTGCATCAGCAGCCGCTCTTCTTTTAAGCGGGCCTCTAGTTTTCCCCGTCTACGCTCGATGGAGCGATGAATAGCAAACGGGGAGCTAGCTAGTCGGCGCTGCAGGGTCATCAAAGCAAAGCCCACATTCACTCGCCGTTTGCCACCACCCTCCTGTTCTGCATTACGTTCAGCGCGATTCATTTCTTCACGCACGTATTCAGTTACTCGTTCATAGAGCACCTTTTCGCTCTGACTCAATTCGTACTGAGCTGTGTAGCTCTTACGTTCGGGGAAGAGCTTCTTGCCTTCAAAGGTGTAAAGATCTTCCTTAACCAGCCGTCGCATCAGATCCGTGGGGTCGCTGCGATGAACCGAATCCTTTTCCTTTCCGGCAAAACGATCTTCATCCAAGAGGGCCATAAATAATTGGAAGTCCTCGTCCTTTCCGTTGTGGGGCGTCGCCGTCATCAACAACAAGTTGCGGGCATGGTTCCCAACCCGCTGACCCATGAGATATCGCTTGGTGGTCTTGAGTTCACCTCCGAAGTAATGGGCGCTCATCCTGTGGGATTCGTCACACACCACCAGATCCCATTCAGGTGCTTGTTCTAGCCGGGTTTGTAGCTCCTGATCGCGGGAGAGCATGTCCATCCTTGCGATCATCAATGGCTTCTCGGCAAAGGGGTTGCCCATCCCTGTTGCGTTGATCAAATCACGGGTGAGCAGCTCGAACTGCAGCTCGAACTTTTCCTTGAGTTCGTCTTGCCACTGCTCTGAAAGGGATCCTGGTGCAACGATCAGGCAACGCTCCAGCTCGCCGCGGATAAGCAGTTCTTTTATCAGCAGACCGGCCATGATCGTTTTACCGGCACCGGGGTCATCAGCCAGCAGGTAACGCATTGGCTGCCGGGGCAGCATGTGCTCATATACAGCACTTATCTGGTGGGGCAGCGGGTCAATCGCGCTACTGCTTACTGCTACGTAAGGGTCAAATAAGTAAGCCAGGCGAATGCGCTCACCCTCTGAAACCAGCCGAAATTTGTCACCGTCGCCTTTGAAGCTCCACTTGCGGCCCGAAGACACCAGCTCTAAGTCAGCTTCCCTGTCTCTGAAGAGGATCTGGGAATGAAGGATTCCTTGCCCGTCTTTGTAGACCACGTCACATGCTTCACCCATCAGTTGGGTGCTGACGATCCTGACCGCCTCACGACCTATTAGCCCTGTGACCTGGGCATCAGGTTTTAGGTCCTCCAGGCGTAAGGGCACAACAAGTAAAAAATATAATTTTGACTATAGCCAAGAAAAGCCAAAATTAAAATATATTTAATTGGTTGTAATTTGCATTAAGAAATGGCATCCGCAAACAAAGTTAAATTCCACGTTTGCAATTAATTAGCTTACGGTTAATCTAACAGTGTAGCAAGCGAGAACTTTCAAATTTATACCTGGCAGCTCTTTATTCAGCACTCGAAGATAAATTTATTTTTTCTCTGAAATATTCTTGCAGCTCCGGATCACAGGCAAACACCCAGCAGCTTTTCATGCCGCGGCTCATCAAGGTGCGGTAGGTGTTGCGGATCAGCCGGCTTACCCGCTCCTCTGTTCCTTTGGGATCTGTGGCCATAGCGGCTCTCCAGCCAGTCAGGCTCTTGTCGCTGCGGGGCCTAGCGCTCGGATTTGCTTGCAACTGGCCATCACGAAACAACAGATCGGGGCCGATGATCACACCGATCGTGTCCACCTCCAGGCCCTGGCAGGTGTGGACGCAACCCACCTCCTCCACCCCAGTGGGACTGATGATCCAGATGTTGCCCTCCGCTGCCAGGTTCCAGCGAGCGGCATAACTGTGCTCCGGCAGCACGATGTCGTTTAAGTCAAGATTCTTCTTTGAGGACCAGTTCCAGCAGTAACCGGCTACAAGCCGAGCGCGGTTGCTGGTATTTGCCTGCCGTATAGCTGCATGCAAACTTCCGGGGTTCTCAAACAGACGAAAGTCGAAGGCACCGCGGTCGAGCTCAGGGTTTGCTGTTGGCCGGATGCCGAGTAGGTCATCCAGCCAGGCCAAGTAGCCATCGGAGCCGGCACAGCGAAACTGTGATGGCAACTCATCGATAACAACCTCAGCGCCTAAAGCGCTGGCGTGCTCTCGGATCTCGGACTCTGTACCGATGTCCTTCCAGGCCACCTGCTGGTCTTCATCGAGGAAGAAGACGCTTAGGTGACTGGCATTGATGATTTCCTTGACCTGATTCTCTCCCTGGTTGCCGTACAGACCGCTGAAGCGGTTCAAACGGTGCGCTTCATCGACCACCAGCACGTCGTAAAGCCCAGGTGGAGATTCCACAAAAGTACCTGAACCGCAGAAAAGATTGTCGTAACGCGTGCGCTTCATTTGGCCGGTGAGCTTGGCTTTAAAAACGGCTCGCGGAGCAGCATTTTTACTTACATATTGAACGTTTAGCTGCTTTTGCAGTAGAGCTGCCACGAGGTGGATTGCTACTACTGACTTGCCTGTGCCCGGACCGCCGCGCACAAGCACCACAGTGCGCTTGCCGTGGCGAAGTCGGCGGGCCAACGCGAGCACCTTTTCGTAGACGACTTTTTGTTCTTCAATTAATGTGAATTCGCTATTTCCCAGCACCATTTGCTCAAAACATTCAGCCAGTTGGCGTGATGGTTTAGCTCGTCCATCACGTATTAGTTTAATTGATTCGCCACTATCCCCTTGTTTTAAGCAACGTGTTAAATAGCTAACCAATTCATCAGAATCTTGACGCAGGAATACTGGGGCTCGATCTAGATCTTCGCGATAGCACTCAGCTAGAACGCCACTACCATCACTGCAATTATGTAAATAAGCGCATGGGCTGATCTCAATATCGTGCTCTTGCACCGCCGTATTAAAATCTTCTAATAAACAGCTATAACTCCAGACTTGATAAGAAGGATGAGTTACGTCACGATTTCTACCTCCAACAAATGTGTGGACGATACCGTCCATTTGTGTAGCTTCTACCGTTTCCCATTGCTTTAATTCTATAATTACAGCTGCATGCTTGTTATTTTCAGATCGCCCTGACAGCATTAAATCAATTCGCCTTGAAGTATTATGAATTTGATATTCAATTGCAACTCCTAGAGCTTCAGGAATTTCTTTTGCTTGCAGTAGGTTACTTACAAACATTAGTGAATTTCGCCAAGAGCGTACTTCTGCCGCGCCTACGC
>Ga0247834_1006356_pt1 | contig 13299 bp, 10 predicted proteins | sample LaCruzMarch2015__8_FD_187118 | JGI IMG/M metagenome (GOLD analysis project Ga0247834, IMG submission 187118) | Freshwater microbial communities from meromictic Lake La Cruz, Castile-La Mancha, Spain - LaCruzMarch2015_12m | ecosystem: Environmental > Aquatic > Freshwater > Lake | place: Spain... | reverse complement strand
GGCCAGGTAAGCGGCGGCCGGGGCGTAGTGAATCTCGGCGCCGGCGGATCGCAGTTCGAGCGCGCCATCCAGCACGCCCTCGCAGAAGCTGGCAATCATGCGGGCATTCGACATTGGTGCTCTGAGTTGACCGTCATCCGTTGCTACCGGTTCCGGTGTGGCGGGCTGACTGGGCAGAATGCCGTATCCCTCGCCGCCTTCGGCGGCAACGCCAAAGCTTCCGGGATGACTTTCCAGCCACGCCGGGAGCCGACTGCTATGCATCGGAGTCACATGGTGGGTTTCCGAAAGCTTCCCCAGAATGCCTTCTTCGTTCGGCAAGGCAGGAAAAACGAAATGCGCGACTTCGACTTCGGCAGTGGCGGAGGAAGGGAGCAGGGCGACGAGAGCAAGGTTTCGGGCGGGAACGGTGTCGCCCTCGTCGTCGTCCCGAAAGGCGCGCGCCGCTTGCCATTCCGCTTCTCCGGCAACGATGAACGCCTTGTCGAAACTAAAGCTCACCCGCTCATCCAGGATCGGGGCGATCTCGCCCTTAACCTCGCCGTCCAGGTCAAACTCGGCCGTCGCGCCGGTATCGGCTTCGCGAATCAACGCCTCCAGGTCCCGCTCGGGAACCAGCAAAACCGTCGGTCGAAACGCGGTGCGGGTCGCTTCCAACAGCCGCAAGGCCGGCTCACGTTCGGACGGCTTCATCGCTTCGAACGCGCTTTCCACGCCGGGAGTATCAATCTCAATCAGGCCAAGGGCCAGCCAAGCGTTGTTCAGCAGCAACTGGAAGGTGGACGCGCCGTCGCAGGCTTGAATGAGGCTTCCGCGTTGCCACTCAAAGATCGCGGCGTTGCTGCGGGCATACCGGATGTAGCGACTGCGGTCGTCGGACCGGCCCTCCGGAATCGCCGCGTGCGCAATGTTGTTCGGGCTGCGCTCCGCAAAAACCTCTCGCGGGCCGCCGTCGCCGGGAAAAAGGAGCGCGTTCAGGTCGCCCGTTTCTGCCGAGAATCTGGTTCCGACAAAGGGGCGTAGCACTGGCATGACGAGTTAGGATACCGACGCATTGCGCCATCCGCCGGTAAAATGCGGCAAGTGGAGTTCCCAGTCCAACTAAAGGCCTACGGCAAACGGGTGGATCAGCGACTGGCGGAGCTTTTGCCGCCCGAAAACCTGCGCCCGGTACCCCTTTCGGCGGCGATGCGGTATGCCTGTCTTTCGCCCGGAAAGCGGATACGCCCCATTCTTTGCCTCGCCGCCGCCGAGGCGGTTGGCTCCGATATCGAGTCGGTTCTTGACGCTGCTTGCGCGCTGGAGATGGTGCACGCCTTCAGCCTCATCCACGACGATTTGCCGGCACTCGACAACGACGATCTGCGGCGTGGAAGGCCGACGTGCCATGTGGTGTACGGCGAAGCGGTCGCGATTCTGGCCGGGGATGGCCTTTTCGCCCTGGCTTTTGAAACGATCCTGGCCGGAAACTGGCCCGCTGAGGCGAAGCTGGCATCCTCCCATCGCTTGGCGCAGGCCGCATCGCGGCTGGTCCGCGGCGAAACCGAAGACATCTTGGCCGAAGGCGAGCCGGTCGAAATGGATCGGCTGCGATTCATTCACGCGAACAAAACCGGTGCCCTCGTGGCCGCCGCCGCCGAGATCGGTGCGCGGCTGGGCGGCGCAAGCGAGACCGATTGTGCCCGGGTCGCCCGCTACGGTGAGGCCGTCGGCCTGGCGTTCCAAATCGCGGATGACATCCTGAACGTCACCTCCACGCCCGAGGCTTTGGGCAAATCCGTCGGCTCCGATGCTGCCCGGGGCAAGGCGACTTACCCGGGACTGGTTGGACTGGAAGGGGCGAAGCTGGCCGCCCAAGCCGCGCGCGATGAGGCCATTGTCGCCCTCGAAGACTTGCCCGGCAACCCCAGCCTGCTACGCGAAATTGCGGAATTCTCGATTTCTCGCGTCGCCTAGCCTCGCCGCGCATCCATCGCGGAACCTGCTCCGTCTTTTGGGTACCTACGCGTATCTCGTCCTTTCCTCCGCCCCGGCGGGTCGCGACGAGAAACCCAGCAAGAACTGAAATGCGACCAGAACACCTGTTTGACACCCGCGCCTTGATCAAAGTGCTCGGCGTTGGCGGAGCCGGATCGAATGCCGTCAACCGTATGATCGACGAGAACGTCGGCGGGGTCCATTTCCTAGCGCTCAACACCGACGCCCAAGCCCTCAGCCAGAGCAAAGCGGCGACGCAGATTCAGCTGGGTGGAACGCTTACGCGCGGCCTTGGTGCCGGAGGCAATCCCGAGGTTGGCGCGTCGGCCGCACGAGAGAGCCAGTCCCAGATTGAGGCAGAGCTCAAAGACGTGGACATGGTGTTCATCACCGCCGGGATGGGTGGCGGAACCGGCACCGGAGCCGCGCCCGTCGTCGCCGAGATCGCCCGCCGCATGGGGATCCTCACGGTTGGCGTTGTCACGAAGCCGTTTATGTTCGAAGGCCCGCGCCGCGCAAAGGCCGCCGACTCCGGCACGGCGGCGTTGAGACAGCACGTCGACACTCTCATCACGGTGCCAAACGACAATCTGCTCGGGCTCGCCGGCCGAAAAACGTCCATGCTCGACGCCTTCGCGATGGCGGATGATGTGCTTCGGCAGGGGGTTCAGGGAATCTCGGACATCATCCTCTATCCGGGAATTATCAACGTCGACTTCGCCGACGTCCGCACGACGATGAGCAACGCGGGGGCGGCAAACATGGGCGTGGGCCGAGGAGTTGGGGACCAGCGAGCCAAGATCGCCGTGGAAGCCGCCGCCACCTCGCCACTGCTAGAGACGAGCATCGATGGTGCTCGGCGTGTTCTCGTGAACGTGACCGCCGGAACGAGCTTTGGCCTGCATGAAGCCCGAGAAGTGATGGAATACATCGTCCACCTGGTCGATCTGGATGCCGACATTATCATGGGGCATGTCTTGCGAGAGTCGGACGACGATGCCGTCCACGTGACCTTACTCGCCGCCGAACTTCCGACTCCGGGAAACCGCCCGACCCGACACTCGCTGGACGATGAGGTTTTTGGCGGCAAGGACCTCGGCGGCCGACCGGGCGTAGGCTCAGCGCAGGTTCCGACCAATGACGGGCAAAGCCCAGAACCGGTGAGCGGAGCCATCCAACTGGAAGAGCTGGACCTGGACATTCCGTCGTTCCTCAAGCGTCGAAAAAGCAGCTGATTAGACCAGCAGGTCGCCTTCGAACACCGTGAATGCTTCCCCTTGCAACGCGAGGGGGGCGTTCCACTGGTCCGCCGTCACCCGAACCGTGCCGCCCGGGTTTTGAACGGTAACCGTTCCGTGCTCGCCGGTACGGCGCATATAGTCGGCGGCGGCGGCAGACGAGCCGGTTCCGCATCCCAAGGTCTCCCCGACCCCGCGCTCCCAAATCCGGATCTTCAGGTGCTTTGGCGCCATCACCTGAACCCAAATGACGCTGGTCCGGTCCGGAAAGCGCGGGTCAACTTCAAGGGCGCGACTTACTTCAACGAATGTAGCTTGGTCTGGGAGCTCATCGACCGGCAGAATCGTGTGGGTGCTTCCGGTGGTAAGCGAGCTCATTCCCGGTTCAAAGATTTCGTTCTCTCCCACGTGCGGCACGGCGGACGGCGCATAGTTCGCCGGTCCAATGACCGTCGTGACCGTCTTCCCGTCGACCCGCACGGCGACCTTCTCGGCGAGGTGTCGAATGTGGAATTCAGAGGTCACCCATTCCAGATCGACCGCGTGCCGGACGGCGCAACGCAGGCCATTCCCGCAAAAATCTTCCGTGCCATCGGGGTTGAACATTCGGAGCTCTAGCACCCCCTCCTCGACCTTTTTCAACGTGAGCAACCCGTCGCCGCCCACGCCAAAATTACGGTCGCAAATCGAGATGGCCAGCGCGTTCAGGTTCCCTGCGAAATCGCCCGGGTGGATGAGTGGGAAGTCGTTCCCGATGCTTTGCATTTTCCAAAAGTGAAGTCGTTCCATCGCGTGCCGTTGCCCTCTTGTACCCGCTTCGCACCTGCCGCCCCGTCTTGGTACACTCACGGTGATATGGCGGGACTCGACCCAAGCGTGGTGCGCCACGCGTTGCAGACCGCTCGTGCGCGCGGCTACCTAGAGGTGGAAATCTCGTTGGGAGAAAACCATTTTTCGGCGACACTCATGCGAACGCCCTCCGCCGCGCCGACATCCGCGTCCGCCATCGAACCCGAAACGCCCGCGCTGATCGACGTTAAGTCCCCCTGCGTTGGCTATTTCCGATCTGATCGCCGTCCGCTGACGCTGGGCGACACCATCGAAGCCGGCGACATCATCGCTACCGTAGCCGCCCTTGGTCTGGCGAACGATGTCGAATCACCTGCCTCCGGAACGCTTGTCGAGCTTCTCGTTGAGCCAGAGCAGGCCGTCGAGTTTGGCCAAGTGCTTGCCCGAATTCGGCCGTCCGGAGCCAATCCATGAGGCAGATGCAGCGCGGGAACACGCTCGCCGCCACCCTCGTAGTCGTGCTTTTGATGATGATGTTGGCCGTTGCGCTCATGTTCGGCAGCGGAATGTTTGCCAAACCTGCCACCCAGAAAAGTGGTCGGCCTGACGGCCTGGGAACGACCGTCCCGGGGGCCGTAAAGTACGCGGCGAAAGACGATGTTTGCCGTAGCAACTTGGGGCAGGTCCGCGCCGCCCTGCAGATCGTTACGATGTCGAACGAGGACCAATTTCCGGCCGACGTGAAGGAGACCAAGCTTCCTTCCGAATTCTATCTTTGCCCGGTTGGCAAGGAAAACTACACCTACGATCCCGCCACGGGACAGGTGAACTGCCCGCACTTGGGACACGAGAAGTATTAAGTGATTAAGAAAGTTCTGATTGCCAATCGCGGCGAAATCGCCTGCCGCGTCATCCGAGCTTGCCGAGAACTCGGCATCGGTAGCGTCGCGGTGTACTCGCAGGCCGACCGCGAAAGCCTTCACGTAAAGCTCGCCGATCAGGCGGTCTGCATCGGCGCGGGCTCGAACACCGACAGCTATTTGAACCTAGCCAACGTGCTGATGGCGTGCCAAATCAGTGGCGCCGAAGCCGTCCACCCCGGATATGGCTACTTTAGCGAGCGAGCCAACTTTGCACGCGCGCTAGAATCGCTCGGCCTAAAGTTCATCGGACCGCCCCCCGCCGCGATTCTCGCCATGGGCGACAAAGCCCTAGCAAAGCGCGCCGCGATCGAATCCGGCTGCCCGGTCGTTCCCGGTAGCGATGGAAGCGTGAGCGGTGAAGCCGAAGCACTCGACGTCGCCGAGGAAATCGGCTATCCCATTTTGCTAAAGGCCGTTGCCGGCGGCGGCGGACGCGGAATCAGACGCGTGGAGTCTCCCGACGAGCTGCCCAAGGCGTTCAAAACCGCCCAGGCCGAGGCCCAGGCGAGCTTCGGTTCGGGCGACATCCTCGTCGAGCGGTGCGTGCAATCGCCCCGCCACGTCGAGATTCAAGTGTTCGGCGACGAGCACGGAAACATGGTTCACCTTGGAGAGCGTGAGTGCTCAATCCAAAACCTGCGGCACCAAAAGATTTTGGAGGAAGCCCCGTTCGCCGACTTGCCGCCCTCAATGCGTGATGAAATGGGCGACGCTGCCGTGCGGGTTGCCCAAAGCGTGGGCTACACAAACGCCGGCACGGTTGAGTTTTTGGTCGACGAGCAGAATCGTTTCTACTTCCTAGAAATGAACACTCGCTTGCAGGTAGAGCACCCCGTTACCGAAGAAGTCACGGGGCTCGACCTGGTTCACCTCATGCTTCGCACCGCCAGTGGCGAGCACTTGCCGTTCCGACAGGAAGACATTAAGCTTCGCGGCCACTCCATCGAGGCCCGAATCACCGCGCAAGACCCGGACCGCGATTTCGCCCCAAGCACCGGGCTAATCACCGGTTGGCAGGTTCCCGGCGGTCGCGGTGTTCGGAACGAAACCCACTGCTACGCCGGTTATTCTGTTTCGCCGTTCTACGATCCGATGCTCGCGAAGCTGATTGTCCGGGCCGAAACCCGCCGCGAAGCGGTTCTCAAATTGAGGGTTGCGCTGGACGAATTCCAGGTTGCCGGCGTTGCCACCAACATTCCGTTCCTTCGGCGACTCGTTGCCACCGACGGCTACATGTCGGGAACGTTTGATACCGGCTTTGTGCCGCGATTTCTTGCCGGAGAGTTGCCCGAGCAGCTAACGTCGCAGGACGAGGCCGCCGTTTAAGTGAGGGTCCTTTCCCGAAGGCCGGCGCGCGAGGCGGCGATGAAGGTTCTCTACGAACTGGAGCTCACCCGTGAAGACCCGGTGGAAGTCATCAATGACGCCATGATGGACGCGCGGTTGCCGGTCGAACTCGAATCGTACGCCGTGACGCTGATTCAGGGAGTCCTGCGCACCCTCGGCCCGATCGATTCACGCATCTCTCGTCGCCTGAACGACTACGCGTTGGATCGGCTTGCCTGCGTCGACCGAAACATTCTCCGAGTAGCGGTTTTCGAAATGTGGGAGTTGCCGGAACTACCACCGCCGGTTCTGATCAACGAGGCGATCGAAATCGCGAAGCGATATTCCACCGCCGAGAGCGGCAAGTTTGTGAACGGTGTGCTCGGCCGACTCCTCCAAGACTCACCAAAAGCCAACTGGCAACCTCCGACACAAGCAGAAGCCGTCGAAGAGCCCGCCGCGCCGGAGCCCGTGATCGAGGAAGAGGAGCAAGTCGTGGAAGCGGATTCCGACGAAGCAAACCGCCTCAAACGGTTCGGCTGGACGCTGCGAAGCGAGCTCGTACCCGCCCAGGAATCAGCCGTTTTGAGTTCGCACGAAGTAGTAAACGGCCATGACGACGCCGAAGACGGCGACGGCGGTTCGGAGCCGGTCGGGGTGGATCTTCTGGGAGATGCGGGCAGCGAAGAACCCACCGGCGATGGTGCCGACGGCGAAAACGAGGGCGACCGGCCAATTGACCAACCCCTTGATGAGGAAGGTCACGCTGGCGGACAGGTTGATCATCACGCCTAGCCAGTTCTTCATCGCGTTCAACTCATGGATCGTGCCTTCAACGTAAAGCGCAAACGCAGCCAACATCATGATTCCCATGCCCGCGCCAAAGTAGCCGCCGTAAAGCGCTACCAGAAACTGCATCACCAACCCGCTTAGGATCGAAACTTTCCGCTCGCCGCGCGAGGACCACTTCTTGATTTGCGGTTGAAGCCCCAACAGCACCGCCGCAAAGAGGATTAGGAAAGGCACGACCTGGTCAAAGATGGAGATCGGCGTGACGGTGAAGAGCCACGCTCCCAAGCAGCCACCGATGAGAGTTGGCACAGCGAGCTTGATGAGCGTTCCCTTCGTGCGCTCGAGCAGATTGATGTAGCCCATCGCCCCGCCGATGCTTCCTGGCCATAGCCCCAGCGCGTTCGTGGCGTTGGCGACCGGCGAGCTGAGTCCCAGGCCAAAGTGCAGGAACGGGAACGAGACCAGGCTTCCGCCCCCCGCCACGGCGTTGATGCCACCGGCGATGACGCCGACTAGCATGCAAAGCCCGATATCCAGCGGCGACATCAAATGCGTTCCAACACGCTGGAGAGCTCGATTGCGGCGAGAGCGGCTTCGCGGCCCTTGTTTCCAAACTTCAATCCGGCGCGGTCAAGCGCCTGGTCTTGGGTGTCCGGCGTCAAAATCCCCCACGCAACCGGTGCGGCGTATTGAACCTGCAGGCCCATGAGTGCGCCGCCAACGTCGCCGCCCAGAATCCCGGCGTGCGGCGTTTGCCCCTGCATGATGCAGCCCAAGGCGATGACGGCATCCGGCCGGTCGTGCTTAGCCAGCAACTCGCTGACGACCGGCGGAATTTCCCATGTGCCGGGCACGTGAATCACGGTTACTTCCGGCTCGCCGTGCCGCGCAAGTTCGTCCAACGCGCCTTCCAGAAGCTCTTTGGTGACTAGTTCATTCCACCGGCTCACAACGATGGCGAAGCGCTTCCCGGCCGCGCTCAACTGTCCCCGAACAACTCTCATACCGAGATTTTAGACCGGTTCCCGTATTTCGCGAGGGTTGCCCGTAATCCGGACGAGGTGAACGGCTTCGATAGGAAGCCATCCATTCCGGCCTTCTTGCATGCCTCGATGTCCTCGGCCATTGCATTTGCCGTGAGCGCAACGATCGGCACGTGCCCGCCGTTCACCTGCTCATAATAGCGAATCGCAACGCACGCCTCTAAGCCATCGCACATTGGCATTTGCAGGTCCATCAGCACAAGGTCAAAACCACCCTCCATCGCTTTCGAAATCGCCGCGTAGCCGTTGCCGACGACGGTGACATCGCAGCCATACTGTTTCAGCATTTTCATCGCGACGACTACGTTTACGGCGTTGTCTTCTGCCAACAAAATGGAGCTCGGGAAGAACTCGTCGATCTGTGCGTTGGTAGGGGCATGCTCTTCCGGCTGCGCGAGGTCGAGGGTAAGCGCCAGCGTGAAGGTGCTCCCAATTCCGGCTTCGCCGCTGATGGTAAGGGTGCCGCCCATGATTTCCGCCAGTTTTCGCGAGATGCTGAGACCCAACCCGGTGCCGCCGTACTTCCGGAAGGTCGAGGAGTCTGCCTGCTGAAACGCCTCAAAGATCAGTTCCTGTTTGTCGTCGGCGATGCCAATGCCCGTGTCGGCAACGTCGATCTGGACGGACATCTGTTGGTCCATCACGCTCGTCATCAGCCGAACTTCGACGCCCCCTTCGGAGGTGAACTTCAACGCGTTGCTCACCAGATTTCCGATGATCTGCTTGATGCGCGTAGGGTCCGCAAGCATCGGCTCGTTCGGGCCTTCAAAGTTAACGTCCAGGAACAGGTTTCGGTCTTGCGCGTTCGTTCGGTACAGCGCCGTCACGTCGCTCACCATCGCCCGCAAATCGGTAACCGAGTTCTCGACCGCCAGCTTTCCACTTTCGGACTTGGATAGGTCCAGGATGTCGTTGATGATGCGGAGCAAGGAGCCGCCGCTCGACTGCACGATTTCGAGATCTTCTCGTACTTCGTCATCAAGTTCTCGACCCAGCAGCGAGGATGTGAGGCCGATCACCGCGTTGAGCGGGGTGCGCAATTCGTGGCTCATGTTAGCAAAAAACTGCGTCTTACTTCGAACCGCCAACAGGGCTTCGTCGCGGGCTGCCTCAAGATCTTGGTTGGAAGCCTTCAGCTTTTCTGCAAGAAGTCGGAGGTTCGTCTCGTTCGCTTTCCGCTCGGTGATATCCGTCGCGATGCCCAACACTTGCCACACCGCGTTATCTGCCGAACGGCGAAACACGATGTCCCGCGAGCGAAACCAGCGATACTCCCCGTTTTTGTGCTGGAACCGGTAGTCCACTTCCGAGAACTCACCATCCCTAGACTCCTCCAATCGCTTGGTATGCGCCGCAACCGCCCCAGCGTCCTCGGGGTGAATATGATTCGCCAAGTCCCAGCTCTGGGCCTCTTCGGCGGTTACCCCCAGGTTATTCTCGATGCTGCGACTCGCAAAAAGGTTCTTGCCCGCCTGGAAATCATTAATGTAGAGAAGATCCGGGATCGAGTCTGCGATGTGATCGATGACCTCGCGATTCCGAGCTAGCTCATTTGCCGCCGAATGCTGAGCCGATACGTCTCGCGCAATCCCAGAGATCTGGGTCAGAACTCCTTCCGCGTTAGTGTGCCCGACCACGACCAGGGATATCGGCACGTCACTTCCGTCCAGAATCTTCAGGGTCGTTTCCCCCTTGAAAATGCCTCCGGCCAGAACGTTCGGCAAGATGTCACGCTGCAATTGGGCCCAGCTGGCGTCGGAGTACGCCTTACGAATCTCCAAGGTGCCGGGGTCACGCCCATCCTGGAGATCAAAAAATGTTCGGCCCGCCGGGTTCAGGTAGATGACTTTGCCGTCGGGCGTTAGCGTCGCAATGATATCCGGGCTGGCTTCACTGAGGTCGAACTGCAACCGGAACCGCTCTTGCTGCATCCGCGCGTCATGGATGTCGGTGCTCGTGCCAAACCAGGTGCCGTCGCCCGTGGGAACCGCCCGGACGAGGTGCCAGCGATACTCGCCGTCGCTCGCCCTGCGAATCCGGAACTCTTCTTCGAGGGGTACCGAGCGCGTCACCGACTTTCGCCAGCTTCGAACCACGCGGCGAACGTCGTCCGGGTGCGCGCCTTGGCTCCAACCGGTGCGGCTCAGTTCTTCAATCGGTGCTCCCATGTAGTCCAACGTTTTCTGGTTGCAATAAACGACCTGTCCGCCGGGACGGGCAAGCCATACGAGCTGCGGCACGTTATCGGCCAACATCCGATATCGGGCTTCGCCGCGCTCGAGCTCGAGCAGGGCCGCATCTCTGGCCGAAACGTCCTCGACGACAACAAATCGAGCGTGCGACGGCTCGTCGTCAACGGGTATCGGGCCAAGAACGGTCGCTACCAGCGGGCCATGGACCTTTCCGGGAGCATGCAATCCAGAATGGTGCAAAGCTTCTCCGGCGTCGTTGTGAACGGTTACGGAATACGCGGGATCGGGCTGCAACTCCAGCGTGCGCCCCCCAGATGGCAGAAAGGTCCGTGCACTTGGACGAACGTAGCCCAAGAAACGACCATCGTTGCCGATTGCCTCCGCGCCAATCCAAATGAGGTGCCGGTGCCCGCCCGCATCCGTCCAGCCGGTTTGAATTTTGACCGGCTCCCCGCTTGCGGCGTTCTTTTGCGGCTGACCCATGTAAGCAACAAGTTCCTGTAGAACTGGGTTTGGCAGCCGCTGCAACAGAATCGAAAGCGGGCCGGTTGTGGGTTGATCGGGCAACAGCCCCATAAGCTGAGCCGCCGTTTCCGTCCAAGTTGCTTTCTCCGTGTGGACGCTATATTCCCAACTACCCGTAAACAAGACTCAAAACTCCCCGAGACAAATCATCCGTAAAAAAAGGCACGATCACGCATAAGCGTGACACGCCTAAAAGGTACACCACAATTGAAGATGCGTACTCGTTTTGGACCGCAGGGAGCCGATTATGCGGAAAAGTTTGCCCGGATTGTTGGCGCAGAGGGGGTTCTCTCGGGCCCGGCCGCCGAGCGCGCCTACGATTGCGATGCCTACTCGGTTGATCGAAGCGCGCCCGCCCTGGTTCTGCTTCCGCGATCGACCAACGAAGTCTGCGAGATCGTTGCCGCCTGCCTTGAAAGCAACATTCCGTACACGGCACGCGGGGCCGGCACCGGCCTGAGCGGGGGCGCGTTACCCGCCCTCGGCGGGCTCGTCATTTCCACCAAAAAGCTCACCCAAATCCTGGAGATCGATCTCGCGAACCGGGCCATGCGGGCGCAGTGCGGAGTCACGAATAAGAAGCTGAGCGACGCCGTGCGGCAGGACGGCCTGCACTTTGCGCCCGACCCATCCTCGCAGACCGTTTCGACCCTTGGCGGCAATATCGGCGAAAACGCCGGTGGCCCGCACACCCTCAAGTACGGCGTCACGGCGCCGCACGTCCTAGGCGTCACGATGGTCACGCCAGAAGCCGAGGTGCTGGAGCTGGGCGGAAAAGTTGCGGGTCTCGCAGGTTCAGAGCTTATCGGCTTGATCGTGGGAAGCGAGGGGACGCTGGGCATTGTCACCGAAGCCTGGGTACGGCTCACCGTGGTTCCGACGCACGTTGAAACCGCCCTCATCGCCTTTCCGTCGGTTCGGCAGGCGACCGAAACCGTCTCTGAGATCATCGCCGGAGGCATCATTCCCTGCGCGCTGGAGCTGATCGACCACGGCATTTTGGGTGCGCTGCGGGCAGCATTTAACTTGCAATACCCCGAAGGCACGCAGGCGATGCTTTTGGTGGAATGTGATAATGGCGGGCAGGGAGTTGCCGGCACAACCGCCGACGAAGTGCGGTCCGACATTCGCCGGATTTCCGAATTGTGCGAGCGAAATGGGGCGATCCACGTTCGGGTGGCCAAGGACGAAGCCGAGCGCGCCAAGCTCTGGGAAGCCCGGAAGAAGGGCGTCGGCGCGATGGGACGGCTTGCGCCGAGTGTGGTCACCCACGACGGCGTGATTCCGCGGTCACGGCTGCCTGAGATGCTCGATTTTGTCTATGCCGTTGCCGCCGAGCATAACGTTGGCGTGGCGAATATTTTTCATGCGGGCGACGGGAACCTACACCCGTGCTTTTACTTTGATGACCGCGACCCGCAGCAGGTGGAGCGGGTGGTCGAAGCCGGTGAGGCCGTGATTCGTAAGTGCATAGAGCTCGGCGGTTCGGTGAGCGGCGAGCATGGCATCGGCGTCGAAAAGCTGGATCTCATGGCGCTAATGTTCACCGAGGATGATCTCGCTTTGCAACAGCGCGCCAAGACTGTCTTCAATCGTGGCGAGCTATGCAACCCGTGCAAGGTGCTGCCGAACCAGAAATCGTGCGTGGAACACCGTAAGCGGTGGCGCGGGGTGGCTTGGTGACTTCATTCGTCAGCGAGGTTCGCTCGATGATCCTGGGCGGTGGCCCGTGCGACATCTTGGGCTCGGGCACCAAGGGTGGTTTGCGCCACGCTGGAGCAGGGGAGATTCCGATGACGGATTACGCGGGCATCCTGAACTTCTCCCCGGCGGATCAGCTGTTGACGGTTCGGGCAGGGACTCGTCTTGCAGATTTGCTTCCCGAAATTGAGGCGCAGGGCCAAACGTTGCCGCTCGCTCGTTTCGGCGAAGGCTTTGAATATCTTGGCGGGCTTCCTGGCACCGTCGGCGGAACGATTTCGGCGGGGCTGCCGCATTTCTTGGAGGCCCGGTTTGGTCACTGGACCGACTGGCTGCTGGGCGCGCGAATTCTCACCGGCGACGGCCTCGACGCGAAATCCGGCAGCCAAGCGGTGAAGAGCGTCGCCGGATTCGACATCTACAAGATGCTCGTCGGCTCGCGTGGCACCCTCGGCCTGATCTTGGAAGTGCATCTTCGAACCTACCCGTTGGAGGCGTTTCGTCCGCCGACTCCGAAGGCAGTGGCGCATACCGGACCGTTTGGCGTGCAACGGGTCGCGGCCGAGGACTTTGATGCGCTCCGCGACGGCTACGGAGACCGGCTTCTCGCCGCCGAAGAGGAGTCGAAAACCGTTTGGTTCACGGGCGAGCCGCTGGCGGCGCCTTCGGGCTGGGTGCAGCATGACGGCGTTCGGCGGGGCGGTTCGTCGTCGCTGGTTGAGAAGTACCGCGCCCGAGCCCGCGAGACCTTCAATTCCGGCGCGGTGCTCAATCGTGCAGAATGCGAGAGGAC
>Ga0247834_1006353_pt1 | contig 13309 bp, 14 predicted proteins | sample LaCruzMarch2015__8_FD_187118 | JGI IMG/M metagenome (GOLD analysis project Ga0247834, IMG submission 187118) | Freshwater microbial communities from meromictic Lake La Cruz, Castile-La Mancha, Spain - LaCruzMarch2015_12m | ecosystem: Environmental > Aquatic > Freshwater > Lake | place: Spain... | reverse complement strand
GCAACAAAGTTTATGATATCTACGGTGACCATTCCTTCAATTGTCCTAAGAATCACAAAGGTCGCCCACACAATATGATTACTAACAAATTATCTCAAGCACTTGCACATTTACTGACTACCGCAAACATCATTTCGCCTACAACGAATCTCAACAAAGAAATAAATCTTCACCTCCCTGCCGACCCTACTGCACGTCCCTTTGATGTATCCTACAAACCAAATATTGACTGCCATCCATCTAATGTCTTTTCAATGATAGGTTGCGATATCACAATTACCAATGCCACTCCTCCCCCCCCTCCAACCATGTTCCTCCATCGTTTATAGATTGTATCACAAATCACAAATTACACTGCCAACGCAGATCTCTCTCTACAAGACCATGATCGGAATAAACTTAACAGATCAAATAACCGCCGAACAACCCCTCCGATTTCAGGCGATGACATAATAGGTAATCTTCTCCACAATCAAATGATTCTCACACCAATAGCCATTGATGCACATAGACGAGTCGGTCCCATGACCCGTCAGAATTTCTACGGTACACCTCCGCCCGCTATACCTCCACATAAACAATTCAAGCCCAATAGACCAAATGCAAAAGCCATGTATGATCGCGCAACCACCCTTCCAGCCCCTATCGGCATTTTTATTGAAGCAGATCAGAGATGGAAACAACTTCAAGCAGACCATCCTCAACATATCAAAAATTCTACGGACTTAGCCATTACACTCCAACACCTTCCATAAATACAATCCAACAACTCGGTTTAGGTATTACTCACGCCTTCAGTACCCTCATCATCAATTCCTTCAAAAAGCTTGTCCACTCACAGACATCACCTGCCTTTGACCATTATGATTTTCTCTTGCCTTGTGACCAAATTGTTGGTTTATTGTTAGATAATTCACTAGATGCAGAAATGTAAAATAGACACACAAACACTCAAACAAAAGATCCATAATATTGAACAGTAACTTCTCTAAATTCGATATTAACCCTAAGTAGGGATTCAACCTACTTCTATTTCTAATGTGAATATTGAATATTTGGACGCGAGAAGCGAAAGGAAATCAAAAATCACAAAAAAGCAACATTCTTTATCATCGTACGATGCCCAGTCTTCCACATGGCACAAGCGCTTATCGTCATAATCAGCAGATTCTTCATCAAGCTGGTCTAAACGATTGAAGTTGAGGGATTTAATCTGAGTTGTCACCGGGTCCGTCCTATCCGTCCTTCGCTATTGTATTTGTCGACAAAATCAACGAAGGAGGCGCCGCTGAAGACTTATCGGTTCACATGATGACTCTTGTTTTAGAGTCAATAATTGAGGTCTATTAAATTGACTACAAAAAATGAGGTCTATTTTTTTCTTGGTACAAATTCTACGAATTCCTATGTGGACAGTGAGGAATAATAAATAATTAGACGTCATTTTCGTTTGTCTATTTGCGAGACACGAAAAATTGTTGTCAAAAACTAGATACTTGCTACGAACGAACGAACGACGACGCTCTGACTCACGGGTCTGCTCTACTCTCACGTGGCCGACGGGCCGACACCACATAAGCATAAATCCCTCAACTCCATTCGGGGGGAAGCTGAACATCACTGATACGTCACGAACTAACTCCTGCACTTATCAGCTTTTGGCGTAGAAGTAATTCTGGAGACCACCTCACACCTCACATCGCATGTTCTCGTACTCTTTATTGATACCGCTGCTGCTGCTGCTTTTGTCCATCTTTTTCACCTCTACCGCCGCAGGCAACGAAGAAGCAGCCTTCTCCACTACTACTGCGCCGTCTATTCTTCTTGCGGATAGTACATGTTCGTTGTCTACTTGTGGCGACGATGCCAACTCGGAAGAAGGAGGAGTGTCGCGCCACGGCTCATTTTCAACATTGGAAGAAGAGGAAGGATTTGTTATCAATGATGATTTAACTACTTCAATCTACACAACTACTCTCACTCCTCCATTGAATTGGGAACAAATGACATTCTCAGAACTACGAGATTACTTCGATTGCAGTGAACATGCAAACGACTTGAATAAGGCATTACCCACTCTTAACGAATGGATGGTATTACACCAACAATATCGGGAACTTGTGGACTCAGAACCGCTTGCATTACTTAAAAGTATTGTGCCACCCACGCTGGGATACTCACATGGCAGCAGCAGTGACAGCAGCAGCAGTAGTGTGAATGATATTGATCACGACATTCCACCACCCTACTATGCTGGACAATCGGATGGCAAGGGACGCGGACTATTCGCGTCTCGACCAATACGTAAGGGAGAGTTGGTACAGAATGGACCACAATCTAGTGTTATTTTCCCCAATGCTACAGCCTTTCGACGACTGATTGTCAATTTACCAAGAATGACAGCATGTGATGTTACCGAATGGGCATGGACACAACAATTATCAAACGATGATGACGACGAGGAAGAGGATAAAGCGGAGGATGCAAAAATGTGGATATTGCTTGATCTTAACATAGCAGCATTAATGAATAGCTCCGATGAGCCGAATGTTGCACCAAGAAGTAATAGACATACCAAATTTTATGCCTTACGTGATATAGATGTCGATGAAGAAATATTACAAGATTATAGTTTGTACAATGTTGATTGGGTGGCTGTGGGTCTGGGAGACTAAGAAGAAGAAAGACTTTATTGTATCAATGTCAATCTAGTAATGATATGTTCTTTGATGAAAGTGAATAGTGCTTGCACCTACCAGAACGCATTTCTCCTATGATTTATTTCATATTAATTGTTGACCATGTACATGCGAATGTAAGCATCTCTTGCTTCACTTCTCATCTCAACACAGGAACATTTATTGTATGCTGACAAAGTTGAGTTGACTGTATCTCTACTGATATGACCCCTTTTGAATGATGAATCAAATGAAATAGGAGAGGGCGTCACATTTAGGTCAGTCCCAGTCCCGCCATATCACAACTCCCGAGTTGTTTGTGTTTCGTATTATGGAAGGAGACAACATATATATGGTGTTCGCAGTCTCGGCAGTTTGACAAGATAATTTCAATTATCTCTCCATAGGACGTGCAGTTGAATGCATTGTATGCCTGTCTTTCTAGACGTAGCAGCTGTCGTACTCATTGTATTTATTATTACCATTCATAACTTGTCAGTGTTCGTCGTTACGGCGACGCAACAACAACTCATTATTGCACTTCGTGCTCGGCAAGTGACGACGACTAGGATACTCACGGAGATTATTAAATCAGCTCCAATAGCAAGAAGGAATATTAATACGTTGTGGCGCGGAGTACGCCAAACCGGTCAGTTTGCAGCGACGTTGTTCTGTAATATCATCGTCCTTTGTTGATATAAGTACCGGCGTTTTTTTTGGTAGTCGACAACAAGCGCGTAGTAGTTTGGGTAGAATATCTTTTCCGTCAAAGTATAGGTTGGACAAACGGCATTTTTTTGTTGGTAGAGCTAGCTGCCCCACTCCACGACCGGGAATGATCGTTCCTGCAATGATGACAGCGGGAGCTAATACCAACGATGACAGTGACAATGACGCTGACGATGGTGATCAGCAGCAACAACAACAACAACAACAACAACAATTGGTGGTAGTAGATCACATTGCATCAATATTACACACTGCAGTAGAAAGTATTAGTATCACCACCTGTGCCACTACCAGCAATAATGTAGATCAATCCTCTTATAGACGACGAATATTACATGAAGCAATATCTACGTTACAGAATTTGAAAATTCATGCCATGACATATGATACTGTTGTTGACTATGATGAAAATGCAAATAATATACATACCGTCTCCACTTATCATGAGGATAAAAGTATCAAGGAGTTAGTCACCGTGCTCACATATGAATCTATTACAACAATTAATACATTACATAAACTCATACATCGTGTGAATAATAAAGCTATGAATAAACGGAATAAGGGAAAACCATCATCAGGACATGCATGGAAGGCACTTGCATCGGTTGTAAGTTCTACATTCTCTCCTCTGTCGTTGATGAATGCTATGAATAGTGTACAAAATCGCAACAACCATAGCAAAAATGACAACAATGATGACGAAGTAAACGACAATAATCTAGGTAATACACTCGCCATATTGACGATAGGGCTCGCACTCTCAATGAACTACAGCAATACTGCTGCCACATCCATCAGTACACTTAATGATGATAGTAATGATTATACTGCCACAATGACAAAAATGATTGCGGGAGCAATCCTTCCAGGTGACGAAGGGACAGCAGTAGACAATAACAATAATGGTAATGTACATTCCATGGCACGAGCTTTAGTATTAGGTTTGCTACGTCTTGCAACAATTATGAATAAATCAATTGAAAATGATGGCCGTTGTTGTATTGATTTGCAAATCATAGCAAGGATTGAAAATGGATTTCGTGTAGGCAATACATTAAGTAGGAATACAGTAAATTATGAGAATAATGATGATGAATTATCCCAGGCAGCAGCCAATCTGTTATCGAGTGTCTACAGTGGTAATAATGGAGACGATGATATTACTGATGACAATGGTAATGCACTACTCTTATCGAAGGATGGTATAGCACCGATGCTTGCAATTATTGCCAACATACGTCCCTGGGAATATGTTCAAGTAGAAAAATTGGTTCGGACTGCAGTATCAATGGACCTATGGTATTCTGCAGAACAATTATGTGATTCTGCAATTGATACAGTCCTTTCGGCTCATCAGTCGACGACGAATGAAATGTATTCAAAGTCTATAATGACAACAATTTCTCCATACAATGAAGAAGACTCGGGATCAAAATTGATTACATCAATACCACAAAACTCGAGTGCACATATTGCAGCGCAGATTATCATAGATATGGCATTAGAAAGTCGACTGTACCGTCGGGCTGATACCTTTGCTACGAAATACTATTCATTTGGTGGTCCTGGTCGATTTGCTGAAGCAAGATATATGCACGCTCTTGATACAATTGGTAAGATTATTAAGAAACGACAAGTTTCACTAATTGACAAACAGGTTGAAAGGGTGGATGCAATGGTAGATAAAGTTGTTGGTGAAGATTATTCTCAGAGGTGGGGCAGTGTGCCACAGACGAGTAGTCTTCTACAATGGCGAGATAGTGAGGCTGGATCAGTATTGACCATGAAAGTGCGTATTCGAGAGTTCATATTCCGACGGTTGCGTGAATTCAATATGCATTCTGCCGCAGCCAGGTTGGCCTCATTATGGCAAATGGAGTATGAACAAGATCCAGTCCAAATGATGAAAGAACTTGAGCAACGTAGATTGACATACCTGCAGTGGGATGATGTAGGGTGTCCGGGTAATAATGTTGATCATACCGGAATTCCATTGCCAGATCTCATTTCAGATCCGGATTATCTGTTAATGCAATTTAATTTGCTATTGGAAAGTAGTGGTAGTGATTTGGTCATTGGATTTGACTGCGAGTGGCATGAAAGCATAAACTTTGTTGCTCTACTCCAATTATCGTCAACTACGAATTCTCTACTTCTTGATATTCCAGTTCTCACTGTCACAAAGGAAGGTTGTGAAGCACTTCGGTCAACAGTGGGTAAGTTGTTTTCACGCTCAACTGATAATTATACACAACAGCAAGAGCAAGAACGTGTTATTGGTTTTAGTTGTAAGGACGACATCAAACGCCTACGAGCATCGCCATGTGTCCCATCCACTGCAGACCATTGGTTCCCACAACAGCAAACTCTGTGCGTTGAAGATTTGCGCAATTTAATTGCCGAGATGAATCCACTTGGTGGTGGCATAGGGATGAAACATTTAGGTCTTTCTCGTGCATGTGAAATATTCCTTGGGGGGAAAGGCCTTGAGAAGAATGAACAATGTTCAGATTGGTTATGCAGACCTTTAACACGTGAACAACGAGAGTATGCTTGTCTTGATGCCTGGGCGTGTGCTGCCATTTATTCAAAGATTATTAATAGTCTAAATAAGGATGCAAAATATGGTGGAAGAATGCGAGAGGTCAAGGATCAAAAGTAAATATCTTACTTGTGAAGAACTACTAAGCAAGCAAAGGCAGAAACTTTATCAAATAGAAGCGGTAATTGTACATAAAATTAAAGCCATAACTTTCTCAATCACAAGTATGTACTTTCTCCTACAACTATCTATGTAATAAACTAACCTAGATACAACAAGCAATGCGCAAGATCACCTACAACCCGACGGTGCATTCTGAAAGTCTCGGAGTCGTATCCACGCGTTAGAGCCATATTTGTAGCCCTCCTCCAACGGCAACGCTGCGTGGAAAGTCCACTCATTCCTACCCTCCAAACTGTCAAGCATCGATGGCCAGATGAGTGCAGATCCTTTTTTAGGCGTGGCTGTGAAGTTAAGGTACCTAAATTGTGTCCCACCTCCGCCGAGAACATCGTTCAGATACATGAAGATTGTTAGGAGACGTGGTCCAGAGTATTTCTGTTTACCGGACTCGTCGTGATGCATGTCATACTTCTGTCCAGGCTCGTATCGGACAAGCTGCAGCCCCTATGATAGAGACAATGAATTTGGAAGTGAGTTAATAACACAACAACAACAACAAAGAATAAGAAATAGAATGGACAAACCTCAAAATTGTCGTAGGGTATGCCCGTCAAGTTCGTCATCCGTTCAATGACAGGCTTAATGAGTGGATCGGCAGCACATTTCTCATCACAGAAGGTGTTGTATGACGTTCTGCCCTTGCTTTCAGCGAAAACGCCTCGAACTTCAGTTGCGACTCTTGACTTTTTGTATCCCTTGGCTTCACCAAGCTCAATCATACGGTTACTTTCCTCGTCACTCAAGAAATTGTCAACAAGTACTACCCAAGGCAATTGTGGTAGGTCGTCTTCGTCTTCACCTTTGTCTCTGGGATATTGTAATGGATCGTGGTGTGGACTTGTAATTACTCTAAGCTCACCAATACCTGGGACCGTCCCACCGATGGGTAAATTTTCCATAGAGAACGAACTCACATCTTGTCCAGCATCTTTTAGCCATCGCTCAAACATGGCATTGATATCACCCGGCTTAAAGATGTTGGTACTGACGTCAATGGGACACTTTGTCTCCAAGTCAACGAGAGGACAGTTCCGACAAGATGCGGCACACAATACTTCCATGTCAGTGGGCGAGGCTACACATTCCCCCTCGGCCACCCAATATGCACATAGGGCATTATTATTCTGACATTCGAGACGATACTTTGCGAAACTTGCATTCACAAGGACCTCGTCAACAAAGTAGTGTTCAGTTCTCGCCATGATTTCTGCAACGTTGCGTGGCGACGGTCGATCATAGTCACTGTCTTCAATCGACTGCGCAACGCCTCGAAGGAATAGGTCATCCTCGGTATCAGCTGTCCGACAATACAAACAGCTTTTATAGCAGCCTTTTTCTTCCATCAGGTCTGGATTAATTGTGCAGAATCCCCTCCGAGCATTTTCTTGACAAAACATTAAATCATCATCAACGCACAGGTCCTCCTCATCGTCCTCTCCAATAATCTGTTCGAATCCTAAGGAGAATAATTCACGACTGGATTGCGTAAGGCAATACAGACAGCTGCGATGACATCCTAATTCGTTCATCTTGGCAGGGTCACTCAGACACAGTCCATTCTCGGCGTGTTCTTCGCAGTCATTGCTTTTGTCGACACAGGAATTCTCGTCTTCATCGTTTGGCAGGCTGGCGAAGAAAGCATCGATATATTGACCCGCCTCGTACTTCTCGTAATCGAATTCGAATAAGTCTGGTAGCAAGGGCGTAGGAGTTAATAGGACGATTTCGGTCGGCTCCAGTGAGGATTCGGTGCACGATGTTCCACCGACTCCTTCAGAGCAAACGCCATCAGACAACAACTGAGATCCTGTCGCGGCGATTCCGTGAAAGCAGCCCGACAGCAGGGGTATCAGTAGCAGCATTGGTTAGGCGAGCAACAAGAGTATCTGAACGACAAGGAGGTGCGCGGCTCGGCCCAGCGACATCGAGCCGATGTGATGAATGTGAGGAGAAAGAAACAACAAGACAGCTTTTTGGCGGGACGAAAAATGAATAATTTGTCACAAAATCGTCGTGCTTGATTCCCTCACATGACGTAATTGAACAGACTCGCATAATTCTTCTGGGACTCTTTTTTGTTTCTATCCAGGACAGAAATTCAAAGCACCATCCTGTGCGAGAAGACTCTCGTACAAAGCCTTCTTCAATTTAGCCTTTTGTTGGGGGTCAGTAGTAGTGTGGATATTCACCTCACGAACAGCCGTTGCAACCAAGAAACGAACATGAGCGTAGCCATTGCCAAGGTAGTCACTAGACCTAGGCATGATCTTGAGCTTCTTAATCCTCGACGCAGCAGCAGCATCCGATAGAGTTCCAAATTCACAACCCTCACCAACTCCAGAAGCAAAAGCATCAGCATCAGATGATGAGGCCGCAAGGCGTGATACGCCCCCCCCATCAGTAGGCACGTGCATGAGTCCGTGTAGACGTTCGTGCTGCTCGCACTGCAAATTCCTAGCATTAGCCCTCGCCACATCGTCATCCTCGGTCGTGGGTGAAACAATCGTATCTTCCTTACCCGGAGTTTCCACAACGTTGTACCCTTCTACATGATGAAGCATAAATGCTTTCTCAATGTCAATGACGGGGGGTATTTGCTATCCATGCGCCGACAATATTTGCCATAATCAAGGTGTTCCTTTAGGTTATAGGCAACCCAACCCACCGCATCAGCAAGAGCTTTATTGATCACGCCATCTTAGCTCCATATGTCGGATGTCGGCGCATATTGGCATAGTGTTCCTGGGGGAATGATTCTGGACGAAAGGCCATAAAATCTGTTTGAACCATACCTCCTAAACAATCTACCAATATCGACTCTGCATTTGAGTCGTGTATCATAACATCAAGTATCCACGTATCATTATATATGAGCACATCTGGATTTATACGTACAATCCAATCATACCCAGTAAACCAATCAGGATGAATTGCGGCTTCTTTTAATGCAAGATTGGCTCCCTCTTGATACCCTAGATTTTCATGTGCTAAGAATGTTACATTACGATATTGTTTGTTGTATGTTTGTGTGTACATGTCATTGGCTGGTAGAAAAAGTTTGTCTATTGTAGATAACATGATCTTCCTTTCATTTTGATTTGTATTGGTCGAGAATATGAATATATCGGACATGGCAACAAGATTCGAGTTTTGTACAATGTACGGCCAACATTGTTGTAAAGCTTTCATATGCCCTTTATTTATATGAGTTGTTATGAATAGCAGTATTCGAGGGACTAATAAAGGAGTATAATTGTCGGCTGTAGCCGCAGATAATGCGATGTTGAGGTTGTGAAAATAATATGAATTGACATATTTTCTTGTTAGCAACAAAAATCCACTGTATAGGATGATCAATAGGCAGGCGATCTTCTTCATGAAACTACCGCAACAACGCCCCAGTAGATTGTTTGCAGTCATCGTATGATGATTATCCGACAAGGCCATGAAATATTGGATGGTGTCAACCTGTGTCAACGGCAACCCGCCGTGATGCTCCGCTCTGCTACACCTAGCTAGACTTGGCGGGACTCCCAAAGTAGCGGAGAGAGGAGAATGCTGTTGATCCGCTGGCTGTGCCGATTGCGGCGTGGCGTTGCGGGGGGCGCTAGTCTCAAGGCGTGCAAGTCGTGTATGTTTGTCAGGTATTGCAATGCTGACTGCCAGAAGAATCACTGGCCATCGCACAAAAAGAATGCAAATATTACGTGCCGCCGAGCTACGCGACGAGGCGCTGTTCAAGGACCCTCCGGCCAAGGAAGATTGCCCGATTTGCTTCCTCCCAATGCCCATATTTCACTTCCATGTGGCGGGTGACGATAAAGTACTTATCGCTCTTCATGAAAAATTAAATTTCAAAACCCCATCCAAGCTTGGACGATAGGGAGAAATCTACTTGACAATCAAACATGTTCGTCAAATTCACATCTATATTACTGCTGCTAGTGACAACATTATGGAAGACAAGCGCATATCGGATTAAGGGAAGTATCGATGAGAATCGACCATTTATACCATTCGAAAAAGGCTTCGTCCAATCAAGACAAGATCCCAAAGCGTCCATTGCCAATCGTACAATTACGAATCAGGGGCGTACATTGTCATTGTCTACGACAGCTCAGAGAAGGATTGAGAATGACGTAAATAGACTATTCAATTGTCCTAACATGGTAGGTCCGTTCTACGACGAAAATGACGGCAATGACGGCGGCTACTATTACTGCACAAGCAATAGGAATGGATACTGCGATCGTCGCTCGGGGACATGCTTCTGCAATGAGGGGTATATTGGTGACGGCTGCGAGGCCTGTGACACCCTCACACACATTGACGTGGGTGGTATGATGTGCCATCCGAAACGTCTCTGTCCAAATGACTGTTCCAATTCAAATTATAATAACAATGCCATGAATGGAGTAGTAGGAGTAGTAGTAGTAGGAGGAGTGTGTAATTACATCACCGGCAAATGCGAATGTAGCAATCATCGTACTGGTGATGATTGTTCACAATCCAAGTGCTCCTTATTTCATAATTTCTGTACACATTGCAATGATGAGAAATGTCTACAATGCGAGGACGGGTGGAGCGTCGTCGACCACCACGGTGATGACGATGACGGAGAGAACGCGTCATTGTCATCCACTACTACTTCTACTACATGCGAACCTTGCTGGCGCTATGATCCTCGATGTCGTGAATGCAATTCAAAGACCTGTACCAGTTGTATCGATTTGCTCCTCCTATCAATTCATCGATCAGGTCGACGGCCGCAAGACCCACCCTTGCCCATTGATGAACTTTCACGTGAACTTAGTGTTACTGTACCCTTTTGTAGTTTGAATGATGATGCATACTTCGATGCTGAACATTACTTTCTAGTGGGCGGAGACGAAGATTCGACTATGTCGTTGGCAGCAGTACCACCACTGAACGCATCGGCCGTGGAATGTCATCAGGGATTAAACTCAGATGATACTATAACATGCTTCCCTTACAATTTAACGTCACACATCGTTTGCGGCAATTATGGAACTATTACGTTTGATTCACCAGAGTATGCCATCCGTGAAGATGAGAAATATATCCGTTTAACACTGCAACGAAGTGGTGGTGGTGTGGGTGAGGTTTCAGTGTCATATTCGATCTACCTCATGACTGCTACTATTGATGATGTGACATCAACTGCATACTATTCTACCAATCAGACCATTGTGTTCCGACCAGGACAAATACGTGCATCATTCCTAGTTACAATTAATGATGATCGTATCATGGAAGCAAATGAAACATTTTCAGTGCATTTGTCCAAGCCAATGGGAGGGTGTCAATTAGGGACACAAAGTAGGACGATTGTTACCATCATTGATGATGATGAGCTCAGGACATGCTCGAATGAAACTTACTTAGGGCACAATAGATTGGGATCGGACGTCGAGGCAGGTACCCCATTAAGTCTAACTGTGATTGCAAAGAAATGCAACGGTGACCTCCAGACAGTTGGTATGGATGTGATTAGAGTTGAGGCGCAAATGATTCGCGCTGACAACGTCCCACATGAATCAGATGCACCTGTAATTGTGGGAAACTGTAACGATTCTAACAATGGCACATATGCCTGTGATGTTACTCCAACCGTGAGCGGAAACTATCATCTCGATGTGTACCTGCTTGTTCCAGGTGGTTTAAAGGGCTATTATTACACGGACAATTATCTGAGCGATGAAAGACTCAGCTTTACTCGAACAGATGCAGTTGTTAATTTCACATGGGGCGAAGGGGGTGTAACAACCTTTGGACGTGACTTTGTATCAGTTCGGTGGGAGGGATATGTCATGCCTTCGTACTCAGAACTTTACACCTTTTGGGTTGACGTCGACGATCATATTCGACTTTGGGTCGATGGCATCCTTCTAGTTGATTCGTGGACGTTCTCTACATCCTCTTCTGCCATACCATTGCGTGCCGATTGTGATTTAACTGCCATGGTTGCGTACGAGGTTATTATGGAATATCGCGAATTCACTGGAAATGCAACAGCACGTCTGCTTTGGTCATCACCAAGCACCGGCATAAATGCAGTTCCATCTAGTTCCCTGTTCTACAAGGTGAGTTGGAATAAATGAGATCGTAAACTTTTTCGGTGAAACTAACATCTTAAACCCTACTAAATCTGATGTGCCATCATAGGAACCTATTCAGAATAATCCTTTTTCGTTCAAAGTCTCTCCTTCAGACCCATCAGCATTACGAACGCATGCATCAGGAGAGGGTACATATCAAGGCATTGCCGGGAATCTTCATGCGTTCACAAAGTGAGGACAATGACGGTAGTGATGAGAACAAATGTGAGAGTATTGTTGGGGGTAGGACGTTACGAGAGAGAGGAATGTTTTTCCATTGATCAACGACTCGGCCTTGCTCCTCCGATGCCAACACGAAGATTCGAGCTGATGTTGCATGACAATATTCAAGATGATAGTGGTAAAATTGGTAATCTAAATGTTATTGTCATGATCAGTTTACTATGGATGAGCGGAGGATGTAGGATTTGCTGAGCCTTCTCTTACACCTTTACCGGTCTAGAACTCTCCCCATTCGTGTCCAGCGGGGAGCTTACTCCATGCAGATGGCTCGGCCCAGTTAGTTAACTCCTCACTCCATTCCGATGGAGTGGGAAAGACAGATGTAACAGCATTCCAATCCATGACATCCATGAAGAACTCACAATCGGCCGCCGTCCAATCGGCCAACGTCCGATCGGCGACTACCCGATCGGCGACTACCCAATCGGCGACTGCAGAAGGCAGTGACAGAACTAATCCATCATCCTTGTTTGCAGGCTGGGATGGAACTAAACCCGCTACCATTGCTTCGTAATGTTTATTTCATAATCCTCCTTTTTTAATGGCTACTTTGTTACATCCTCCCACGTGTTTGCAGGTACCTCGTTTGTACCCGCCACAGGCTATCTTGACTTGACTAGGTAGAAGATTGGGTTGTTCGGCTGTCACGACAACTAAATTTCTTGCCGTCTTCGCCTCCTTAAATGCCTTCCTTCGGCGATCGTTCTCCTCTTTAGTCATAGGGAAGTTGATCGAAACAAGGTAATCTACTTGCCATTCCTTCAGTGTGCCATTGGCTATACTTATCCAGGTCCTAGTAACCCACGATGGTT
>Ga0247834_1006345_pt1 | contig 13320 bp, 9 predicted proteins | sample LaCruzMarch2015__8_FD_187118 | JGI IMG/M metagenome (GOLD analysis project Ga0247834, IMG submission 187118) | Freshwater microbial communities from meromictic Lake La Cruz, Castile-La Mancha, Spain - LaCruzMarch2015_12m | ecosystem: Environmental > Aquatic > Freshwater > Lake | place: Spain... | reverse complement strand
CAATTATCAAATGAATATTCTGTAAAATAAATGTAGAAAAATTTAAGCTCAGAGGAATTAGAGGAAATATATAATTGGGTCGATGAGATTCCTCTTTCAAGACCAAAGAGAAATATGGCTCGAGATTTCTCAGATGCTGGTATTCAATACCTGATATAGTTCTGATGGCAGAAATTGTTTCCCATTTTAATCCAAAAATAGTGGAATTGCATAACTATATTGCTACAGGTTCGCTCAATCAGAAGCTTAATAACTGGAGAATTTTAAATGGTAACTATCATAATCATAAAGATAAGGTTTTAAAAAAGCTCAAACTCATCTTAACAAAGGAAGATATCGATGCTTTAGCCAATTCATAACCAAACCAAATAGAAAAGCTTATCTTTCTTGTAAGAAAACAGATTGCTGCTGATGAAGGGACTTCACCAACTGTCACATCGAAAGTTTCAAAAATCAGCAAAATGACTTTGGGTATAGGGTAACGGAAACCTGAGAAAAAAGTATATACCTTTAAATAAGCGTAAGGATGTTTGTATTTAGAAAAAGAGTAAAGGAAGTAGCAGACCTACTCGAAAACAAAGATAAATGCATCGATATCTTAAAAGAACAGATTGAAGTATACCTTTTTAGAAATAGATCTTAGGTGTGAAATTTATAAAGCTCGAATAACTGGTTAAATCAAAGGATAGGCAGATATAGGAACTTGTCAAAAAAATTAAAACAAAAGGCCTTACGTGATTCAAATATTTTTATAGAATAAAAATAGGATAAATTAATGAAGCTCTTTTCATTTAATTCTAAATAGTTTAGATATATCGTTTCATTCTTCAGATAAATAAAATGTATGCTAATTATATTATAAATAAGGCTAACATTTCAATCATTCTTAATTGTTTCCTGCAATCTCTTTGAACTATTTCACCATACGATCAATTTCGGATTTACTCTCCTCTAGAAGTTTATTTTGACTACCAATTTCATCGCTGATTTCTTGCAATTTGGCCTTGCAGTCGAACTCTTGAGGCTATCCACTTGGTATCCATTCAATACTCATTTATTCTTCAGATTTATTATATTGTGTTGTAATTTGATACTCCAAACCAGTGTAATCAGTTTAACTCTTTTTATTAAGGAAATAAATATAGAAAACATAATTCCATAAGAAATGTTTTCCATTGATATGAGTCTGGAATGGAATTCTCTTTTTCTAGAGTTGCTCTCTGGAAATATTGCAAATATAACAGTAATTTTGCTTATCGTGAGCAAGAGATTCGTTTACTTCTCTGAGTTGTGCAAAAGAGTCAAGCATAATACCAGAAATAATGCTGCTGAATAAAATGCCAAAGAATATTCCGTATATCATATCATAAGTAAACCTTATAAACTAGAATTACTCCATAGTTTCACCAATAGCTCCAGATACAAATAATTGGAAAATGCAGTCAAGCATATCTTGACACATTTAATCAGGATTTTCATCTCCAGAATAGACATTCTTTTGATAGTTGCTGAATGTGACTGTGCAGAAGACAAATGTAAAAATAACACCCATGAAGCTAACGTATCCTAATTCCTTAATATTCATTCCAATAGCTTTGAAGATATCTCCAATTTACTCGATATAACAGAAAATATCCATGATATGAAGGAAGAAGAGAGCTGGATGGAAGAACGTTCCAAAGAAAGCAACAAGCACGTATACAATTACACGATAGAATTAACCTGTTGAGTAGAGGGGTTGAGATGTATCACCTCCTCTTAAGCCTTTTAGGATCAATTCAATTATAAGATCAATCTTTAGCTTGGTAGCTATCTTCTTTAAAAAATCTTCAATTTTCTTTATGTATTTATTTCGCTCATCTGCTGTTTCATCGGAGTGATTCTTATTCGAAGATTAAATAACTAATTTTTCAGGTTTTTACCAAATCTTAAACATTAACCAATAATATCCATACACCAAACTCATCGAAAGCTGTATCAAACTCAAACCCATTCTTCCTAAACCAATAATCCTGTTTGCAGAGAAATCTGCATCTCCATAGTTTATGATCACATCATAGAACATTATCATATAAGCACAAAGGACAATGGACATTATTGCTGAAATACGGAAGGCATCATTCATATGACTTTAAGCGATTCCTTAGACCTTCAACAAACTATATGATGATTAGATCTTATTCTTGATGAAGCTTGTATAGCTCAATAGAGATACTATTTTATCTCTATGTGTAGTTCTTTGAACTTTTTCCATGACTGCATCTCTGAGGTTCTAAGATAAGCTGCTAAACACTGGGTATTTTGGGAAGATGACAGTTTGATTGTTGCCAGCATTGACTATCTCGATTTCTAATAGACAATTCTCAAGGAATTAATACAATTCAAGGTTCTATGATTTTAGTTTATCATACATTATGTAAACTCTACTCGTATCTCCCAGCTTATCTTTGATTTTTTTAAAGATTATGATAATGTTGAGGATAGCCATCATGTCTTCATTGAAGACACACTCTTTTTAATTGTAAATATATTCGATAATATTTTCTTTTGTGTGTAAATCTAATGCTGCAAGTTTTTCAACCAAAATCTTTGTTAAGAATTGAGGCTAGAGTTTAGAATCTAGTGTCCTGAAAATTTTCTATTCATTTCCTTCGAAGTTACTTAAGATTATCTGAATAGCTTTAAAATAGATATTTTATATTGATTCATAATCTTTTCCATCAAAACCTTTTTGTGAAAGTATTTCTGGATTGCTAAAAGTCTTTTGAAGAGCACAAACATCCTAGAAAAAGGAATATTTCATCAAAGATTATTGATTGGCTTTAACTGGTATCTGAGTAACTTCAAGAATGAAATCTAATAGGAACATTGTAACACCAGATATCTCAGTGTTGAGAGATAGGAATAAGCTTCTTATTTATTTTGATGCAATTTCAATAAAATCGAAACTTTTAAGAGCTTGAGGTTGTTCTCGAATGAAATTTTTACCTTCAACATTATTATTCTCACAAAGCAATTGTAAAAATTTGAAGGCTCTCCTATAAGTTCTTACGCAAGTTTTGGAGTAGATTTATTCGTCGGTTGTTTCAGGTTCAAAAACATTCTTTCTTTGAACGTATTTCTTTGATCCTTCATAGAAATCGTAATTATCGATTGTAGTTGGAGAAAAAGACTTGCTTAAATCCTCTGGAGCTTGCTTGGATTACTCAATATTCTTTAAAATAAATTTGCCAAGTTTGGTAATTAATCCTTCAATGTTCTTCATGACTCTATTTTCTTGATCTGCTCCAATTTCCTAAATCATATTTTTTTGAGTAGCTGTATTTCCTCCAAAAAGATAAGCGATTCCACATAATAAGATTGCATCTGCAAATTCAATATTATCCCATATATTTTCCTTGAGTAGCTAAGTAATGAATTTACCAAGATCACATAATTTTAACTTATTTTGGATGGCAATAATATTTTCCTTGCTATCTAACCAATCTTTAGACTCCCACTAATCGATTGGCATTGTTGGTCGTTTGACCTTATTGTTTTGATCGACTATTCCAGTAATTAAATTTAAGAAAAATTTCTTTTCTTTGATAGGAAGTGCCTAGGGATTTCTACTATTCATTTGAATAATTGTAGAGATGTAATCAAATGTCTGAGGAAGTTTAGAATAATTGCTCAATTTATTATTGTATTATTTTATAAGGAACTACTCTCCTTCAGATGATAATTTGATTGCTCTCACTAATCGATTCAACTTGTAGCTTACTTACTCATCTGTACTTTTGAATTGTCTTTTTTCTCTCTTTAAAATTTCTCTCAGCTTGGCGAGAAGCTTTCCTTGGTTAGGCTTTTTATCGTCTTTTGGATTATTGATTTTATCTGGAACACTGTAGACTAATGGCTTCAGCTCATCATATTCTCCAGTACCTTGGACAAAGAACGTACCTATATCTCCATTCATAATCTTTTAAATAAGCCAAACTCTAGCCTTTTCTTTTTCTTGTTTGGTAGGAGCTCTTGCTAGGCCGCTGGTAATATTCATTCCTGGAAGATAGATGTTATCATCAAATTCATCTATAATAAGCTTGAATTTATTTAACAAGAATTTAATGAAGGAATTAGTAAACACATTTTTTTTATCAGCAAAATAATTTTTTATCCAACCCAATCTTTCACATATTCTGATGAAGTTATATGGTCCAACATTAGAATTACTATCTATCTCTATGGGATGGAGAATGGTTTTCATTTCTTCCTGTATAGTATTTCGAGTAGTTAATTCATATAAGGTAAATAGATTTTCTTCCAAATTAAGATAGAGATAAGATTCTAAATATGAAAACCTCACAGGATTTTCAAAGATATAGCCCTCAAATTCAACGCTAGTAGGCCTTGATTTGATGATGATGAATTGATTGAGGTCGTTAATGATATTGTCAAGCTCAAAACCAATGATAGTCTTCATGTAAATTTCTACTTACGGCTCAAAATAGTAGAGTCTATTAAGGAATGCGCGAATATTTCTCTTCAAAGGCCAACAATTTTTTGCTGCTCTGATCCAATCAACAAGAGTATCAAAAGGGAATCTCTTCTTGAGTTTACCCATATTCACCGAATTCTTATCATCAATTAAACTTTCTAGAACCTGGAAGTAAGTGATCATATAGAGAAGTTTTGGTTAAATTTTAACATTATTTTTTTTTCTCTCAGATTAAAGCCTTTCGTAATCTTCTGTATATTTGATTATTAATTTTTATATCTCTTCTTTTGTGACATTTAGTATAATTTTTTTGTATGAATCATCTTGCATAACCTTGAGAATTTGTATCTGGTTAAACTTAAGAGATTTACCATTACAATATATCAAAAATCTAAAGAAATCTAGTAACTTAGATTTATAATAGCTTGTTGCCTCATTCTCATTTTCAATTGTATTACAAATTTCCTTGATGAGTTTAATTACATTCGCTTCATTGAAAAGCATTGCTTTATTGTTATCGTACATCTCCTTCAAGAAATCTATCGAACCAACATTCTTCTTTAAATGGTGACTTATGAAAGGAATATATTGAATAAGGGTCGGCTTAATTTCTTGGAAGTTCCATATCAGACTTACAAAAAATTTATAACAAAGGTGGAGTAATTTTAAAGCTAATTCTTGTTCTGGAATTTCGGTACAATTAAGAATGAATTGAAGAGTCTTGAAATGTATATTTTCAGCATAAAGTACACTTTGTTTCATTATGTTGCTGCTAGTCCTCTAATCTGTGAAATTTACCAATTTTTAAGTTCCAAGTTTCTTATACATTCCTGTACCTTCAAGAGACGGTAAATAATCTAGATCCTTCATCATATTATATTAACTTTTAATTATCTCACTCATTGCAAAAATATCCTGCATTATGCCACTATCTTTATTATCTTCTTTGTAAATAAAAACATAATTTCCAGCTTGGTTCGCCATTGTCACATTCACTAAAGTCTGGTCTTGCATCGTATAAAATTTATCCTTCTTAGTTTCAATTAATTATTTAAGTCTTATGCGTTCCTCATCGCACACAAAGATTTGCTGGCAAAATTACTCAATAGCTTTCTTTTTCTTAAGAAGAATTCTTTCCATTATTGAGATTGATTGGCTTGTTAATTTAGGATTATTATAGTTTGATAATTCGATCATATTATCCAGAGCTGAGGGTTAGACTAGCTAAATAGTTTCATTTGGAATCTATCTGATAAATTTGTTGGCGAGTTCATCATCTATTTTATATTCTAAAAGCCTTGAACCTTCATCGTTAATAAGCGCACGCTTCTTTTGAGGCATTTAGAAGATTTGGAAATATTTGCACATGTGCCTAACTGATAAATTTAGGTCATAATCAAGAACAAGTTGAATTATGTTCATGCACTATAGCTTGCATTTCATCATGAGGAGGTTCTATTTTGACTCAATAGCATAGGCTTTATAGTTTTTCAAAATCGGGGGATAAGGCTATAAAATTTTCATGATGTGTTGAAGTACATCCTTTACATCTTATTTCTTTTACCAAAAGCCAAGGTTAAATGTTTACCAAACAAAATTCAAAATTTAGAATAGATTATGATTTTTCAGGACCTCACCTGGATTAATTGGCCCGAAAGCTTTTAATTTCTTCTTTAGACAATCTAATACTCTTCTCAAAGGTGGATTCCATGGCTTTTTATCTTGATTAGTGGTAGTCATAACATCAATTGTCCCATCTTTTAGGGCATTAAAATTGGAGATCTTATTTTTTTTCTCAATAGGTTTGAAATCTTCGCTTTCTGCATGAAGATTATGAAGAAGACGAATAATTGGAGCTTCTGCTTCATGAAGTTATTCTTTTTCGAACAAATCAGCTAGTATGTCAAGACTAAAATATCCATCCATCACACTTTATACAGTCTTATTTCTTCCTGCAGTCATATCACCAGCTAAATGTAGATATTCTACAAAATATTCCCAAGCAGTAGTATACTATTCCTTACAAATTTTATAATAATCGTTGAATTTTCTTTTCTTTGATTTATTTTTATCGATTGATGCAGTTGTGAAGATGTAGTCATCCTACTTTGAAAGAGCGACTGAATAAATTTCATTTCTTTTAAGCTCTTTGATAAAATGATTAAGAATTTTGATTTGATTGCTTGTATTTATAGTATTCCCGACAATACAGAAGAGCCTGAAAATCTATAGATATTTTTTTTGAATAAACTCATGATCACTTTTCTTTTTGGTTACAGCAATAGCAATTCCCCCAGGTCCGGTCTTTACCTTATCTTAATCAATCATACTATTTGCAATTTTTTTAACAAGATCATCAGTAACAAAATTTTTAACTAAAAATTCATTATCCTTAAAAAGCTATTTGAGCAAGTTAAGATGACTTGGCTCATTAACTGTGAGGACATCTGTTATGACAAAATTAATCCATTTAGAAACGTATCTTTTGAATGAAAGGTTATCTCTGACAAGTTCATAAATAACTTCATAAATGCAGTTGTATAATTAAATGAATTTTTCAAACTATTTGGTCTTGGTTTTAAAGATAAAATTAGGCTATTGACTTTAGAGTGAATCTTTTTTATCTGTTGAGCTTTTTTATTGCGGTCTATTAATGAATCCAACTCCTAAATTTTCTCTCATAAAAAACAGTAACTCAAAAAGAAGTTCACTTATTCCCAAATCCTTACAAATCATTTGACGCTTATAAATTGGCTTGACTAAATAAAATAAAATGTACTGAATTCAACATCGGAGAGCTATTTAGTTACATTCTTCAAGAAATTTTTAATTTCCTTGATTTTGTCAATCACCTCCATGATTCTTACATAGTCTACTTTATCCTTTCGTTCTTCTTTTGTTGCCTCTTCATGACCCCATTTCAAAGTTTCTCTCAACTATATAATAGTGGAATGGAAAGACAGTGCGAATAATACCTGCTTTTTAAGCTCATTATCGATTTCCTTGATAATGAAGCAATTTTTGGAGATCTAAAGAGTGAACTTAACCTTTTTAGTTTCATATTCAAGCTCATTTGCAGCTAGTTTATTCAATCTAGAAATCGATATATATTATCCTCTGTTATCATCTTATTCTTCAATTTAATTGCTTGAAGTATCTTTAACCTTATCCAAAAACCATTATCCACTTGCAATGTTGATCAATGATTTACTATTTATTTAAACTTTCTATTTCTTTGCCAGCTTCAGTTCAACCCATCCGAGATCTGCATCACCTTCTGAAATATCAAATAATTCAGGTTTAATGGGCTTACCTTCTGAATCTAATGTAATTCCAAGAGTCATTCCAGACATGAGATGACGAAGTATATAAGAATCATCAGTTTTAGTATGCTTTTAAATTTACCATAAGCATTAATAGAACGGCAAATCTTCGTTCGTTTAATTTTTCATTTATTTCAAAATTATTTCCTTTCCGGCGGTTGATAGAATTCCATGACTAATTAGAATGATGCTTACTTTTAAGTATGTTCGAAATAGATGATATCATGTTGAATAAGAGAGTCATTTTAGACCTAGACCATGTGAAGAACAAATTGCCAAGGCATAGGATCTTCAGTTTGCTTAGATAAATCAGTAAAATGTGTAACACATTCATAAATAACGGATTCGGAGCTGTTAGTTTTGACTGGAATGAGATAAGATTTATCAGCAGTAATAGGTTTTTGGTTGAGGAATTCTTTATTTTTTACGCTAGCAGGAATACCAATCTTTTCATAGGTCAAGTAGCCATTATTAAAGATGTTAAGAAGTTTGACAGGAGAATCGAAGGGAATGGGCATTCCGACCCTTTCATATGATCTAAAAGGTAAGACTTTAAAGATAAGGATTTCTGAAAGATTTTTGGTAACTTCTACTAAAAAAGCACCGCTGGAGCCATTTTTCGTCGGGCGGATAGTTCCAGAAAGGTAAGTATCAGAATCAACATTTTTGAATATTACTATATCTCCAAAGCATACAGGCTGCTTTTACTTACTAAATAGGATAGATATTACTTTTTGATGAGCAGGTTAAATTGCTCTTCCTCTGACTTTGCCCTTGCATTAAGAATTTTGATGTTGGGAGTTTACTCATTGCTGATCTAAAGCTTTTTTCTAAGCTCATCGTTGATTTCAAAGTTGCCAGCTGGGATTATTTGGAAGATAGCGTTTCTGTAATTTTTGAAAAAGAGGATGTTTTTGTATGTTTGATACTTCGCGGTGGTGTCAGCGAAACCCTTAGCCGTGAGGAAACCGATCTCGCTTTTTTACTATTCCGATTTAAAGCCTTTCAAAAGTATCCCTTGTCCGTATCTTAAAAAATCGTCTTTCTAATTTTTCGACATAGATATGTTTGTATTAATATAATTTATAATGATTCGCGGACCTCAGAAACTCTAATTCATCTTATAGTAGAAGCAATAACACTTCATTCTCATCTTTTTAATCAATAATAGAAAGGTCTAATCAAAAAAAGGTTATTTACTCATCACAATTTATTGCTATTGTCTTTTTATAAAAATTTTATGAATCTTTCATAAAATAAATTTTCCATCGATAATTTATCTTATGTTCAATTAGAAACTCAACTATAGCTTTGAGGCTTTGATGAAATGGAAATTATATTTGTTATATCTCAATTAATAGTCATATCAGGATATGACAAAATTAAATCATATAGGATGTATTGATGTTTGAACAAAATAAAAATCATCCAAGAAGATGGACTGAATCTCCTTTGTAAAACAGGCAAACACAAAAATAAACATCCTAATTCCAAATATTTTAGAATTTATAAGTAATCTTTTCCCTTTTAGGCGATAGAAATTCCAAAAGCTCCATATTTTTATCCCATCTAATTTTTATCTCATCTCCACTTCCAAACCGAAAGCTCGATTTTTAAATGACTCCCTTATTAGCCACCCAACCATTTGATATAGCTAACAAATGCTTGGGTGATTTATCTTCGTATTTTGATTGACCAATACTAACTCCTATCGCAAGCCATGAAGGAGTATGTCTATCAATTTTAAGTGTAATACTAGTTGATTAGTAAAATTTTGAAAGTGAAGGAAAGCCTAATATTGTTGTTATTTCATTCCCAGTCGATGTCACAGAAAAAGGGCTATTTAGGGTATACCCATTCCCTTATTTAAAAGTTAATACAGGAATAATGATCTCTTTGATTAATCTGCTTGATTTCTAGGAATTCGATTTAGTAGTTTTAGTCGGCTCGTTTCTTTGATAATGCTTGAGTGCTTGTTTTTGCAGGGCCTTCATTTACTCATCAAGCAAGTCTTCGTATCTATTTGGGTTTTTACGATATCCTAGAATCTCAGCAAAAGTTTTCCTTAAATCACCAAAATTGATACAATTTCCAATACCTTAAAGAAGTATCTTCAGTAATTCGAATCCTTTCTTTCCCTTCTGTCCTTCAACTTCATTCAAAATACTCTTCATTGATGTGATATTAACCATATGATCTTTATGAAATTCTTCACAACAGTATAAACAGCATAATTCTTGATTATTTTAGAGACAGTTTTCATTGAGGCAGACGTATTCATATTTCATTTTTCTGTGGTTCTCAATGTTGCATGGAATTTAGGAAAGTATAACCATAATTATCTATTATTTTAACGTTCATATTACTAATTAGCTGAGTAAAACTATCATTTCTTTTTTGCTGGAGTTGCAGCTGGTGCTTTTGCATCTGCCTTCCCAGAACCTGCCTTAGCCGCATCGCCCTTACCATCTGCTTTTCCTCCAGCCGCAGGAGCACCTCCTTGAGCAGGCTTGGTTTCTTTCTTTTCCTTTCCATAGTTGATATTACTTAAAATTTATTCTGCAGTTTTGACACCTGTAAATGTTCCCACTTCCATCTATTCCACTTCAAAAATGTTTTTATTGGGATCTACTTTTGGATTAAGAACAATTCCTGGAGGGAAGGTATTAGCCAAATCTCCTATCCTGTATGGTCTATCAGGGTTAACAAAGCTTACATCTACATAGAATTTGGTTGGATATTACTGATTATAGCAAATAATTTCTACTTTCTCAGCAGGGGTCTTCATTTCACTACCATTATGATAGTACTTATTGAGCTAAAAATGAGTTATCAATATAGGAACTGTTAAGTAGTTAGGCTTACCTGGAACATATTCTTTAAAATAGACCTTCTCAATGAAATTTTTGACACTATTCTGAACATTTGCAAGAACACACATATGATCAACTCCTTCAGCCCTAACATATACTCTTTGAAGAGGATATTGTAAATTTTGATTTCTTGCTCTCATCTCTTTGCCTGATAAAACAACATCTATTTCCTCTTCTTTCTTTTTTGAATATGGTAGTATGACTCCAGGGCATTTTCCTTCCTGTTTTAGCTTAAGCACAAAATCTGAAGGTTTACGTATATCGCAATGAATGATATCCTTTGTTTGATTTAGAACAGCTTTCTTTAAGAAACTTCTTCTCGTTGCCCTCATTGTGAGTTAAGCAGCATGCTTAGTCATAAGTTTGGCGTTGAAGCAGTTATAGATATTCTTATGAATAAAGGGGAAGACTGCCTACGGAAACAATCTCAGCATATTTAATATATTAAATAATTCACTCCTAAATATTATCAAAGGCTAAAACACAAGAGAAAGTAAATCAACAAAGATTATTGTCAATTTGATGGAATGTCTCATTATTCGGTTGCCATAGCTTAATTGTCTTATCTGAAGAGCCAGTAGCTGTTATTCCTTTATTGAATTCAAGAGAGCAAACTGAATTCACAGATTGAGCATGAGAAAGTACACCAATGAATTAGATTCTTTATTTGATGATGGTTCCAACCTTTACTTGCCCTGTTCTATCACCAGAATAAAATAAAGGATGGTAATTATCACCTAAACTATCATGCTAATTACTTTAAACAGTGGTTATATAGTCATTGAAAGCATGAATAGTCGATTTTAAGTTGTAAATCGAGTTATCTAATGACCATAGCCTCAAATTTTTGTCCTTTGAACCACTAATGAGATACCCTCTTGATATGGCTAAGCCAGTTACTGTATCCATATGAGGTGGTTGAAATGTTGTGAGGGTTTCCATGTTATCAATGTTGAGTCTTCGGACATGATGGTCTCTTGTTCCGTAATAGAGGATGTTATTGTGCGAAGTCTAAATGTTATCAAAATTACCATCGAAAATATGTCTTGACTTCTTTACTTTTCTTACATTGGGTTGTTGAAGTTGAGGTAACGGAGATCCCAAACCAATAGGCCACCACTGTTTGATAACCCTTTACCTGCAGAAAACAGATAATTATTGACTATCTTCAAGGTTCGGATTTCATCCTTGTGACCTCTAAGTACTCCTTAGTTATTAGATGTTCTCAAATCCCACAAAGTTATTAACTTATCACATGAGGCAACAAGTAGTTACTTTTCAGCTGAGACTGCGATAGATTTCACAAATGAGTTAAGATTATTACCAGTTATATCAGAGCATAAGCGGTTAGTCTAAAGATCCCATAACTTAATATTCCTTGTAGCGGAAGAAATCAGAATATGTTTGTGATTTTTAATCGCAAGAATAGGACTATTATGAGCATCTATCGTCGATACACACTACCACTTATATTTTGCCAATGATAAGCTTCGATCTACCTATGGAACTTATTTATTATCATCTTCAAAATTGGATTATTATATAAAGTTAGTTGGCTTTTTGGTGCCTCTGTAATTACTCTTCAGTTTTTAGGCCATACTGTTTAATTCATCAATGACCGAAGAAGATGAGATATTAGCCTTGGGAGTCATTGTTGATGTATTATAACCGTATTTTCTGGCCTCTTTGATCCCTCCATTATTTGTATAATTAATGTTATTTTACTATTATCTCATAGGTCTTCCGATAAATTTATCCTTATCAAAAAGAGTTCGTAAACTTTGATACTTATCTTGGATTATATTGCATTTTCTACGAAGGACTTAAAGATCTGAACTAAGCTTACTATTAATTCTGGTTAATTCAATGATTTTTCTTTATAAACTTCTCTTTTATTGATCATTTAGCTTATTTGGTTGCTGGTTTACAAGATAATTTGTGCGATTATTACCTTATATCACTTAGTTATTATTTTCTTATTAAAGTTCTGCATTTTCGTACATTCGAAACATCATTTACTATCTCAATCTAGTTAGGTTTTGTTGGTTGTCAAGGTTTATTTTCACAATGTTTTCCTTAAGTTCGACGATTTAGGATTGGAGACTATTGATTTTAATATTAGCCTCTTCTATTTATACTTTTAGATGGTAATCTTCGACTAATAATTTATGCATTGCTCGGAGTAGAGCTTTGCATACATCTCTCATGCAGTTAATGTTATTGAATTATGGATTGTATACTAGCTAGGTCTAAAAGTTATGCCCATATTTTTCTCGATCATCAGTAAGTAGTTATTCGTATTTCTTAGAGAGGAAGTCTTTATTATCTTACAAATTGTTTATTCTTTAGGATAGTTCATTTAGATTTAATTGTATTTAATTTTAAGCCTTCTTCTTTTACATATCCTCCGGTCCATATTATTAAATTTCATACTCCTGAAGCTGTAACCTTTCCATTTTAAGCGTCATACTTGACTGCATTTTCACTAAACCATCAAGTTACCTATCGATTTATTGGCATTTCTTTGCATATTTACTGATATCAAACTATCTATCAATTTTTATCAACATGCTCTTTAAACAATCTTAGATGAGCTTATCAAGCTTATCTATCTCAACTGAAAACTACTCTGTCTATATAGATTTCT